>SPJL01018701.1_pt1 | contig 22760 bp, 17 predicted proteins | sample 3741751 | NCBI WGS metagenome assembly SPJL01 (sample SAMN10925998, study PRJNA522277) | cold seep metagenome | isolation source: Elba SIP-enriched marine methane seep metagenome, extraction at timepoint T3 | place: Italy: coast of Elba, Mediterranean Sea | reverse complement strand
AGGGAGAAGGGACGACGTTGAACAACATCAGCCAGATATACAAAGTAAGAGGGGATTATGAAAGTGCGTTAAGCTATTTAGAGCGGTCGTTGTCGATACAAGAGGAGATCGGCGATCGTAAGGGCGCAAGTACAAGTTTAGGAAATATAGGAAGTATTTACCTAAGCTTAAAAGAATTTGAAAAAGCCAAAGCTCATTATGAAAAGGGGATAATGATTTGTCAAAAGATTGGTGACTATCCTGGAATGGTTCCCAAATTATACAACTTAGCCCAAATCGATTGGCAAAAAGAAGATTGGCAAAGCTATTTTGAAAACCTAAGCCAAGCCTATAAAATTACCCTGCAATTAGGCCCAGGCCCCTACCAAGTTGTACTCGGCAAAGACGTCGGCCATTTCCTCTGTATGGCTGAAGAAACCGAACAAGGCCTCCCAATCCTCCGCCAAACCCTCCAGGTGGCCCAAGATATTCAAGACCCCCGAGCCTCTCAAATCAGCAGCCTTATCGAACAATACCAAGCCTCCTAAAGCCATGCCCACACCACTCAAAACTTCTAAAGCTACCCCGGCCCAGCAGAACTGGCGCGATTACCAATTCGAACAAGAAGCTAAAACGCCCGAACGCCTCGAAGGAGCGGCGAAGTTTCTCTCGGGGATTATCAGTATTACGCTGACCATCCTTTTGGTGGGCAAAGAAAAATTGTTGGCAGATGCTTCTAATGTGATCGTAGGGATTGCGGCCTTGGTATGGTTGCTGTCTTTGTTGTTTGCTTTGTGGGTGATTTTTCCTTTTCGTTATCCGGTGGAGCCGTCGTCGGCGGAGAGTATTGAAAAGATGCATCGGAAGGTGGTGCGGAATAAGTATCGGATGCTGCTAGGAGCGGCTTGCTGTTATTTTCTGGGGTTGGGGATGTTGGTGGCGTTGTTTGTGGGGAGGATGTTTGGAGGGTGAGAACGAGTAGGGGCTTCGAGGGGGTATCGCAAAGAGCGCAAAGGAGACGCTAAGTTACGCGGAGAAATCTTTGTGCACTTTGCGCCTTCTCTGCGTAACTTGGCGATACTTCTTCTCCCGTTATTTTACCCCATCACCTTAGCCTCTTCTTTCAAGATCAACTGTTTCCGGTCCGGCCCCGTCGAGACCATCGTCACGGGAACGCCGAGCTGATCTTCCAAGGCCTTTACATATTCCTTAGCACTAGTCGGCAGGGCATCAAAATCGGTAATGCCTTCCAAACTGGCTTGCCAGCCCGCAAAGTCGCGGTAGCGAGGGGCTACGGCTACGGAGCAAAGGTCGTAGGGCAGAGTAGCGTGGTCCGCACCATCGTAGTGATAGTGCGTAGCGGCACGGATACTTTCAAAATTATTGAGGACATCAATTTTAGTAATCACCAATTGGGTAACCCCGTTGAGCATCACGGTGTAGTGCAGCTGTGGCAAGTCGATCCAACCACAACGCCGTGGGCGACCCGTCGTCGCACCAAATTCTCCCCCCTCTTTACGGAGCAATTCCCCCGTAGCATTGTCTTCTTCGGTTGGGAAAGGACCACTGCCCACTCGGGTGCAATAGGCTTTGCTAATCCCAATCACCTCCCCAATCTGCTGGGGGGCTACGCCCAGGCCATTACAAACCCCGGAGGAAATGGTATTGGAAGAAGTCACAAAAGGATAAGTTCCAAAGTCGACATCGAGCATGGAGCCTTGGGCGCCTTCTGCCAATATCCGGCGACCGTCTTTGATCGCTTGGTTGATATAGTATTCCCCATCTACTTGCTTGATACTACGCATTGTAGCGAGGGAGTCAAACCATTTGGCCTCTTCCGCTTCGAGGTCAAAGTCGATGGCGGGGTAGAGTTTAAGGAGGTTGAGGTGTTTTTCTTTGAGCGCATCGTAACGTTCGCGGAAGTCCGCTTGCATGATATCGGCGGCCCGCATGCCATTACGACCCGTCTTGTCCATATAGGTAGGACCAATGCCTTTCAATGTCGAGCCAATCTTTTCCTTGCCCTTGGCCGCTTCACTGGCGGCATCGAGGTAGCGATGAGTCGGCAAAATCAGATGCGCCTTCCGCGCAATCAAGAGGCGATCTTGATATTCCACCTTGGCATCCTTGAGCTTCGCAATTTCCTTTTCCAAGGTAATTGGGTCGATCACTACGCCGTTGCCGATCAAATTGATCTGCTTGGGGCGGAAGATGCCGGAGGGAACGGTATGGAGTACGAATTTTTGACCGTCGAAGATCAGGGTGTGTCCGGCATTGGGGCCGCCCTGAAAGCGAGCGATAATGTCATATTGTTCGGCGAGGTAATCAACGATTTTACCTTTGCCTTCATCGCCCCATTGGAGGCCTAAAATTACGTCAACTGCCATATCTCTGGTCGGTGTGTAGGTGAAATATAAAAATACAAAAACCTGCCTGATTAACATAATCGGGCAGGTTCGCAAATATACTGAATTTGCATTAATCTCAGTTATCCGAGAGCGACTTTAGTGCGTCTTCGACGGAAGGGGTGAGATGGAAAAAAGATTTGAGCTTCGTCATTTCCAAAAGCTTGAGTACTTGCTGGGATGGATTGGCCACGGTTAGGGTCATTCCCGACTTGCGAGATTTGGTCATCAGGGCAATGAGAAAATTGAGGCCTACGCTGTTCATAAAATCGAGCCGCGATAGGTCAACGACCAATTTATGGAGCCCTTCTTCGAGGTGTAACTCGATGTCAGATAGGATTTTCTTGTTGTCAAATTCACTCAAAAGATCCTGTACGGAGACGATTTGTACGGCATCCTTTTGGGAGATGGAGTAGTTCATGGGACGCATTTTAGTGTTTGCTTAGTGTTCAGGACTTTACCAATGCAAAAAACTTACCAAGTATGAGGGGCAAGGAGCTTTTTCACTTTGTTTACGTGTTTTGACGGGGAAAAATTTTGCTAATGGGTGTTTTTCCGAATAAAAAGGAGGGGCATTAAATCCAAAGGCTAGCTAAGGGCACATTAGAGTAGCTTGATCGGCTCAGCGGATAAGGCAATAAAGTGGCGGGGGCGAAAATATACTGTCTGAGGAGAGGGTGTTTAAATTTTCTAGCATTTTTGGTTCGTTTTGTTGCAATGACAAAATGAACGAAGGGATTAAAAGGGTTAAGTTTTCAATGGCGGAGCAATTAACAAGCTTGTGGTCATTTGAAAAGTATCTGTGTAAGATACGTATAGCTTGTCCTTTTGGCTTGTCCCAAAAGAACGAAAAAGACAAGACTTCCTTTCGCATCGCAGGAGTACTAAGTTCGTTTTTGCGATCGCATCCCGAGCTGTCTCCCTTTGGTCGACTTTTGGAATGCTGTCGCCAGGGCTTTCGCTCAAAAACTTCACTAAGGACTCCTAGTGCGCTACGAAAGGAGGTCGAATTTAAGGAAGGGGACTTTAAAAATGCAAAAACTCCTGCGGGCAGCCGAAAATTTACTGTCTGAGCGGAGTGAAATCGAAGATTCGACGGAGTCAATTTATATTTTCTAGCATTTTTGGTTCGTTTTGTTGCAATGACAAAATGAACACAGCGTTAAGCGCATAGGTGAAAGCCAGCTAAGAGATGGATATCCATTCTAGAAGAAAGAAGTCTTTGATGGGAACAGATTGTTTTTTGGAGTAAGGCTTTGCTTACGATTCTCGATGAAGATAAAAGATGAAAATTTTCCTTTTAAGAAGAAACCTGCGTCTTCTCACAAGCCCCCTCACAATTCCCATAGAGATTGAGCGAATGGTGAGTGATCTCAAATTTTAATAAGTCCCCCATCATGCTCTTAATTTGCTGTATCCGAGGGTCGCAAAATTCCAAAACCTTTCCACAATTCACACAAATCAGATGATCGTGCTGCTTGTATCCATAGGATTTTTCATACTGCGCCAAGTTTTTACCAAACTGATGCTTTTTCACCAAGTCGCAGCTAACCAGTAATTCCAAGGTATTGTATACCGTGGCCCGGCTCACCCGGTAATTCTGGTTTTTCATATGAATATAGAGGGCCTCCGCATCAAAATGATCGTCGCGGCGGTAAATTTCTTCCAAAATGGCGTAGCGTTCCGGGGTCTTCCGAAAGTTATTACTCTCCAAATGAGCGGAAAAGATGTTAATCACCTCTTTGATCAGTGCCTCGTCGTTTTTTTGAATCGCCATAATAATTGGGATAGAATGATGTAAAAGACGCCACAAATATAAACCATGTACTATGGAATGCGGCTAAAAAGGACGGATTTCGAGGATTATTCTCCCTTAATTCGTCTCTAGCCTTGTAACACTGGAAACGCCTTCAAGGTTTTGTAAGCCACGGATGGCTACGTTCAACTGGTTGGTATTGGCCACCAACAAACTCATTCGACCTTCAAAATAACCTTCGTCTCCAGTAATGGAAAAGGAACGGATATTAAAACCTAAATCGGTCGAAATACTGCCCGACAAACGCTGGATAACCCCCGGCCCATCATCTACGCCGGTGATCAAAAGCTCGGCAACAAAGCTGGTATTGGTCGACATGACCCACTCGGCCTTCATTACCCGGTAGCCATAATTGGCCATCAGATGCGTAGCATTCGGACAGGTCGTCCGGTGAATCTTGAGCCCGGCACTAGCGGTCAAATAACCAAAAACATCATCGCCCTGTACTGGATTACAACAGCTTGCCAAGGTATATTCGTACTCGTCGACACTGCCATTAATCATCAAACGAGGCTTGCCTTCGTATTTTCGTGGTCGTTTGACTTCCACTGGAGCCTCATTCACCTGTGCGGGCTTTTCCCGCTCAATCGGCACCAATTTATTCCCCTCTACCTGAAAATTCTCCTTGATCTCTTGCAAATTGATCTGATCATTGGCAATCTCAAAATAAAGGTCGGGGCGTGAGTTGAGTTGGAAAAATTTGACCAACATATCTACATTCTCCTCAAAGTCGACCTTGAGGTTGCGCAACTTGCGTTCTAAGCTTTCTTTACCAAATTCCCCCTGCTGACGGCGGTTTTCCCGCAGCGCGGAACGAATTTTAGAGCGTGCTCTACCCGTTACCACCATCTTCAACCAAGCCTCGTTGGGTTTTTGGTTTTTGTTGGTCGTAATCGTAATCTGGTCCCCATTCTGCAATTTATAACCCATCGGCACCAGCTTATTATTGACCTTAATGGCGGCACATTGGGAACCGACAGCGGTATGGATGCTAAATGCAAAGTCAAGTGCGGTAGCGCCTTTGGGGAGGATTTTCATGTCTCCCTTGGGCGTATAAACATAAACTTCTTCGTTAAACAGGTTGGTTTTGAAGTCGCTTAAGAACTCCATGGCATCACTGTCCGCATTTTCCAAAATCTCCCGGACGCTATCGAGCCAATTATCGTAAACATCGGCCTGGGCACCAGTAGAGATACGTTTGTACTTCCAATGTGCGGCAAAACCACGCTCGGCGATTTCGTCCATCCGTTCGCTACGAATTTGGACTTCTACAAAACGACCTTTGGGCCCAACCACTGTAGTGTGGAGCGATTCGTAGCCATTGGATTTTGGTGTGGTAATCCAATCTTTTAATCGTTCGGGGATCGGGCGGTGGACATCGGTGACGATGGAATAGACCATCCAGCAAATCCGTTTTTCCAATTTAATGGGTACATCTAGGATGATGCGGATTGCGAAAAGGTCATAAATTTCCTCAAAAGGCACCTTTTTGGTCTTGATCTTATTCCAGATGGAATAAATCGACTTGGGGCGCCCCGTGATGCGGTAGGGATAGCCGATGTCTTGTAGGGCCTTGGTGAGGGGATGGATAAATTCGTTGATATAGCGATTTCGCTTTTGCTCCGTATCGAGGAGTTTGGTGGCAATTTCGCGGTAGGTATCGGGTTCTTTGACCTTCATGATCAGGTCTTGGAATTCCGTTTTGATATTGTATAAGCCTAATCGGTGGGCTAGAGGAGCATAAATATAGTCCGTCTCGGCGGCTATTTTTAGCTGTTTGTGGCGGGGCATGGCCCCTAAAGTCCGCATATTATGGACGCGATCCGCCATTTTTATCAATACTACCCGAACATCTTCGACTAGGGTACGCAGTACTTTTTTGAAATTTTCGGCTTGTGGACTTTCTACGTTATACAGACCATCCAATTTGGTGAGGCCATCTACGATCAGCGTAATGCGGTCGCCAAATTCTTCCCGCACTTCTTCTAGGGTCACCTCCGTGTCTTCCACTACATCGTGGAGTAGGGCCGCAATAATGGCCGTTGGACCAAGCCCAATTTCTACCGCACAAATGCGAGCAACCTCGATAGGATGGAGGATATAAGGCTCGCCAGACTTCCGCCTTTGCTTGCTATGAGCATCAACAGCCAATTCGTAAGCTTTGCGAATATTCCCCCGGTCGGTCGGGTCCATTTCGGCCTTGATCGACTTCAGCAACTTCCGATAAGCTCGTCGGATAAGTTTTTTATCCTCTTCTTTATAATTTACTGCGGTAGACATATGTTAACTTTCCCTAGAGTTGAACAAATTAAGGTAAGCTTTTTTTATTAGAAGTCAAAAAGATTAAATCGCTTCCTTTATTAAAAAATTACTGTTATCTTTGCGAACGCTTTTTTCAGACGGAAAAAATGCAACCATTTGAGAAGGACATTGTTCCAATCAAATATTAATTGCGGGTGTGGCGAAATTGGTAGACGCGCTAGACTTAGGATCTAGTGCCGCAAGGCGTGGGGGTTCGAGTCCCTCCATCCGCACAACATTCAATCATAGTCTTATTTATTCCACCGCTTGCTGCCACTAGCAAGCGGCCACTATTCTCCATCGAATTTTAATCAATATCCAACAACCAAGCGCTATGTCCAATATTGTTCGTACAACTTTAGGCAATTTACACGAAACATTGGAGCTGACCTTGAGTCCTGCCGACTTTGAGCCTAAGTTGAAAACCGAACTGAATAAGTATCGTAAGAAAGCTCAAATTAAGGGCTTCCGTAAAGGGAAGACACCAATGGGGATGATTCGCAAGCTTTATGGAAAAGCCATCCTTGCTGATGTAGTTAATGAATTACTCCAATCTACATTACTAGAATACATCAAAGAAGAAGATCTCGATATCCTCGGTCAACCTATTCCTGCTGAAGATCAGGTAGATACGGACTTGGATCCCAACGATCTAAAAACCATCATATTTAAGTTTGAAATCGGTTTAGCTCCTGAATTTGAGGTTCAAGGCCTTGATGCCGACAACAAATTTGAACAATATTCCGTAGAAGTACCCGAGGAGACCATCCTCAAAGACTTGGAAACGGCTCGGACCCGTGTTGGAAAGCGCGAATCTGTGGATGATGAGATCGTCGAACGCGATATGTTGGAGATCAATGCCGAAGAGTTGGATGGTGATGCTTCGAAGGAAAATGGCTGGGCCATGTCTTTCAGTATTGTTGCTGACGACCACCTGGTGGAGGAATTCCGCACCCAAGTGATGGGTAAAAAGGTTGGAGATAAGCTGCGTTTCAACATCAACGAAGTAGAAAAGGATCGCGATAGTGATTTTGTACGTAAATATCTCCTTAAGGCAACTGATGCCGATGCGGAGACAGAAATCGGGGATCACTTTGAAGGTACGATTAGCGAGGTAAACCGTGTGGTTCCTGCTGATTTGGACCAAGAGTTTTTCGATAAATACTTTGGCGAAGGAAAAGTAAGTACGGAGGAAGAGGCCAAGGCTAAGATCGAAGCGGATGTCAAAAAATACTACGATCGTCAAGCTGAATCGCTACTATTCCGCGATTTCCAAGATAATTTGCTCGAACGTAATACATTCGAACTGCCAGATACTTTCTTACGCCGCTGGTTACTAGTGAGCAACGAAGGAATGACGCCAGAAAGAGTAGAAACGGAATACACGGATTTTTCTAAAAACCTTCAATGGTCTTTGCTCCGTAGCAAAATGGTTCGCAAATTTGAGGTCGAAGTAACGGAAGAAGAGCTTTTGGAAGGCTTTAAAGACCGGATTCGCGGGTATTTTGGAGGTTATGGCGACGAATTGATCGTACTCAATACCGCTAATCGCTTGATGCAAGACCAAAAACAAGTCGACCAACTCTACCAAGAATTGATGGCCGATAAGTTGTTTGAAGAATTAAGAAAAGTGGTAACAGTATCACCAAAATTGGTACCTACGGAAGAATTTGAAGCTATTGTAGCAGAAGCTCAAAAAGAAATTCAGGCCCGTCAGCAAAACCAATCGATACCAGAATCCGTTGAAGAGTCAGAGGAAGAAGAAGTAGCGGATGTAGAGTAATTGAGCACCGCTGGTGCTAAGCACCATTAAATTGTAAATTTGAACACTTTATCTTTTTAAAATATAATTTTCAAAACTTGCGAATTGAGCAACTGCTCAATTCGCAAATTTGTTTTAACCCAAAGGGAGAGTTTAACCACTAAGCCCCTCCTTAAAAAACTGATCACCTATGTTTCACCAAGATGAGTTTAGAAAATACGCTACCAAGCATCTGGGAATGAGCAGTATGCACCTGGACAAGTATATGCAACAGTCCACGACCACTGTACCCAATATTCAGGGCTTTACCCCTGCCGTAATCGAAGAACGCCAAATGAACGTCCAAGCTATCGACGTTTTCTCTCGTCTGATGATGGATCGCATCATCTTTATGGGAGTACCGGTCAACGATTATGTGGCTAACGTGATCCAGGCCCAGCTCCTATTCCTCGAATCTGCTGATCCTAAGCGCGATGTACAAATGTTTATCAACAGCCCCGGTGGTTCGGTAATCGCTGGCCTCGGGATTTACGATACCATGCAGTACGTTTCTCCTGATGTAGCTACGATCTGTACCGGTCTGGCCGCCTCAATGGGAGCCGTCTTACTCGCTGCTGGTACTACCGGCAAACGTACCTGCCTCTACCACAGCCGCGTGATGATTCACCAGCCATTGGGAGGAATGCAAGGTCAGGTTTCGGATATGGAAATTTCCTACAACTTGATTAAGCAGATGCAGAAAGAGCTCTACGAAATCCTGGCTCACCACACAGGCCAAGATTACGATACTATCGCTCAGGACTGCGATCGCGACAACTGGATGGTATCTTCAGCCGCCAAAGAATATGGTTTGGTTGATGAGGTCTTGGATCGTACAACTGCGCGGAATGCCGACAATGCCTAATTGTTGGTTGGCATAAACTCTTGAGATTTTGGTATCTTTGTACCACTCAGGTGTGCCAAAACTTTAGGGGAAAGTAAATTAGTGGTCGCAATGCCCTGATTGACTTTCCCCTAATTTATCGATAAGATTGGGGTAATGCCCATAAATAAATTAGAAAATGCGGAGAAGTAAAAGCAATTATCGCTGTTCATTCTGCGGTCGAGATAAGTCAGAAGCACTCATCTTGATTGCTGGAATCGACGGTCATATCTGCGAGGTTTGTGTAGAACAAGCCAGCGAGATTATCGAAGAAGAATTATATGCTGGTCGCAAAGAAACCGAACGCGACGAGTTTTTTATGCCAGATTCGGTAGTCCCAGCAGAAATTAAAAAGCATCTCGATCAATATGTTATTGGTCAGGATGAGGCTAAGAAATTCTTGGCCGTAGCCGTATACAATCACTACAAAAGATTACGGCAGAACCGCAACGATGGGGTCGAGATTGAAAAATCAAATATCTTATTCGTCGGTCGTACGGGAACAGGAAAAACTTTGCTGGCCAAAACCATCGCCAAATTCCTTAATGTTCCTTTTTCCATCGTAGATGCCACGGTATTTACCGAGGCGGGTTATGTAGGAGAAGATGTAGAAAGCATCCTGAGCCGTTTGCTCCAGGTTTGTGACTATAATGTAGCTGCGGCGGAAAAAGGCATCGTTTACATCGATGAGATCGATAAGATTTCTCGTAAAAGCGATAATCCATCCATCACCCGAGATGTATCGGGCGAAGGGGTCCAACAGGCCATGCTCAAGATGCTGGAAGGTACAGAGGTGAACGTTCCACCACAAGGCGGACGTAAGCATCCTGAACAAAAAATGGTTAAGGTCAATACAGAAAATATCCTCTTTATTTGTGGAGGAGCGTTTGACGGTATCGAGAAAAATATCTCTCGCCGTTTGAATACGCAGGTAATTGGCTTTAACAATAGTGAAAAAGAACGCGTTGATCGCGAAAAAGTATTACAATACATCAACCATCAGGATTTAAAATCCTATGGGTTGATTCCTGAATTGGTGGGCCGTCTGCCCGTTCTCACCTACCTCGAACCACTCGATAAGGAAGCTTTGACGAGAATCCTGACGGAACCTCGCAATTCTTTGATTAAGCAATACGAAAAATTGTTTGATCTAGAAGGAATCAAGCTCACCTTTACGACTGGGGCCTTGGAATACATCGCCGAAAAAGCCATCGAATACCAGCTCGGTGCTCGGGGCTTGCGTTCTATTTGCGAAGCCATTATGACGGATGCCATGTTTGAGCTGCCTTCGATCAAAGATGTTACCGAATTTGAAGTAACGCGAAGTTATGCAGTCGAAAAACTCGGCCGATCTAAACTGAGTAAATTACGAGTGGCCTAAGATTAATTCTTTTCCGCTCAGTGGAAGGAGAATAGCGCAATTGTCGCTGTTCTCCTTTTTTAGTTTTAGATAGGAACGGAAAAACTTGCAGAATTGAAATTTTTTCTACTATATTTGTACATACAAATGTTGTAGTGAAATGAATGAAGAATATTTTCGTGCTATCCATCAGGTAATTACTACTGGGCACTGGATTACTGACCAGGTCAGTAAGGTGCTCAAAGACTTTGGTGCCTCTGAGCCACAGTATAATGTCCTCCGCATTTTACGCGGGGCCCAAGGGCGGCCAGTAGCCGTCCAGGAGATTTTAGAGCACATGGTCCAGCGGAGCAGTAATATCACCCGGATTGTGGACAAACTAGTGGCGCGAGGCTATGCCGAACGAAAGGAGTGCCCGACCAATCGCCGAAAAATGGACATTACCATTACTCCAAGTGGTTTGGATATTTTGAAGCAGATGGATGAACGGGTAGTCGCTTTTCACCAACCCTATATGGATAAACTCAAGCCCGAAGAACTACAAACATTAAATCAATTGATCACTAAACTGAAAAAGACTCATCATGACTAAGAAAATTGTAGCACTAGGAGCTAGTAATAGCCGAAATTCCATCAATCGAAAATTGGCGCAATTTGCCGCTCAACAGGTGGAAGGTGCTGAAGTAGAGCTACTGGATTTGAATGATTATGAAATGCCCATTTATAGTATAGACCGGGAAAAGGAATCGGGAATCCCTCAACTGGCCATTGATTTTAAAGAAAAGATTAGCAACGCCGATGGAGTAATCATCTCCTTTGCCGAGCATAATGGAGCTTATTCAGCGGCCTTTAAAAATATCATGGATTGGATGTCTCGCCTAGAAGGTGGCACCTGGGCCGCTCGCCACTTATTTCTACTCGCTACTTCGCCCGGAAAACGCGGCGGCAAAAAAGTACTAGAATTAGCAACGACCTCTTTCCCTTATATGGATGCGGCCTCCGTCACTAGTTTTTCACTGCCTTCCTTCAACCAAAATTTTTCGGAAACGGCAGGTATTACGGATGCGGCCTTAAAAGACTCTTTTACTCTGGAACTTCAAAAATTTATCACCAACATATGAACAGACAAATAAAAAGGCTGCAAAAGCCACGTAAGGGGATCCAATACATTGTGGATGCCCTCACTCGGGAAGAATTAAGCCCCTTTGTATTCTTCGATGCGGGAACAATGAACCGTAAGGATGATGGCTTATTTATTGGAATGCACCCACACTCCGGGATTGGTATTATCACCTATTTTGAAGGAGCCAACCTCGTACATGATGATTCGGGTAAAAACGATCAAATCATCCGTGATGGTGGAGTCCAATGGATTCGCGCTGGCGGTGGGGTATGGCATCAAGAAAAATACCAACGCAAAGCAGAGACGCAAGGAGAAGAGTGGGCTTTGACCATTCATCAGCTTTGGCTCCAGTTGCCTCCTGAATTGGAGGAAAGCGAAGTGGAATATCAAAATCTACAGCCCGAAACATTGCCACAGTTGGATGGCGTAAAAGTAGTAGCTGGTACCTACCGAGGCCAGACGTCTCCCCTAAAGGTCCCTTTTGCAATGACCTATCTGGACATCGAACTAAAGGCAGGAGAAACCTTTCGTTGGGATACTCCCCACGGTCAAAGCAAAGGCTTTATTTTTCCAAGGCTTGGCGAAGCAAGTCTGCAAGGTCAGCTTCTGCCACAGGGAAATTTGAGCATCTTGGAAGAAGGAGAGGGGCTGATTGAAATTCAAGCGACCAGTGATGCGGCATTGGTGCTCTTATGTGCGGCGCCTCAGGATTACCCCATCGTCAGTCGTAGGGCCTCGATTCATACGAATAGCGAAGCATTAGACCGGAGTTTGTTGCGAATCCAACAGATCGGTCAGAGTATGGCTAAAAGTTGATTTTTTTTGATCTTAAATTTGTACATACAATAGTTGTTGGTATGTATTTAAAATTATAAGAATGGATTTATTACGCAACAAGACGAGTAAGGCTTTGATCTCCATGAGTCTGCCGATTAGTATTGGAATGCTTTCCACCTTTTTATTTCAGGTGATTGACACCTATTTCATTGGCCAATTAGGGCCCAATGCTCTAGCGGCATTGGGTTTTGCCTCTACGGTTTATTTTTTACTGGTGGGTTTATTTATAGGTCTTTCTGTGGGCGTATCGATTATTATTGGCCAGGCCAGCGGTGCTGGAGATCGAGCTAAAGTGCGTTCGGTGACTGGTTTGTCCTTGTTGATTGGCTTTTTACTGGCTGTTACTTTGGCCTTTTTGGGGATCATTGGACTAGGTCCTATTTTTAGGGGGATGGGGGCAAGTGAAGAGATATTGCCCTTGATTGAAGCGTATATGTTTCCCCTCCTTTTGGGGATTCCACTATTGACTACTGGTATTCTCAGTGGTGGAATCTTGAGGGCGACAGGGAGAGTCGCTCCACCAGAGATTTTGATGGCCATTGCTGGCTTATTCAATTTGTTTTTTGATTATGCTTTGATTTTTGGTCATTGGGGATTTCCCGAAATGGGCATTAGGGGCGCGGCTTTGGCTACGGTATTATCTTGGGTATTGATTTTTGTAGGAATGCAATTATTATTGCTGCGGGACCGCTTATGGTCTTTGCAGTGGGTGAGGGAAAAGGGCCTGTCGGCGATGATGGGAGAGATTTTAAGTTTAAGCGCTCCCACGGTGCTTACCCAAATCATTGGTCCATTCACTTTAATGTATTTAACCTTTTTATTGGCTCATCAATCTCCCTTGGCGGTAGCTGCTTTTGGCGTAGCGGGTAGAATCGAGACGCTTTTGATGATTGGGGTTTTAGGGGTAAGTACGGCGATAACGCCATTTATTGCTCAGAATAGTGGCGCCCAGCAAGACCGAAGGATTGATGAGGCCATTGCCTTTGGAGGCAAGGCCTCTACCTACCTGGGCCTGATCGTTGCCCTATTACTTTTTGCCTTTATCCAGCCCATCGCCTCCTGGTTTAGCAACGATAGCCAAGTGATCGCCTACACCACTCAATATTTTTACCTCGTCAGCTTGACCTACACCTTTCATGGCCTCTACCTCATCACGACTTCTATTTTCAATGGCTTAAAATTACCGCTCAATTCTTTAAAAATTAGCTTGATCAAGGCCTTTTTGCTCACTTTACCACTCACCTGGCTCGGTTCTCACTGGGGAATAAAGGGAATTTTTGTGGCCCTGGCCTTGAGTAATATCTTGGCCGGGCTCTATGCCGCTGTTCAGATGCGCCGTTCCATTCGCAATTCCAAGTCTAGTTTAGTTGGAGTTAGTATCCTTCAAGATTACCTAAAAGACTGGAAGAATATTTTTTTTCGCTAATCCACCAACCATATCGCAAAGTCGCATCGTTGTAATAAATAGACGATTAATTCGATGTCACCGGTAGTCGTGATTGATCTTCTGCTATACAGAACGAGTTGAAACTCCCAGATGCAGTATTCCAAACACAGCAGCGATATGGACCTGATTGAGGGTTGCCGCCAACAACAACGATTGGCGCAGCAATACCTATATCAGCGATACTACGGGAAAATGATGGCGATTGCTTTGCGCTACTCTTCGAATCAGCAGGAGGCTATGGATATCCTCAACCGCGCTTTTCTCAAGGTGTTCCAATCGCTCGACCACTACCGTACTACAGGAAGCCTGAGTGGTTGGATTGCCAAAATTGTGTTTAACACGGCGATTGATTTTGTTCGATCGCATACGGTTTATCGGCAGCGAATGGATTTTAATGTAGAAAAAGACATCGAATTTGCCCCGGAAATTTTGGACCAATTGGCGGCCAATGATCTTTACGCCGCCATCCAGCAATTGCCACCGGAACAACGAAGTGTTTTTTCCCTCTACGTACTAGATGGATACAAGCATCGGGAGATTGCCGAACTGCTCGACATCAACGTCAATACTTCCAAGTGGCATTTAGCTACCGCAAAGAAGCAGCTCCAACATTTATTAAAGAATTACGACCAGACCCGATTAGCGGTATGAAAGAGCATAATTCCACCAACGAGCGGCTGAGAGCACTCAGCGATGGCTACGAAGCCCCCTATCCAGAAGGAGCATGGGAGCAGATGGAGCAATTGCTACCTCCCACGCCCCCTGACGATGATGCCCGAGGATTTTTTAACTTCAAAATTATTCTAGGCATGATTACTTTTTTCGTCCTTTTCTTCCTAGGGCTACAATATTGGGAAACACCCCAAGCCATAAGCCCAACGACTGAAAATACAATACAACTAAATCCTGAAACTACCCTAAGCGATAACGAGCAAGCATTGCCCGATGTCCTTACGGCTACAACTACAAAAATCACCAAAAATTTATCACCTACAACTCCGCTACAAAACGCGACACCTACTGCAAAGAAAACCTCTCAGAATCCTACTACCGCAACGAGGCCTCCTAAGCAACAGGCCTTTTCCCCGATATCACCTTATTACAACGCCGACCTAAGGATCCCTTTTCTTCCCCTGCCCATTACACCAACACCTCCTACGACAGATCCCGATCCGTTCCAGGATTTTCCACAGGAACTTCGCCAACGGATGCAGGAACAACAACTGCATTATAGCCCCGAGAAAATATACCTCCACCTAGATCGCAGTCTTTTTGAACCGGGAGAGGATATTTGGTTTAGCGTTTACCTCCGCGATGCACGAACTTTAAAGCGTTCGCCACAGAGCGATATTGTCTACGTCGAACTGATTGGCCCCAATGGTAAAATAATCGAAACTCGAAGTTTGTTGGCGGCGGCGGGTAAAGCTGCTGGTGATTTTAGTACAAGTGCTGATGCGCCCGGCGGAACCTATCAGTTGAAAGCATATACCAATTGGCAAAAGAATACCGAGGCGTTTTTTATGCGCGAGCTAACGTTGCAAAAAACGGTATTGCCACAATTGCGGATGGAACTTGATTTTGTGCGCAAGTCTTATGGCCCTGGAGATGAGGTACAAGCCTTTTTAAAAATCCAATCCTTAGCCAGCAATGTGAAGATAGCTGAGCAGCAGGAATATCGGTACTCCTTGCAAATGGATGGGGAAGAGACTTGGCAACAAACAGGCAAACTTGATGCTACGGGCCAGGCCAAACTTCAGTTTAAATTACCGGAGACACTCGCCACAAACGATGCCTTGCTCAATATCGAAATCGTTCATCAAGACCAGACGGAGGCCATTGCGCGCGCTGTTCCCATCATTGATCGGCAGATTGATTTGCAGTTCTTTCCTGAAGGCGGACAAGCTATTGCGGGGAGGACGAGTGAACTGGCGTTTAAGGCCTTGGGGCAAAATGGTAAGGCGGTAGATGTGGAAGGTGTTATCTACGATAGCCAAGACCAAGAGGTACTGCATTTTCGCAGTTATCACCAAGGGATGGGGCAAGTAGAATGGACACCTAAAGCTGGCGAAATTTATACGGCAAAAGTAATACGTCCCAGTGGGATTGAAGCGGACTTTCAGGTGCCAGGGGCCTTGGAAAAAGGCTATGCTTTGAGCATCATTGATAAAGATGAAGACCAAATCAAGGTAAGCGTACACAGTAGCGAAAACAATCCGATCTTATTGGCGGTACAGTCCCAATCGGAGCTTTATCAAGTTTATCAGGATGAGATGCGGCGGGGCGAAAAAATATTTAGCATTCCCACCAATGATTTGCCGATGGGCATTGTACAATTAACTTTGTTTGATCAGCATAAGACACCTCGGGCGGAGCGCTTGGTTTTTGTAAACCCACAGCGGCAATTGGATATCCAAGTACGGACGGACAAGGAAAAGTATTTACCTCGCGAAGCGGTAAAAATGGAAATCGAAGTAAAAGATTCCGAAGGCAAGCCGATGGCGGGACAATTTTCCTTGGCAGTGGTTGACGATAATTTGTTGACCTATGCCGATGATCGCCAAGGCCATATTTTATCTCATCTGCTGCTCGAAAGCGAACTACGTGGCACGATTGAAGAACCCAACTTTTATTTTGATCCACCGAAGTTTGATGATGGCAAAGATCGCCAACTGGCCCTCGATCAACTCTTGATGACCCAAGGCTGGCGCCGCTTTGATTGGGCCAAAACCCTGGGCAAGCAATATGCGCAAATGAATATTCCGGGCGAGAAGGCCGAATTGAGTGGCTTGTTGGTAGACCGCAAAGGCTATCCGATCGAAGGGGGGATTATAAAGTTACAAGGAGAAACGGGCCCAGAGTTGAAAGGCTATACCAATCGTCAAGGTTATTTTAATTTTTCTCGATTGGAGCATTTTAAAGGCTATGAAAACTTAAAGACCCCAACGGGGCAATTGGTAGGCTTACAGCTTCATCGGCCCGGCAAATATTTTTATAAGGCAAATTTGCCAAATGGACAAGTAGAGTTTCTAACGGCCCCCATCATCTATCCCGCGAATGGTCTTCGGCAGATAAGAGGGAGGGTCTTTGATATAAATATGGGGGAAGGTTTGATTGGTTGTAGCGTATTTTTGGAAGGAGCTGCTGTAGGTGCGACTACTGATTTGGACGGAAATTTCACCCTAAGAATCCCTGAGGATTTACCAAATGACGAACTAAACCTCAAGGTAAATTATATTGGTTATTCCTCTAAGATTATTCCTGTTTCGGTAGGTCGAGATGAAATTCTTAGAATAGATATACCGATGGAGGAAGATCTAATCCAACTACAAGAGGTGGTGGTGACTGGCCTTAATATTCGCGCAGGCCGCAAGGCGAAATCAGTTAAAGCTAAAAGAAATAAAAAGGCCACTAAAGCTAAGAAAGCTGGAAAAATCCAAAATCTACCCACGCGATCAATTGACAAACTTGCAGCTGAGGCGGCTGGTGTAAGCGCTGAAAAAAAGTCTAATAAGCAAGTGAAAAATAGGGAGGAGAAAGAGCAAGGAATAATAGCTAATGATGGTATCAAAGCTGATCGGACGATTGATTTAGACTTGGAGCAGGATCAGGAATTAAGTTTAAAGCGCAAGAGGAAAGAAGAAAGAGTACAACGGCAACTGGCTAAGGAATTAAAAGTGCTCTCTGAGTTTTACTTGGCCCGGGAGTTTTATGAGCCCCAATACGAAAGCAAAAAGCAACCTAAACTACGCGACGATTTCCGATCTACGATCTACTGGAATCCGAATGTAGATATCGACTACAGTGGTAAGGCAAGCTTGCAGTTTTACAATTCTGATGAAATCAGCACCTTTAAAACAATCATCGAAGGAATTGGCGTAAAAGGACAATTAGGCCGAACGAGCCAAACTCATTTTACCCAACTTCCCTTAGAGATGGGCGTGAAAATTCCACCCAGCCTACTCACCGGAGATCAAGTGCGGATTCCCCTGCAATTGCGCAATCACAGCAATCAAAACCTTACAGGCCGCCTCGCCATTAAAACACCCAAGCATTGGCAACGATCCAAAAACGCTACGGACCAATACCAACTTGCCGCAGGGAGTACAAAAACGATTTATCTGGAATACGAACTATTGCCAAATGCAGCATCTGGTGAGTTGGAAATTGCAACCTCCGCCCTTGGCCTGAGCGATGCCTTTTCCCAAAAAGTAAGGGTCAAACGCCGTGGCTTTCCCATCAATGAAGTCTATTCGGGGCGACAACAAAAGTCAGCTTTTGACCTCGATATTGGGCAAGTACAGGAAGGCTCAATGAGCGCCGTTTTCAACGCCTACCCCAATCCCATTGGGGACATTTCTGCCGGCTTAGATCGTATGTTGCGTCAACCCACAGGTTGTTTTGAGCAAACTTCCAGTAAAAATTATCCCAACTTATTGGTACTTGATTACCTACGTGCCACCAATAAAGTTGACCTCGATTTGGAACGCCGCATTTCCAATTTGCTTGCTGCGGGGTACGATCGTTTGTTGAGCTACGAGGTCAAAGGTGGCGGTTTTGATTGGTATGGTCAAAGCCCCGCTCATGGTGGACTTACCGCCTATGGTTTGATGCAATTTGTGGATATGCAAAAGGTTTATCCGGTCGAACAAAACCTAATTGACCGAACTGCCGAATGGTTATTGCGCCAGCGCGCTGGAGATCAAGGCTGGCGAGTGGTCAATGGCCGCAACCGCCGTTGGAGTGGTGGCACTGCTACCTTTGATGCCTACATCGCTTGGGCGGTCGCAGAAGCGGGTTATGGGCATCGCCTGCGCAAGGAGGTCGATATGATCTACGACGAAGCCCTGCAAAGCAAAGACGCCTATTTCCTCGGTATTGCCACCAATCTATTGTATCGAGTTCGGGACAAACGCGCCAATGATATTTTGGATCGTTTAATCGACTTACAATTGGAAGACGGTAGCTGGCGCGGAGATTCTTATTCGTGGACCTATTCTCAAGGCCGAGCCTTGACCATCGAAACAACGGCCCTCACCGTATTGGCGATCCTCCAGCAAAAAAGCTATCGGAAGGAAATGGAAAAAGGCGTAGGGTACTTGGCCGCTGCTAAAACGGGCTACGGCTTTGGTTCGACCCAATCGACCGTCATGGCCTTAAAAGCATTGACGGAATATGCCAAAACGTATTGGAATGAAGTAGAGAAATGCCAAGTCTCCATCAGCGTTGATGGAGAGGTAGTGGTAAAAAAGAAATTTAATAAGACCACCGATCGCAATTTGCAAATTCGCTCCTTGGAGAAATATTTGGGAACTGGTAAACACCGAGTTGAAATTGCTTTTGACCAAGCGAGTAGCGCCATGCCTTTTGATTTTACCTTGGATTATTATACCTCTCTTCCGGTCCAACAGGCAGAGTGTCAGATAAAATTGGCGACCCGTTTACAGAAAAATCAAGCGAAAGTTGGAGAGAGCCTACGACTAATGGTGGAGCTTCGAAATAGTAGTCAAGAAGAATTGGCGAATCCCATTGCCCTCATCGGTATACCGGCGGGCTTAAGTCTACAAACCTGGCAATTGAAAGATCTGGTTGAAAAAGGCTATTGCGACTACTACGAACTGTGGGATAATTATTTGGTCTTACATTATCGCCAAATTGAAGCTGCGGGCGAACGTCAAATCCCACTCGATCTTAAGGTCGAAGTACCTGGTGATTTTGAAGCTCCTGCCTCCGTTGCCTATCAATACTACGATGAAGAATTTCGCCATTGGGTGGCTCCCGAACGCATTAAAATTGAGCCTTAAGCATTAAAAAATATTGTTAGCTAACTATGATCCGCTGGTATCAATGGAGATACCAGCGGATTACTATTTCTTGGCATCTTCTTTGGATTTAATTCTTTCCCAAAGAGACGCTCCGCTCATCAAGCAATAATAATTTAGAAGGCAATAAACTTAAATGATGTTGATCCACGGTAATATTCCATTACTCTTACTAGGGGTATTTCTGGTGGCGTTTAGTACTCCGGTATTTTCACAAATCACAATCGAAGAAGAAGAAAATGAAATCGCGGAACCTTTGGTTCGGGACAATACTACTGATATTGGCTCTGAGGCAGGGAGTATTGAGTTCAACTTGATTCCGACTTGGGGGCGCAGGGACGAGCAACGAGAACGAACGCAGGGCATTGAAGTCGAATATACTTTGCTGGAAGGGCTGGGCATCGAAGCCGAGGTTTCTCATCGGCAATTGAGTTTGGCCTCTGGCGAAAAGGAATACCGTTTTGGGCAACTGGAATTAGGATTGCAGTATACCCCTTGGCAACAAGACCGTTGGGCTTTAGCATTGGGCATCGAAGCGGAAGCTCCATTGAGGAAAGAAGAAGATTGGGGCTGGGCACCTTTTGCGGTATTGGCCTGGCAGTGGTCAGACAATTGGAGTAGTCAACTGGGCACTAGCCCCGAATGGGAAATGGAGGAGGCTGGCGCCGAATTGGCTTGGGCAAGTCAGGCGAGTTTATTGTATCAATGGCGAAATGCTTTGGTAGGCTTTGAACTGTTGGGAGATTATGAGGACGAATGGGCGCTGGGCATTGCCCCACAGGTCAGTTGGGCTTGGGGAGCTTGGTCGGTAGGGGCGGCCTGGGCCTTACCACTAACGACCGATGATGGGAACCACAATTTTTTACTACGCCTCATCTACGAAATTGAGCTCAAATAAAACAAAAACTAAAACATGAAATTAAAGAATCAGATTTTATTGACGCTTTTAAGCTTGGTGGTATTCTCCGCTTGGATTGCTTGGATCAATTGGTGTAGGATGGCGGAAATTGCCCATCAATTTGACCAGACGATTCGCCATCAATCTGAGGAAGTGCTGCGTTTGGAAAATATCAAGAACCTGACCTTTCGCTTAAACATGGAAGTGATCAGCTACGCGACCTTAGCCGATGATTTGGATGCCTGGGAGGAGCTGGAAAAAGAAAACGAAGAAGAGGGCGAAGAAGAGGAGGAAGGCAAAAATGAAGAAGAAGATTTTTTTGAAGAGGAGGTAAAAGAATTTCGCGGGGCCTTGACCGAGGCCATTAAAGAAATCAATGCTTATCAAGGCCTGAATGAAGAGGAGCATATAGAATTGATAAGCAAATTGCGAAATAGCATCACCGTTTATCAGCAGCTTGGCGAGTCGGTATTACAAAAAATAGCTCGGGAAGAAGCGGTCGAAAAAATGGCCTTGTTGAAGGCTTTAGAAGAAAATGAAGAAGGCTTTTTAGCGACCATTGAAAGTCTGATCGAAAAAAGTAACGAAGCGGTAGAAGTGAAGCTGATCGCGGCGCGAGAATTGACCCATAATACGCGTCTTCGTCTGATTGGAATGTTGGTACTGGCGCTTATCATTACACTGGGGCTGAGCCTCTTTATCGCTCGCCGCATGGATCGAGCTTTTCATCAGTTGAGGGCCACGGCCCGTCGGCTAGGGGAGGGCGATTACTCGGCCCGCTGTGAGGTTGACGGGGCTGATGAATTTAAGGCAGTGGGAGAAGCTTTTAACCAAATGGCGGAGGACCTCCAGCATGCCCAAATTATCGAACAAAAGAACGAAGAATTGGCTCGACTCAACCAAGAGTTAAAGGCCAAGAACGATGCCTTGGATAGCTTTGTCTATCGCGTTTCGCACGATTTAAAGGCCCCGGTGATCAATATTGAAGGTTTCTTGAAATTGATGAAAAAGAAAATTACGGACGATACACCGATTGTCCAACAGTCGATGCTTTACATGTCGCATTCTTTAGAAAAACTTAAACGAACCATCTTTGATCTATTGGAAGTATCCCGGATAGAAAAAGGCTTGGAGGATGATGTGATGAAAGTAGCGCTAGCTGATATCGCCACCGAAGTTACCGAAGACCTTCATAGTCAGATCGACGAAACCGGTGCCCAGATCAACTATAATTTTACAAGCTTATCCCATATCCACTTTTCCCCCACCAATCTACGGAGTCTATTTTCTAACCTGATTACCAATGCCGTCAAATACCGTTCGGAGGATCGCATTCCCCAAATTGAGATTGCCAGTAGTCGGACCGAGGATCAGGTGATTTTGAGCTTTGAAGATAACGGCATTGGCATTGACATGGAACGTTATCGAAACAAGCTTTTCCAAATGTTTAATCGCTTTCACAACCACGTAGAAGGCTCCGGGGTAGGTTTATATATTGTACATAAAATAGTGACCGAGAACAATGGAAGCATTGAAATAGAAAGCACCGTGGATGTAGGCACGCGCATTTTAATCAAACTTCCACTGACGGTCGTCGAAAGCCCATCAGGACAAGGAGTAGTACTTCAAACTTTATAAGCTACCAATCGAAAGTCAAGTTTTCTCGGGCAGCCCAGGCCCGTACCAATTCCTCTTGATGCTTATTCAAGCTACGATTAAATCGAGCGTAGGCCTGAGTGATCTCTTTCTGCCATTTTACCTCAATCGTCACTTTTGATACCCATTCCTCCTTCTCATCAAGTTGTTTCAACGACCAGATAGTCGATTCACCATTACAGCATTCCTCTGCATAGCTGTACACACAATGTCCCATCCAATACCCTTCCAGATAAAGTTCATAATCCGAAACAATTTGAACAATTTTATACTGGTTTGGTGAAGCTTCCTGATGAAAGGCCTCCAGCTTACTGAGCGGAAACTGACTATTATTGGCCGCTGCTTTTTGATTATAGATATAGGCCAAAAACTGACGCCGAAAAGAACGTGGGGTACGCCCTTTCATTTTTACCTCCTGCTGTTCTTCTTCTCTTT
>SPJL01006956.1_pt1 | contig 22761 bp, 14 predicted proteins | sample 3741751 | NCBI WGS metagenome assembly SPJL01 (sample SAMN10925998, study PRJNA522277) | cold seep metagenome | isolation source: Elba SIP-enriched marine methane seep metagenome, extraction at timepoint T3 | place: Italy: coast of Elba, Mediterranean Sea | reverse complement strand
TCTTTGCCTAGCGCTTTACGTACTTGCGCGAGTGCATCTTTAGAGTTTGGACCAAAAAAACGTTTGATATTCATACTAGCCTCCGATCAGATTCGTCACACGAATGGTTTTGCTGTCGGGTAATTCTTCTTGTGACAGGACTCTGAGTTGCGGGATGGCACGTCTTAAAAATTTTGACAGTGCATTTCTTAATGGGGCAGTCACCAGTAATACTGGTGTCAAGCCCAGTTGTTCTTGTTCTTTGGCGGCTTCTTCCGTCTGATGCGCCAAAGTATCGGCCAGCCCTGGTTCGATCGACGTACCATGAGCAGCATTGTTGTGCATTGCTTGCATTAATAATTTTTCTAAATTGTTGTCTAATGTCATTACCGCAATTTCATTCCCAGTTGGGAATAGTTGTTGCACAATCGCGCGTCCTAACTTGACTCTGACTTCGGCTGTCAGGTCGTTGGGGTCTTGCGTCGTGGGTGCATGTTCTGCCAACGTTTCTAAAATAGTGCGCATATCTCGGATATGTACACCTTCTGATAATAAGTTTTGCAGCACTTTTTGTATCACTGAAAGAGACAGGACTTTCGGCACCAATTCTTCAATCAGCTTAGGTGACTCTTTGGCGACATGGTCAATCAGCTGCTGTACCTCTTGACGACCTAAGAGTTCAGAAGCGTGTGAGCTGACGATATGGTTTAAGTGTGTGGCGACAACGGTGCTAGCATCGACAACGGTATAACCAAGGCTTTGCGCATATTCGCGTTGGTTTTCATCCACCCAAACGGCAGGTAATCCAAACGCAGGGTCAGTGGTGGTTTCACCTTCGAGAGTGCCAGTGACCATGCCAGGGTCAATGGCCAGCAATTGACCATGACGTGACTCACCCATGGCAATTTCGACACCTTTTAGTGTGATGCGATAGTCTGAGGGTTTGAGTTCAAGGTTGTCTTTAATATGGACAGTTGGTGCCAAGAAGCCAACTTCTTGCGCAAATTTTTTACGCAGGCCTTTAATACGTTTGAGCAAGTCACCGCCTTGGCCCTTGTCGACGAGTGGGATCAGGCGATAACCTACTTCTAAACCAACTAGGTCGACAGGAATCACATCGTCCCAAGTAGCTTCTTCTGATTCGGTGACCACATCTGCGGCGGCTTCGTCGATGAGTTCTTCTGTTGGCAGCTCAATGGCTTTGTTTTGGACAAAATAGCCAATCATACCGAGCACCAGCGCAAGTAATAAGAAGGCAATATTGGGCATGCCAGGGATTAAACCCATGGCACCAATCATGCCTGCGGTTAAAAAGATGACACGAGCATTGGTGAATAATTGAGTGACCAATTGACCACCAACATCTTCACCATCTTTTGAAACACGTGAGACGACCACACCAGCGGATATGGAAATCACCAAGGATGGAATCTGTGCAACCAAGCCATCACCAATCGCGAGCAGGGTATAGTTAGAAACCGCATCGCCAAAGGCCATTTCGTGCTGCGCCATGCCGACGACTAGGCCACCAACGATGTTGACCACCGTGACTAAAATACCCGCGACCGCATCACCACGCACATATTTACTCGCACCATCCATGGCACCATAAAACTCTGATTCCATGGCAACTTCTTCACGGCGCTGGCGTGCTTCATCTTCACCAATCAAACCTGCATTTAAATCCGCATCAATCGCCATTTGTTTACCAGGCATCGCGTCTAAGGTAAAACGTGCGCCAACTTCGGCAATACGGCCCGCACCTTTGGTGACTACCGTAAAGTTGATGATCGTCAAGATCACAAACACGACGATACCCACCGTGTAATTACCACCAATCAAAAAGTGACCAAAAGCCTCAATGACTTTACCTGCGGCATCTGGCCCGCTATGACCTTCGGACAGCACAATGCGTGTAGAGGCGACATTAAGTGACAAGCGCATCATGGTGGTGATGAGCAAAATCGTTGGAAAGGCTATAAAGTCCAGCGCTTTTTGTGTTTGCAGGCCAATTAACAGCACCATGATAGACAGCGCTATATTAAAGCTGAATAACACGTCTAATAAAACGGGTGGCAATGGCAAGATCATCATCGACAACAGCATGACGATCAAGATTGGGCCAGCGACGGTTTTGTCTGCTAGCCTGGTGAGCCACTCAGGCAAGTTCAATCCATTCATTAAGCAAATACCTCAGGTTCTGCTGTGCTCTTGGCGGGCATTAAGCTGTGTGGGTCTAATGCGTCTGGTACTGGCAGTGCAGTTGGAACATCAGGTCTAAAGCCGCCTTCTTTACGGAAGAGGCGCATTTGGAACACATAAGCCAGTACTTCTGCCACGGCAGAGTAGAGGGCTTGCGGGATTTCCTCATCCAGCTCGGTATGTGCAAACAGTGCACGGGCAAGTTTGGGTGATTCCAACATGGTGATTTGGTGCTCATTGGCAATTTCACGAATCTTCAGTGCAACTGTATCCGTACCTTTGGCTACGACAACTGGGGCGCGGTTTGAGCCATCTTTATATTGCACGGCAACCGCATAGTGAGTCGGGTTGGTGATGACCACGTCTGCATTTGGAATCTCGGCCATCATGCGGCGGCGTGCCATTTCGCGTTGTTGCTGGCGAATCTTGGCTTTGATTTCTGGATTACCTTCGACTTCTTTGTTTTCGTCTTTCACTTCTTGTTTGGTCATTTTGAGCTTTTCAGCATATTGATAGAGCTGATAGGGCACATCGATTGCCGCAATAACGACCAGCACACTGACAATGATTAAAAAGCCAGCCATCATTAAGTCACCGACTTCTTGAATACCGTCTTCGATTGGCATTTGAGATAAAGACATGATCGGCTCTAGGTCTTTGGAAACCACCCAATAAGAGACCGCGCCCACCAGTGCGGCCTTAAGCACAGACTTAATCAGCTCAACTAGCGAGTTTTTTGAAAACATATTCTTAATACCCTTAAGCGGGTTGAGCTTGCTGAACTTAGGTGCGAGTGATTTTGTGGTGAAGACCCAGCCACCAACGAAAATCGGTGAACCAATGGCAATTAAAATAATAAAAGCCGCCAGTGGCGAGAAAGCAATGAATAATTCCGAGAGGCTTTGGCCAAGGTGCCTAAACAGCGCCATTGGGTCGTAGGCCATTTCGCGGTCAATACGTAAGCCTGCAGTCATCACACCACGCAAGGCATTACTTAAATGATCGCTCATGGTCATGATTAAGACACCAGACGCAAACATCACCGCACAGGTCGCGAGTTCACGCGAGCGCGGAATGTCACCTTCTTCGCGTGCTTTGTCGAGCTTTTTCTGCGAGGCCGGTTCGGTTTTTTCTAAGTCGCTGTCTTCTGCCATGCGAGTGATCTAAAAATAAAGTTTAAAAAATATTAAAGTTTGTTTAATTTGGTTCGTTAGGTATTCATTAAGACTGAAAGGAACACTCATTAACGTTGTCTTTATTATCGATGAAGACCGTGCAGTTAGATTGTTTGAATAAACAGGCTGAATACTTGCTTTTCTGCGCTGATGATCAGATTAAAGATTCTGACAAGCGTGTCGATAAACAAGAGAAACTGAAATTAATCAGGAAAAAGGTTGGTATTTGTGAGAATGCTTTAAATTAATTTTCAAATGTAAAGCAAAGTTAAGCAATAATTTTTCGAGAAAAAGTCGCTAAGTTATTGATAAGAAATACATAAAAAAAGCGTGTCGAGTTTTGTAAGACAAACTCCTACACGCATGTTCGCGTGCGTCTTACCTAAAATACCGCCATCGTTACATTGTTGAAAAACCTCAGAAGTTCAGAATACACCTAACGACGCAACACACACTGCGTTTAAGTTTGAAACAACGTGATTTTGAATTTAATGATAAGGGGTAAAACAATGAACGAAACAGAAATCTTAGCAGAAATTAAGGACGCTAACCTAAACTACCTAATGCTAGCACAGCAATTGATCCGCTCAGACAAAGAAATGGCGATGTTTCGCCTCGGTATTTCAAGAGAGATCGCTGATCTAATGGAAGAGTTAACTAACTTACAACTGGTTAAACTCGCCAGCACCAACATGATGCTTGCTCGCTTCCGTTTTGATGATAGCGCGATTCTAGGCATGTTAACCAGCTATACCAAAGATGCTCGTCAAGCTCACTTGCACACAGCGGTATTAATGGCAGGCCAAGAAGCAGAGGCCGTCGTTTAATCGGCGGTCATCATCAAGAATTAATGGAGGTAGTGAAAAATGGCTAAAGTTGCAGGTAAGAAAAAAAGTGTTGTCGACGAAGCAAAACAAATTGAGTTGGCAATGAAAATGATTAACTTAGGCGCACGTTTACAGTTGTTAGAATCGCAAACAACGTTGTCACGCGAACGCTTAATCAAACTCTATAAAGAATTACGTGGTGTATCACCTCCAAAAGGGATGTTGCCATTCTCAACTGACTGGTTCTTAACCTGGCAGCCAAATATTCACTCTTCTATTTTTTATAATATTTATCAGTTCATGACAGACTATGCTGGTTTAGACGGTATCCAAGCTATTATCAAAGCTTATAGTCTGTATCAGCAGCAAATCACCCAAAACGGTGAAACCGATGCGGTACTATCACTGACACGTGCTTGGACATTGGTGCGATTCATTGAAAGCGATATGCTGACCATGAAAACCTGTGACTGTTGTGGCGGCGAATATATCGTGAACGCTTATGATTTGAATCATAATTATGTGTGTAACTTGTGTCATGTGCCTTCTCGCGCTGGCAAAACCAAAAAAGCCAAACAGAATGCTTACAAAATGGTACCAATGACTGCTTAATTGCATCAAAAAACACGGTTGTATGCGCGCGTGTACAACTGTGTTTTTGTATCTAAAGCATTGAATTTGTATCACTTATCATATTTGTATGGCCTTAAATACCTACGATCATCACGCCATGGATGATGCCTTACCCAAAAGCGCTTTTGCAGCACGGCTGCAGAATTTTCCTGCGCTGATGGCTTTGTGTATCCAGCTAGGGTCAGCCCTTAGCATTGCTACGCTGTTACTGCTTGGGAGTTATTTGCTGAATCAAGTGATGGGCGTACGTTTGATGTTGCCTGTCGCAGCAATCATCTTCTTACAAAGTTTTATCAGCAGTGCCTGTTCTCATCATCTGGGTATGGCACGCTGGTGGCATTGGATTCACTTTAGCTTTCCCGTAGTGGTTTGGCTGATGCTGATGTTTACGATTCCCACCGAGGTCTATTTGATTGGCTTTGTGGTGACGGCGAGTATTTACTGGACGACTTTTCGCACACAGGTACCGTATTACCCCTCACGGTTACCTGTCTGGCAAAAAGTTTCCGCTTTAACCCATCAGTATCAAGCACAGTATGGTGCCAATATTCAGGTCATGGAGATTGGCAGCGGGCTGGGTGGTTTCTCACGTTATATTGCCAAAACACATCCAGATGCCAAAGTTGAAGGTGTCGAGGTTGCACCGTTGCCGTGGTTGGTCAGTCGTCTGCTCAGCTTTTGGCATCGTTCTGCATCAAGCTGCTATTTGGGTAATTATAATCAACTTGATTTTGCAGACTACAATATTGTGTTTGCCTATTTATCGCCAGCGGCCATGCCAGCATTGTGGCAAAAAGCGGCGCAGGAATTAAAACCTGGTTGCTTGTTGATCAGTCTTGAGTTTCCCATACCAGGTTTAACACCAACACAACATATCGTGGCTGACACACAGTCTCCTGATTTATATATCTACCAACGTTAAGCCAATACTGGCAACGCTAAAGAGTGGTTTAAGCGATCTGCTTATGCTTAATCTTATTGATCACACTTGATCATAAAGCGCGTGTTTTAGCGGTTGATAAGCCGATTCAGGCGGTTCTAAAACTGACCCTTAAAAGATTGTTTATTTTAACAATTGATCTTCTAAGCCCATTGTTATCCTGCTAGTTGTTAGAAGAAGTATTGCTTTTGAACAAAGCTTGAATAAAACGACTGGAGTTGGAAACACATGTTAATTGGGATCGGATACGTTGTCATTATCGCTTGTATTTTTGGTGGTTATGCCATGGCCGGCGGTCATTTGGGAGGCTTATGGCAGCCGTTAGAAGTGTTAATGATTTTTGGCGGTGCGCTAGGTGCTTTTGTGGTTGGTAACGACATGAAGGCGATTAAAGCAACGGCTGCTGTGGTTCCTACTTTGTTCAAGGGCTCACATGCCAATAAAGCGCTCTACATGGATTTATTGGCATTACTCTTTGAAATCCTCAGCAAAATCCGTAAAGACGGCATGATGTCAATCGAAAACGACATCGAAAATCCTAAAGAAAGTCCACTTTTCAGTAAATACCCCAATATTCTCGGTGATCACCATATTGTTGAATTTATTACCGATTATCTGCGCTTGATGGTATCGGGCAATATGGATGCTTTTCAGGTTGAAAACCTCATGGATAACGAGTTAGACACTCACCATCAGGAAGGTCATGTGCCAGCCTCTTGTCTTGCCAAGCTTGGCGATGGTTTGCCAGCGTTTGGTATTGTCGCAGCGGTGATGGGTGTGGTGCATACCATGGAGAGTTTGCACTTGCCACCAAATGAGTTGGGTGTGCTGATTGGACATGCGTTGGTGGGTACCTTCTTGGGTATTTTGCTGGCTTATGGTTTTGTAGGCCCATTGGCAGGTGTGGCAGAGGCCAAACTCGAAGAAAACACCAAAATTCTGCAAACCATTAAAGCAACCTTGTTGGCAAGTCTCAATGGCTATGCGCCAGCAATCGCGGTTGAGTTCGGCCGCAAAGTCATGTTCTCCACTGAGCGTCCTGCCTTTACTGAGCTCGAAGAACACGTGAAAAACGCAAAGAATAAATAGGCGCGAAGCATAGGTAGATTAGACAAGTAATGCAACAGTTAACACAAATGAGCAACGTGGTAGGCAATGGCTGAAGAACTCCCTAAACCGATAATTGTTAAGAAGATCAACAAGGGTAGTCATGGTCATCATGGTGGTGCCTGGAAGATTGCCTATGCTGACTTTGTGACAGCCATGATGGCGTTCTTTTTGTTGATGTGGTTGCTTGGTTCGACCTCTAAAGCGCAAAAAGAGGGGATTGCTGAATATTTTCAAACTCCTTTGATGCAAGCAATTACACAAGGACCATCTGTTGGTAAATCTTCCTCAGTCATTGATGGTGGTGGTCGCGATGTCACGCGAAAAGAAGGTCAGGTTAAGCCAGTAGAGGGTGATCCTGGCAAGCAAAAAACCGTCGTGGTTTCTAATGGTAAAGGTATGCGTAAAGACACAGACATCATGATTGCCAAAGAGATCGCACGTAAGGCTGAGAAGAAGCGTCTGACCAAGCTCAAAGACAAGATGATGGAAGAGATTCAGAAGAATCCAACCTTACAAAAGTTTAAAGACCAGTTGATGGTTGATATGACGTCAGAGGGCTTACGCATCCAGATTGTGGATGAAAAGAATCGCGCAATGTTCCGCTCAGGCGGGGCGAAATTGCGACCCTATGCCAAGCTGATTCTCAAAGAAATTGGCGCGATGCTCAATGATGTGCCCAACAAAGTCAGTCTGTCAGGCCATACCGATGCTTCAGGCTACTCTTCAGGCGATCGCGGCTACAGTAACTGGGAGCTGTCATCAGACCGTGCGAATGCTTCACGCAGGCAACTGATAAAAGGCGGCATGAATGAAGATAAATTACTCAAAGTGGTTGGCTTGGCGTCTTCGTCTCTGTTAGACAAAGAAAACCCGTTTAGCCCAGTCAACCGACGGATTAGTTTGATTATTTTAAATAAAGATGCTGAAGAGCGTGCACTGCGAGACTATGAAACGGTAGAGGCCGACACTCAGGCACACAGCGCTTCAGAGTTTAAAGCAATTGTGCTCCCTGACCTGGAGCAATCGCATGAGTAAGCGCATTGTCATAAGCCCTAGCACTGGCTAGATTGTAGTTATAAGAAACCCACAGCACTACGAGGCGATACAAATAAAGCACGTTTTTGTATTTGTATTTTGAAAAATGAAAAAGAAAGAATCGGATAGAGTAAATGGATATGAACACATTACCGATCACAGAGTTACGCAAACTACTGACGGCTGTTTCAGATCATGGAAACAAGCATTTGGTAGCGGTCGAGTCAGACCTAAAGCAAGCTGCCTTTTTATTGGATGAAGCGATTTCAAAGCTGGGTGACGGCTTTATGGCTTTAGAGCAACAACTCTCTGCGCAAAAAACAGTGTTATCAAACCTGAAAACGATGGATGGTATTGATGATTTAAATAGAGAGGCATTGGCATCCTCACAAGAAGAAGTGCATCAGCAGATTCAGCAGGTGGTGACCAACTTACAGTTTCAGGATATGACTAATCAGATTCTCGAACGTAGTTTAAAACGCATTGATGGACTTAAAAGTTTAATTTATGAGATTGGCAATCACGGTGATCACGCCGATGTCGGCATCTTGATACGTGAACAAGAAGAAATTGCTGAATACATTGACAAGTTAAAGCAAAGCTTGAATGACAGTGATGCAATTAATAGTGGGATCAACAACAGGGCTGTAGACCAAAAAAGCATGTCTTCTGGCAGCGTTGATTTATTTTAGTGGGTAATAACAACAATCATTAATAAAGAGTGAGTTTCAAATGGCAAAAACGATTTTAACAGTGGATGATTCAGGTTCACTACGTCAAATGGTGACCTTTAGTTTGAAAGCTGCTGGTTATGAAGTTGTGCAAGCAGTGGATGGTCAGGATGGCCTTAATAAGGCTCGTGAAAAAACGGTCGATCTGGTGCTATCTGATCAGAACATGCCAGTGATGGATGGGCTGACCATGATTAAAAACCTTCGAGAGCTAGGCTCATATAAAAAAGTCCCCATTTTAATGCTGACCACGGAGTCAAGCGACGAAATGAAAGCCAAAGGTAAAGCTGCAGGTGCGAATGGTTGGCTAGTGAAACCATTTGATCCTAAGCGCTTAATCGAAGTTGTCCAAAAAGTCATTGGCTAACAGCCACAGCAATATTTAGAAAAAACAATTCAACATTCCAGGTTGATGAATGGAGTTACAACATGTCTATTGATATGAGTCAGTTTTATGAGGTCTTCTTTGAAGAGGCAGAAGAGTTATTGGCAGAGGCCGAAACGTTACTCTTAGGCATTGATATGGATGACCCAGATGACGAAGAACTAAATGCGATCTTCCGTGCGGCGCACTCGATTAAAGGTGGTGCGGCAACATTTGGTTTTATGGACATGACAGAGATTACTCATGTCCTGGAAAATCTCCTAGACAAAATTCGTAAGCATGAATTGACACTAACATCTGAGCATGTAGATGCCTTTTTAGCCGCTAAAGACGTGCTTAAGATGGAGCTGGAAGGTCACCGCGATGATGAAGAGGTGGACCAGGAACAGGTCGAAGAAGTACAGACACGCCTTAAAGGGCTGTCAGAAGCCGCTGAAAATGGTGGTGCAGCCGAAGCCGCACCCGCGGAAGCAGCGTCAACAGAAGCACCAGCAAGTGCTGAGCCTGAGCCAGAAGTTAAAGTGCAAGCCGCACCTGAGATCACTGTTCCCGAAGGTTCAATCAGGTTTAACATTACCTTGCCAGAAAACTTGTCAGCCAAGGACATCGAAAACGTTCAGGAAGAATTGGCGCTGCTCGGCGATGTGACCCCAGTCAAATTGAGTGAAAAACAATATCAAGTTGTACTTGTCGGCAAGGATGCTTCAGAAGACGATATTAAAACCGTCTGTTCATTTATTCTTGAACCAGAAGATATGGTGATTGAAAAAGCAGGCGATGCGCCTAAAGCCGCGGCACCAGCTGAAGAGAAGCCTGCAGCAGAAGCTGATAAATCAGACGATATCCCTGGTTTTGGCTTATTTGATGATGAGCCAGAAACCAAAGCAGAAGCGCCTGCAGCTCAGGCGGAGGCCAAACCTGCAGAGGCAAGTAAGGCTGCGCCTAAAGATGACGTGGTGGAACCTTTTGATAAAAAATCCATGGTGCAAGAAGAGTCTGGCTATGGCTTGTTTTCCGAGGATGGTAAAGAAGACATTGAAGAAGGTTATGGCTTCTTTAAAGGCGTTGAGTTACATGAACCTCAAGCGGCTAGCGCAGAAGAGAGTGCTAAAAAAGCAGAAGCTAAGCCAGCAGAAGAAGCGGCCAAGCCTAAAGCTGAAAAAACAGCTAAGCCTAAAGCCAAAGCAAAAAATAAAGATAAATCAACCGAGTCAGCCTCGATTCGCGTTGGGGTGGAAAAAGTTGACCAACTGATCAACCTGGTTGGTGAATTAGTTATCACGCAGGCCATGATTGAGCAGCGCGTGAATGAAATGGATCCTGTGCATCATGAGTCTTTGATTAACAGTGTCGGGCAGCTCACACGTAACACCCGTGATTTACAGGAATCAGTCATGTCGATCCGCATGATGCCGATGGACTTTGTATTCTCACGTTTCCCACGGATGGTGCGCGATCTGGCTGGCAAGTTAAATAAAAAGGTTAGTTTCGAAACGCAAGGTGCGAATACCGAGCTGGACAAAGGCTTGATCGAACGCATTGTAGATCCATTAACCCATTTAGTGCGCAATAGTGTTGATCATGGTATTGAGATGCCAGATGCACGTATGGCCGCAGGCAAAGACCCAGAGGGCACCTTAACACTGTCGGCGGCACACAAAGGCGGCAGCATTGTCATTGAAGTGACAGACGATGGTGGTGGTTTGAATCGTGAAAAAATCATGGATAAGGCGCAAAGCAATGGCATCGCGGTGAGCGAGTCAATGTCAGATAATGAAGTGCATAACCTGATTTTTGCCCCAGGGTTTTCAACGGCTGAGGCTGTGACTGATATTTCTGGTCGTGGTGTTGGTATGGATGTGGTGAAACGAAATATCACCGAGATGGGTGGCAGCGTCGAAATTCGTTCAGCCTACGGCTTTGGCACCACTATCTCAATCTCACTGCCACTCACGCTGGCGATTCTGGATGGTATGTCAGTCTCATTGGGTAACAGCCTGTATGTGATTCCGCTTAACTTGATTGTTGAGACATTGCAGCCAAAAGCAGAGGATCTCAAAACCGTCACAGGCGAAGGTCGTATGGTGCATGTGCGTGGTGAGTATCTGCCCATTATTGCACTACATCAAGTGTTTAATCATCCAACTGATATTCAAGATCCGACCGAAGGTGTGTTGGTGCTGATTGAGTCAGATGGTAAGAAATCTGCCTTGTTTGTTGACAGATTAGTGGGTCAGCAACAAGTGGTGATTAAGAGCCTAGAAACCAATTATCGAAAAGTATCTGGTGTGTCAGGCGCAACGATCATGGGTGATGGTTCAGTTGCGTTGATTTTAGATGTGCCCGCATTAATTCAAATGGGGCAGGACACGAATTACTTAACAGGTGCAGCGGCCTTTTCGAGCAATAGCAACAAAATTAGCAAGGAGTTAACTCAATGATGTCAAACACAGAAGGTGTGAACGCCAGTGCAGCGCCAACCCCAAGCAATGCTGCAGGTGAATACCTAACTTTTGTCCTTGGGGAAGAAGAATATGGTTTGGAAATCCTCAAAGTGCAGGAAATACGTGGCTATGACACGGTCACTCAAATCGCCAATACCCCAGACTTTATCAAAGGTGTGATCAATTTACGCGGCAAAATCGTGCCGATTGTTGACCTGCGTATTAAGTTCAACTTGGGCAAAGTTGAATACGATGAGTTTACCGTGGTCATTATCCTCAACCTTGGCGGCCGAGTAGTCGGTATTGTCGTGGATGGCGTTTCAGATGTGATGGCGCTACAAGAAGATCAAATTCGCGAGGTGCCCACACTTGTGACCAGTATCGACACCAAATACATCCTAGGGTTAGCCACCGTAGAAGAACAAATGTTGATTTTGGTCGATATCGAACAATTAATGACCAGTGCAGAAATGGAACTGGTCGATGGTGTGGTGCATTAAATAACCATTAAGTAAACAATCAGTAATAGTAGTTGCATTCTAATGAGTATGTTTTGATTAATCCAGGGTAGCCTAGATACAGCAAGGGAGAAAGAAATGTTGTCAAATATTGTTGATAATATTGCAGTGAATTCAGAGGCTTACAAAGAAGTTGTTCTAGAAGTAGAAGAGTTTCGTGCGTTAAAAAAAGAGATTGATAAAGCACGTTGCGTTTTAGAGTTTGATGCATATGGAAATATCAGCAGTGTGAATGACAATGCCAGTGACGCATTAGGATACCAAGCAAGTGAACTGCTTGACGAACACCACAGTGTGTTGCTTGCCAAAGAAGAAATAGATTCAGCAGGTTATCAGGCATTTTGGAACAACTTGGCGAAAGGGAAAACACAGACGGGCGAATTTAAAATGCTCACCAAAAATGGTGAGGAGGTCTGGTTGCAAGGCTATTATGCCCCAGTGCTGAATAAAGGTGACTCCTTGAGAAAGGTCGTTAGCTATTTGACTGATGTGACCGCCAAAAACAATAGTCTCAATGACAAAGAAAATGAAGACGATGCAATCAACAACAGTTTTGGCATCATTGTTTGTGATATCAATCAAACCATCTCACATTGTAATGCGCTGGTACTCGATACCTTAGGCTATACCGAAGAAGAGCTGGTTGGAAAACCTATTAACCACATTCGCCATACTGATGACTGGGAAGATCCAGCCTATCTCGATATTTGGGAAAAAATGGCACAAGGCATACCAGGCAAGAAACAAATGCGCCGTGTGGCAAAAGATGGTACTGAGCATTGGTTTCAAGGGACGTATACACCGATTAAATCGCCGACTGGTTCAATTGCGCGTGTTGAGATTTTTTCAGTGGATATTACTGATGAGGTTAACCGGAGTCTTGACTATAAAGGCCAACTAGAAGCAATCAGCAAAATTCAAGGCGTGATTGAGTTTGATCTGGTGGGCAATATTTTAAACGTCAATGATAACTTTGCTTCAGTCACTGGCTACAGCAAAGACCAAATCATCGGTAGCCATCACCGTATGTTTGTTGAAGAAGAGTACGCCAATAGTGAAGACTATAAAAACTTCTGGGCTAATTTAGGCCAAGGTCATGCTGAAGAAGGTGTGTATAAACGCATTGGTAAAGCGGGGAATGAAATCTGGCTTCAAGCTTCATACAACCCGATTTTTGATGTCAATGGCAAGCCATTTAAAGTGGTTAAATATGCCACAGATATTACCGAATATAAACTCAAAGAAACGGATAACGCAGGTCAGATTGAAGCACTAGATAAGGTATTGGGTGTCATTGAGTTTGATACAAAAGGCAATATCACCAAAGTGAATGACAATTTCTGCGCAGTCACTGGCTATGATCGAGAAGAGATTGTCGGCAATCATCACCGCATGTTTGTGGATGAAGCAACTAAAAACAGTCAGGAATATCAAGTATTCTGGGAAAAGCTAGGCAATGGAGAGCCTGATACAGGAAAGTACAAGCGCGTTGGCAAAGCGGGCAATGAAATCTGGCTAGAAGCTTCTTATAATCCAATCAATGATTTAAATGGCAAGCCTTATAAAGTCGTTAAATTTGCCACAGAAATTACGCAGCAGCATAAGGTTTCACTTGGGTTGAAATCAGCCGTTGATGATTCAAGAAGTGTCATTGAAAAAGCCAAGGTCGGTGACCTTTCTCAGCGGATAAATATGCTGGGTAAAGACGGTGACATTGCGATCTTATGTGAGGGTATTAACGGTTTGTTGGACAATATGACCGGTATGTTGACGCAAATCAGCGAGGCCTCCGAGACGATCAATACTGCAGCAAATGAGATTGCCACAGGTAATACAGACCTGTCATCGCGTACCGAAGAGCAAGCCTCCAATCTACAACAGACTGCTTCCAGCATGGAAGAGCTATCGTCAACGGTGAAGCAAAACGCCGAGAATGCCAAGCAAGCCAACAAGTTGGCAGCCGAAGCCTCAGGCGTGGCGGTCAAAGGCGGAGAAGTGGTCGGTGATGTAGTCACCACGATGTCAGGCATCAACGAATCAGCCCGCAAGATCGAAGACATTATTTCGGTGATTGACGGTATCGCCTTCCAAACCAATATTCTCGCGTTAAATGCAGCGGTAGAAGCAGCCCGGGCGGGTGAACAGGGTCGCGGTTTTGCGGTAGTCGCGGGTGAAGTACGTAACCTGGCACAACGTTCCTCGAGTGCAGCAAAAGAGATTAAAGAGCTGATAGGTGATTCAGTCGGCAAGGTACAAGAAGGTACCAAGCTGGTCGAAGATGCTGGTAGCACGATGACCGAGATTGTGAACTCAGTACAGCGTGTAACCGACATCATGAGTGAAATCACCGCTGCATCAGAAGAGCAAAGCGCAGGCATTGAGCAGATTAATAATTCAGTGACGAATATGGATGAAACAACGCAACAGAATGCTGCCTTAGTAGAAGAAGCGGCAGCGGCGGCAGAGAGTCTGGTAGAGCAGGCCAATAGCCTGAGTGATACCGTTAACGATTACAAATTAAACATTGATAAAGGCAGCAATAAGCCATCGACCAAAGCAGTCGTCCAAAAAGAGAAAATCAAACCAGCAGAAGAACGCCGAGCACCCAACAGCCCAATGCGAGGTGCTGATGATGGCCAAGCAGAAGCACTGGCTGATATCCAACGTAGTAAAACCGGCACTGATGACTGGGAGGAGTTTTAAGTATTAATTTTAGTGTGACAGCGCAGTAGCCGTAGGTGAAGCAAACGTATCCCCATAACTTCGGACAAGTTATCAGGATAGTGCAATTTGGACTCGTGCTAGCTGAAATTTAGAGGAGTTGTGATGAAATATACATTTAGTGAAAAGTTGAAAGCATTGTTTTCAGACAGTGCAGACAATACAAGTCTTATGGCAGAGATGAAAGCGCATGTTGATGCCATTGATCATGTCATGGGTGTGATTGAATTTACGCCAGACGGGACGATTTTATCAGCCAATGAAAACTTTTTAGCGGTGGTTGGCTATGATGCAGAAGAAGTGATTGGTCAGCATCATCGCATCTTCGCCGAGCCACAATACGCGGCTTCAAAAGACTATAAAACGTTTTGGAAAAAACTGGCACGTGGCGAAGTTGACAGTGGCAAATACCAGTGCTTTGGCAATGGCGGTAAAGAAATCTGGCTAGAAGCCAGTTACAACCCAATGCGTGATGAAAGTGGCAAAGTGTATAAAGTGGTGAAATACGCCACTGATATCACCGAGCAAATGCATCAACAGTTTGATGTCCAAGGCCAGATTGATGCCATCAACAAAACCCAAGGCGTGATCTCATTTACGCTGGATGGTCATGTTTTAGATATCAATGATAACTTTTTAGAAATCTTGGGCTATACACTGGATGAGGCTGTGGGACAACATCACAGTGCTTTTATAAAACCAGACTATAAAAAAAGTGCTGAGTACAAACAGATGTGGCAGAAACTTGCACAAGGTGAAGTATTAAGCGGTACTTTTGAGCGTGTTGGCAAAGGTGGCAAGCAAGTCTGGCTGGAAGCTTCCTACAACCCGGTTTTTGATCAGAATGGTAAACCGTATAAGGTTGTTAAATTTGCAGTCGATGTGACAGAGAAAACGAACGAGGCGACGGATGCCAGTGGACAGCTAAGTGCTATTGATAAAGTCTTAGGTGTGATTGAGTTTGACTTAGAGGGCAATATTCGAAAGGTTAATGATAACTTTGCTACAGTAACAGGGTATAGCAAAGGTGAAATTGTTGGACAACATCACAGTATGTTTGCCAAAGCCGACTACGTAAAATCAGCCGCATATCAAGACTTCTGGAAGCGTCTGAGAGAAGGTCAAGCCGATAGCGGTCAATATGAGCGTGTTGGTAAAGATAATAAAGAAATCTGGTTAGAAGCTTCTTACAATCCGATTTTTGATTTAAATGGCAAGCCTTACAAAGTGGTCAAATACGCCACAGATATTACGCAAGATGTACTGGCGAATCGAGCCGCTGCAGAAAAAGCACAGGAATCATTAAGAATCAAGAACGTGTTGGATAGTGCATCGATCAATATGATGATGGCAGACAATGATGGTGTAATCCAATACATGAACCCATCGATGTATACGATGCTTCAAACGATAGCACCAACGCTACGCTCTGTACTGCCAGATTTTGACCCTGATAAAGTAGTTGGTCAAAGCTTTGATATCTTCCACAAAAATCCATCTCATCAACGGAACTTATTAGCAAGGCTTGAAAAGCCTTACGAAGCAGAAGTTCCGATCATGGATAAGTTTTTTAACCTCAATGCCAGTCCAATGAAAAACGATGCAGGTGAGCGCATTGGTACTGCATTAGAGTGGACAGATATTACTGCTGAGAAAAATATTAAGGACGAAATTTCTACTTTGATTAAAAACGCCTCCGATGGCAACTTGACTAATCGTGTTTCGTTGGCTGACAAAACTGGTCCTAATGAGGTGATATCTAAAGGTATTAATGACTTACTGGATAACATGAGTACGATGTTAGTTCAGATCGGCGAAGCTTCAGAGACGATCAATACGGCTGCGAGTGAAATTGCAACGGGTAATACAGACCTGTCATCGCGTACCGAAGAGCAAGCCTCCAATCTACAACAGACTGCTTCGAGTATGGAAGAACTCTCGTCGACGGTGAAGCAAAACGCCGAGAATGCCAAGCAAGCCAACAAGTTGGCAGCCGAAGCCTCAGGCGTGGCGGTCAAAGGCGGAGAAGTGGTCGGTGATGTAGTCACCACGATGTCAGGCATCAACGAATCAGCCCGCAAGATCGAAGACATTATTTCGGTGATTGACGGTATCGCCTTCCAAACCAATATTCTCGCGTTAAATGCAGCGGTAGAAGCAGCCCGGGCGGGTGAGCAGGGTCGCGGTTTTGCGGTAGTCGCGGGTGAAGTACGTAACCTGGCACAACGTTCCTCGAGTGCAGCAAAAGAGATTAAAGAGCTGATAGGTGACTCAGTCGGCAAGGTACAAGAAGGTACCAAGCTGGTCGAAGATGCTGGTAGCACGATGACCGAGATTGTGAACTCAGTACAGCGCGTAACCGACATCATGAGTGAAATCACCGCCGCATCAGAAGAGCAAAGTACAGGCATTGACCAGATTAATATTGCTGTGACCAGCATGGATGAAGTCACGCAGCAAAATGCAGCGCTAGTCGAACAGGCAGCGGCGGCAGCGGAGAGTCTGGTTGAGCAGGCCAATAGCTTGAGCGATAACATGAGTCATTATCGATTGAGTCAGGGGCAAGCAGCAATCAGGAAGTCAAAAGCTTCAGTGACTGCGCCAACTGCAAGGACTACGGTTGAACGCCGCTCGCCAAGTAGCCCAATGCGTGGCGCTCAATCTCAGGCCAGTGCAACTGTAGAAGCGCCCACTAGAACGATGGTGAAGACTGCTACAGATGATGACTGGGAAGAGTTCTAACTAATTGATTAAAGGAGATACCGCTGTTTGTCTAGATTGTTTATTTTTGCAAAATGAATTGTCAACCCAGATATTGTGACAAGGCAGGCAGTGTTTACATAGGTGGACTTTAACCTAAAAAATGTTGAGGTGGTACTAAATGAAACGTAATTTACCAGTTACACAAAATGAGGTCGTACTTGAAGAAGGTTCGATGATTGTCAGTCAGACTGATATGAAGGGCATCATTACTTCTGTGAATGAAGTATTCACAGAAATCAGCGGGTTTTCAGAGAGTGAGCTCATTGGTAAAAACCATAATATTGTGCGACACCCTGATATGCCGCCGATTGCATTTGCCGATTTATGGGAGACGATAAAAGCAGGGAATCCTTGGACGGGTGTCGTTAAAAATCGCTGTAAAAATGGTGACTTTTATTGGGTGGAAGCCAATGTAACGCCGCTGGTAGAAGGTGGGGTGACCACTGGTTATATTTCAGTGAGAAGCAAACCTACACGTGCGCAAATCGAATCTGCCGAAAAACTATATGCTGATATCAATGCGGGTAAGGTCAAGCAAAGCTGGGGTGAAAAACTGATCGCATTTAAAAATAACATTTCGATTCAACAGTTATTGTTATCTTCTGCTTTGCTTACAGCCATTGTGCTGGGCTTTGTGACGATGTTTAGCCTCTATGGCTTAAACGCAAATAAGCAAGCTTTTGATTCGGTTTATAGCGATCGCGTGATCCCTATTAAGCGACTTAAAGTCTTGTCTGATCAGTATGCTGTCAATATTGTGCAGACAGTGCATAAATTGGGAGGCGGTGTCGTTAGCTGGGGTGAAGCTGAGCAAACTATTGATTCGGCGAATAAAGAAATCAAACAACAATGGCAGGCTTATTTTGATGCTGGTTTGGTTCAATCCGAAAAACAATTGGCCCAAGAAGCAGTGCCGTTGATGAACAAAGCAGATGCAGCGGTTTCAAAGCTCCAAACCATTATCAGTCATCAGGATACAGCCCAGTTAATGACGTTTGCAGAGTTTGAACTCTATCCTGCAATCGACCCCTTAACGAAGAAGTTTGCCACATTGACTGACATGCAGTTAAGTGAAGTGGCAGCCTTAAATCAACAATTAAATAATCAATCGACATGGCTTGAGACTATTCTGATTGTCGCAAGCTTGTTAGGTTTAGGCTTGATAGTCTTTGCAGCTTACCGCCAGTATCAGGTGATTGTGCCCAGAATTAATTTGATTGCTAATAAGCTTTTGAAAGCAGCAAAAGAGAATGACAGCCAGCCTATAGCTGAGTTTGATAATAAGGATGAGCTGGCCGCGCTGGTTAAATCATATCGCGCGTTACAAATTCGTACAGCATACAACCATGCTGAAACCGTTGATGGCATCAGTCTCATTAAGTCCGCACTGGATACGGCCTCAATTCCTGTCACTGTTGGTGGCAAAGATAACAAGTTGCTCTATATGAACCAGGCAGGGATGCAGCTTTGGGAGCTGATGGGACAGGCGTTGATAAGCCGGTTCCCTGATTTTGATGTCAACAAGCTGATTGGCTCTCACTTAGCTGGGTATTTTGAAAGCCCTGAAGATCAAGAGGCCTTTAAAAATGCAAAACATGAGACATCGTTATCGACCACGCTGGGAGGCCGAGAGTTAGACTTGAAGATTACCCCAGTCTATACCAGTGGAAAAAAATACATTGGACGGATGATTCAATGGAAAGACATCACTAATGAAGTGATTGCAGAAAAAGAAGTTGCCAGACTTGTTAATCAAGCGATCGATGGAAACCTTTCTGGCAGGGTGGATGTATCACTATTGCCTCAGGGGTTTATTAAAGATACAGGTATTGGCATTAATAAAATATTAGATGCAGTGATCGACCCTCTCAACGAAGCGGCACGTTATGTTGAGCTGATTGCACAAGGTAATATTCCAGATAAAATTACTGCAGAATACCGTGGGGATTTTAATGCCCTTAAGAATAATCTGAATCAATGTATTGATGCAGTGAATCGACTGATTGAAGACACCAACTACTTATCCGAAGAAGCAGTCAATGGTCACTTGAGTAGTCGCGCAGAAGTAGACCATCATCAAGGCGATTTCAAAAAAATTGTAGCGGGTATTAATGCAACATTGGATGCCGTGATTAACCCACTCAATACCACTGCAAAATACGTTGAAAACATCTCGCAGGGCATTATCCCAGAAAAAATTAGCGATCAGTATAACGGTGATTTCAATGCACTTAAAAACAACCTCAATCAGTGTATCGAGGCAGTTAATGCATTGATACGAGACACCTCTTTGCTGTCATCTTCTGCTAAAGAAGGTCATCTCAGTGTCCGTGCTGAAGCTGACAAACACCAAGGTGATTTCCGCAATATCATTTCGGGTGTGAATAACACGCTGGACTTGATTGTTGAGCCTATCACCGTGATCAAACAGTCTGTTGACATCATCAACACAGCAGCCAGTGAGATTGCGACTGGTAATACTGATTTATCTTCTCGTACCGAAGAGCAGGCTTCGAGCTTGCAGCGTACCGCCGCGAGTATGGAAGAGCTTTCTTCAACGGTGAAACAGAATGCCGATAATTCCAAACAAGCAAACAAACTAGCAGCCGAAGCCTCAGGCGTTGCGCTCAAAGGTGGTGAAGTGGTTGGCGATGTAGTGACTACGATGGCAGGCATTAATGAGTCAGCTCGCAAGATCGAAGACATTATTTCGGTGATTGACGGCATTGCCTTCCAGACGAATATCTTGGCATTAAATGCAGCGGTAGAAGCAGCGCGAGCAGGCGAGCAAGGTCGCGGCTTTGCAGTGGTTGCTGGCGAGGTACGTAACCTAGCACAACGCTCATCGAGTGCTGCGAAAGAGATCAAAGAATTAATCGGAGACTCAGTCGGCAAGGTGCAAGAAGGTACCAAGCTGGTCGAAGACGCAGGCAGTACGATGACCGAGATCGTGAACTCCGTGCAGCGTGTAACCGACATCATGAGTGAAATCACCGCAGCCTCAGAAGAGCAAAGCGCAGGCATTGAGCAAGTCAACATATCAGTGTCTAGCATGGATGAAACGACGCAACAAAATGCTGCACTAGTTGAGCAAGCAGCAGCAGCGGCAGAAAGTCTGGTAGAGCAAGCCAATAGCCTCAGTGACACCGTGAGTCATTATCGACTCAGTCAAGGTCAGGCGACTGCTACGCAGCCAAAGGTATCTACCGCGGCACCAGCAGTTGTTGCAAAACCTGGTGTTGAACGCCGCGCGCCTAACAGCCCAATGCGTCGACCACAAGCCAGTGCAACAACAAAAACGCCTGCGAACACTACTGCAATAGCGAAAACAGCAACAGATGATGATTGGGAAGAGTTTTAAACCTAAGCCCATTCACTGCTGAATAACAACAAGTTACATTAACCTAGACCATGTTAATTGAAAGTTGAATTAAAAAAAATTAATAAGAAATTGGTTGAGGAGCAAGTAATGAAAAACACCATTGGTGAAAAAGTGATCGGTTTATTTTCAAACCATAAAGATGACCATTTGCTTAAGGAGTTGCAAGGTCAGGTAGATGCAATCCATCGTGTCATGGGCGTGATTGAGTTTACACCCGAAGGGAAGGTTTTGGCAGCAAACCAGAATTTCCTGAATGTGGTCGGGTATGAAGCAGATGAGGTGGTGGGCCAACACCACCGAATGTTTGCTGCCCCCGAGTTTGCCGCGTCTGATGAATATCGCGCATTTTGGGATAAGTTAGCCAGTGGTCAGTTTGATCAGGGGCAGTATCAGCGCTATGGCAAGGATGGCAACGCTATCTGGTTAGAAGCAAGTTATAACCCTGTGAAAGATGAGCATGGCAATGTCTATAAAGTCATCAAATATGCCACAGATATTACCAGCCAGATGGATGCACAGTTTGAGGCGCAAGGCCAGATTAATGCTATTAATAAATCCTTAGGGACGATTGAGTTAGGTTTGGATGGTCATGTCATCACTGCAAATGATAACTTTTTGAACGTGCTTGGCTATAGCCTCGAAGAGGCCGTAGGCCAACACCACAGCAACTTTGTTAAGCCAGACTATGCCAACAGCAACGCCTATCAAGCGTTTTGGGCTGCGTTGAATCGTGGTGAGTTTATCTCTGGCCGTTTTCAGCGTGTTGGTAAAGGTGGTCGTAATATCTGGCTGCAAGCATCCTATAACCCTATTTTAGGTGCAGATGGTAAACCCTATAAAGTGGTTAAGTTAGCGACAGAAATCACTGAGCAAGTCGCGCTTGAAGAGCAAGCGAAAGAGCTATCTTTGGTGACCCATGAAACAGACAACTCTGTGATTATTACCAATGCAGAGGGTAAGATCGAATTCGTTAATAAAGGCTTTGAGGCATTAACGGGTTATCAATTTGATGAAGTCAAAGGTAAAAAGCCAGGCGAATTTTTACACGGCGAGTTAACGGATCCTGTAGCAGTCAAATGTATCAGTGACAACATTAAAGCGGGTAAACCGTTTGATGAAGAGGTCCTGAACTATGATAAGTCTGGCAATTCTTACTGGATTTCATTAGCCATTAACCCTATTTTTGATGCGCAAGGTGAAGTAGAAAAATACGTCTCCATTCAGACGAATATCAATGAGACTAAAAACAAAACGGTCGAATACCTTGCAAAATTAGAAGCCATCTCTAAAGTGAGTGCGGTCATTGAGTTTACCCCAGAGGGCATTATTACTGACGCCAATGAAAACTTTACCGCGACGGTTGGCTATACTCTGGATGAAATCAAGGGCAAGCATCATCGTATCTTTGTTGATCAAGATCACCAAAACAGCGCCGAGTACGCCGCCTTTTGGGAGCGCTTAGGCAATGGTGAAGCAGACACGGGTCAATACCACCGTATTGGCAATGGTGGTAAAGATATTTGGCTCTCAGCATCCTATAACCCCATCTTTGACCAGAATGGTACAGTAGTCAAAGTGGTTAAATATGCCACTGATATTACCGCAGAACATCAGATGCAAGCAGCACTCAAAGCCGCTGTGGATGAGTCGCGAGAAGTCATTGAGCAGGCTAAGGTTGGTGATATTTCCAACCGTATTGATCTATCCAATAAAACGGATGATCTTGCCATGCTTTGTGGCGGCATTAATGACCTTCTTGAAAATATGAAGACGATGTTGACGCAAATCAGCGAAGCTTCAGAGACGATTAATACGGCTGCGAGTGAAATTGCAACGGGTAATACAGACCTGTCATCGCGTACCGAAGAGCAAGCCTCCAATCTACAACAGACTGCTTCGAGTATGGAAGAACTCTC
>SPJL01001356.1_pt1 | contig 22872 bp, 18 predicted proteins | sample 3741751 | NCBI WGS metagenome assembly SPJL01 (sample SAMN10925998, study PRJNA522277) | cold seep metagenome | isolation source: Elba SIP-enriched marine methane seep metagenome, extraction at timepoint T3 | place: Italy: coast of Elba, Mediterranean Sea | reverse complement strand
GGCAGAGTCAAATCGATACTTTGTTCATCCGTTGGAGGGGTATTACCATTTGTCATGATGTTGTTTTCCTTTAGCCTGTTGTTAATTTTTACTGTTCACAATGCTGTGCTGACGACGCCCTTGCAATCCGCCCGTATGCAATGCCACAATCCGTGCACCGCGTTCAAACCGGTCTGATTGAACCAGATCATAAAGTGCATACAACATTTTTCCTGAATACACCGGTTCGAGCTCAATACCATGGGCCTGTTCAAACCGGATAATAAATGCGTCCAACGCGGGTTTCGTTTTGGCAAATCCCCCGAAATGATAGCCTAATTCCAGGGACCAATGTGTTACAGGATCATTTAACATCCCATAGATTTCTTCCCGCAAAAATTCAGCCCCTTTAAGTGTAGCGATGACGATGACATGTGTCTGATTGCTGCTTGCGCCTATCAACCCTGCCGCTGTTGTTCCTGTTCCGGCAGGCACAATAAGGTAATCGGGTGTGAAAGGAAGTTCTTGCAGGATGTCCTGTACGCCCTGCAATGCCAGCGGGGAAGCACCGCCTTCAGGCAGCCAATAATCTTCTGAACATAGACCTGGAAAAGCATCAAACTGCTTGAATTGACGTAACGCCCTATATTCAGAACGACTGATAAATATTATATCCATATCCCATCTGACCAGGTCGGTTAGGGTTGGATTAAGGTGTACCGGCCTCTCTCCCCGTACATAAGCTGCCGTTCGGATGCCAAGCTCCTTCCCCACATAAGCCAGTGCATGTAAATGGTTGGAATATGCGCCGCCCATGCTGACGATGCGTTTACAGCTTTTCGCCTTCACATCCTGCAGAATATATTTTAATTTTCGCCATTTATTGCCGGAAATCACAGGATGAATCAAATCATCGCGTTTTATCCAACATTCAATACCTTGTTCTTCAAATACCGGGTGGCTTAACTGCTGGCATGGAGGTTCATTTAAAATTGTCTCTAATGCGTCAAGTTTCATGCTGTTTTGCTTGCATGATTTCCCAGCTGAGGTCCAATGCATGGCGGTTTTCTTTAACATCATGAACACGAAACATTTTTACTCCGGCCAATACGCCAATGGCCGTTGTGACAACGGTGGCCGAGACCAGTTCAGCAGGTGACGCCACCTGACAAATACTGCCCATGAATCGTTTTCGACTGGCTCCCAGTAACACTGGCCACCCTGATTGAGCAAAACGATCAAGATGCGCCATCAAATCCAGATTATCCTGTTTGCGTTTACCAAAGCCGATACCCGGGTCAATCGCAATATGTTGGCGTGCAATCCCGGCAGCCAAGGCTGCTTCCGCTCTGGCGTGCAGATGCTCCAGCACCTCTTTGACCACAGCATCGTAATGCGGATTGTCCTGCATGGTTTTTGGAATACCTGCCATGTGCATCAGGATAACCGGCACCTGTTTTTGCGCAGCAAAAGACAACATGTTGCTGTCACCCTGTCCGGCCGAAATATCATTGATGATGTTTGCACCCGCATGCCATGCAGCCTCTGCAACATCAGACCAGGTTGTATCGATGCTGATCAAGACATCATCTGACACCTCATTGCGAATGCGCGTGATGATGGGCACCACGCGTTTGATCTGCTCTTCAATCGCCACAGAATCTGAGCCTGGACGGCTGGACTCACCGCCAATATCGATAATATCAGCTCCTTCTTCAATCATTTGCTGACAATGTTTGACTGCCGCATTGACATCATTAAACTGCCCACCATCAGAAAAACTGTCGGGTGTCGCATTCAAAATGCCCATCAACACGGGTTTATTTATCTGTGTAAAATCAAAGACCATTTGAAATATCTTCCAATATAAAAGCTCATGTTGCACATCCACTGGCTGCACAAGGCCGCTGAAAGCCGTTGCCAACCCAATGCCAAGTTTCCAGTATAATGCCCTGATTACATCAAGAAAGCAGTAAATGAAACAACCTCGACTTGCCTGGGCAGTGACCGGCTCTGGTCATTATATTGAAGAATGCATCGAATTTCTGTTAACGCTGGACCAGGTGGATTTATACTTGAGTCAGGCTGGAGAAGAAGTTTTGAAAATGTATGCCATCGATTTAAACATGTTGAAGCAAAAAATGCCGGTGTATCGGGATAAGGCCGCCTCTGCCCCACCGGTCGGACTGTTTTATACCGGGCACTATCATACTTTTGTGATGGCGCCGACGACATCCAACACCATAGCAAAATGTGTCCTGGGTATTGCCGATTCGCTGGTAACCAATCTTTATTCACAAGCCGGCAAATGCCGTGTCCCCAGCATTGTCTACCCCTGCGATATCGCGCCGGAGATGGAAACCACGGCGCCCAAAAACAAAAAAGTCATGGTCTACCCGCGCAAGATTGACCTGAAAGGCACAGACAAAATCCGCCAGTTTGAATATACCGATGTGGTAGAAAGTGTGGATGAATTAATCACCTCCGTAAACCAGCGGCTTGCCTCACTGTGAGCGAACATATCTTATTCATCACCGGCTCGCTGGCAGAAAAGCAGGTGCATCAAGTGCTGGAGACAATGCAGCCGGAGTTTACTTATACCGTTCATCAATTGGGGCTGAAAGTCGCCGCGCTGATGACCACCGACATGGTGATACGTCGCTTGAAAGACACCTTTAATGCTGACCGCATGATTCTGCCCGGGCGCTGCCGTGGCGACCTGCACGCCCTGCAACAACATTTTGAATTACCCGTCGCCCGCGGGCCTGAAGAAATCAAGGATTTGCCCCGCTATTTTGGCAAGGCGGCACTGCAGACAGACTTGTCACAATACAGCGTAAAAATCTTTGCTGAAATCACCGATGCCCCGCATTTAACAGTTGCCCAAATTATTGAACGCGCGCATTATTACCACAATAACGGTGCCGATGTGATTGATGTGGGTTGCATTCCCGATGTTGATTTCCCGCATATGGTTGAAGCCATCCGCGCATTAAAACAGGAAGGCTTTAACGTCAGTGTGGATTCTCTGAATGACATGGATTTGTTACGCGGCGGCAAAGCGGGTGCGGACTATTTATTAAGCCTGACATCCAGCACATTGTGGATTGCTGATGACGTCGAGTCCACACCCATCCTTATCCCGGAAGTTCATGGTGATTTAAGCTCGCTGACCCACGCTGTTGACATCATGCTGCAGAAAAAGCGTGCGTTTATTGTTGACCCCATCCTCGACCCGATTCATTTTGGCTTTACTGAATCACTGGTACGCAACTATCAATTCCGTCAACAATACCCGGAAGTTGAAATGATGCTGGGGGTGGGCAACCTGACTGAATTGACCCATGCGGATACCGTTGGCATGAATGCGCTGTTGATGGGCGTTTGCTCGGAACTGGATATTAACCACATTTTGGCTACCGAAGTCAGTCAGCATGCCTGTCGCGCGGTGCGTGAAGCCGACGGAGCCCGGCGCATTATGCATGCAGCAAAGTCTGCCAATGCACTGCCCAAGCATGTCGACGATCAGTTAATGACGGTGCATGACACCCGTCCATTCCCTTATCAAACTGATGAAATAAAGGAACTGGCACGCGCGATCAAAGACCCGAGTTACCGCATCCAGACCTCTGCTGACGGTATACATATTTTCAACCGGGATGGCTTCCACAGTGCACAAGACCCGTTTGAGCTTTATCCGGCACTGGGCGTGGAACAAGATGGCGGCCATGCCTTTTATCTGGGTGTCGAGCTGGCACGAGCAGAAATCGCCTGGCAACTGGGCAAACGCTTTACCCAGGACGAAGCACTGGACTGGGGCTGCGCTTCGGCACATAATGAGACCACCATTGATCTGCATACCTTTAAACCTGCGGGCACCACGCTGAATAAAAAATGATACAAGAAGCCATTGTAACCACCGTAAATAGCACGGGCGATCCACACATCGCTCCGATGGGGATACACGTCAAGGAAGATAAGTTCGTCATCCTGCCCTTCAAACCCTGCACCACGCTAAACAATATTATGGAAACGCGCACTGCCGTGATCAATTACTGCGATGATGTGCGTGTATTTGCCGGTTGTTTAACGGGCCGCTATGACTGGCCACTGCAAAAAGCCGACCACGTTAATTGTCATTATCTGGAAGCCGCTCTGTCGCATTGCGAACTGGACATCGAGCGCATTGAAGACGATGAAGTCAGGCCGATGATTTTTTGCAAAGCACGGCATACGGTCAACCACCGCCCTTTTAAAGGCTTTAACCGAGCCCAGTTCGCCGTGATTGAAGCGGCAATCCTGGTCAGCCGCTTGCACATGTTGCCCTGGGAAAAGATAGAGGCTGAACTGGAATACTTGCATATTGGTCTGGAAAAAACAGCCGGAGAAAATGAAAAAGAGGCCTGGCGCTGGTTAATGGCAGTGATTGAAGATTATAAACATGAGGTAATCCAGGCATGACAGGCATGTTGGCCAGCATCCAGAGTCGCCAGGAACTTGAACTGATTCAGCATCTGGATATAGCTATTATTGATTGCAAAGACCCTTCTACCGGTGCCCTGGGTGCACTACCGCGAGAAGAAGTCAAAAGCATTGTAGATGCCTGTGACACCAACCAGTGTCTCAGTGCCACGATAGGTGATTTGCCAATGCAGGCAGGCTTGTTATCTGAAGCTGTTATCGCCATGTCTGCCACAGGTGTTGATTATGTGAAAATTGGACTGACCCCGGATACCCACCTGCACTCATGCATTGATGCGTTATCCAGCCTGACGTCGCAAATCAATTTAATCGCCGTATGTTTTGCTGACTTTCCACTGGATTTGAGTTTAACCAAACGACTTAAACTGGCTGGGTTTAAAGGCGTGATGCTGGACACCATCAACAAAAACCAGGGGGGATTGACGGCCATGCTGAGTCATTCCCGACTCAACCAATTCATGAATGAAGCACGTCATCTTCAGTTATTAACCGGTCTGGCCGGGTCATTGACGACAGATGATATTTCTCCATTACTCTCACTTTCGCCGGATTATCTCGGCTTTCGTTCTGCTTTGTGTGAGCGGCATTTACGCGCCCGCCAATTATCTCCAAAGCTGACCCAACATATCATTCAAATGATGCAGCAACAGCTGTCATTTTCTGATTGCTCAACCCATAAGGCCCATTAATCCCATGCAAGACAAAACGCCAGTCACCACCAAAATATTAATTGCCATGTGTGTGGGGCTCATTACCGGAAGCCTGATCAATGCCTTTTTACTGGATGTCAGCTGGATTCAGGATTATGTTGTCAACGGGTTGTTTCATGTCATCGGCAAGGCTTTCATCAATGCATTGAAAATGCTGGTGGTACCACTGGTCACTTTTTCGCTGATCTGTGGCGTGTGCGGCATTGGTGATGTGGGAGTACTGGGCAGAATCGGCATCAAAGCCTTTGCCCTTTACCTGTTAACCACAGGCCTGGCCATTACGCTGGCTTTAACCATTGCCATCATCGCCGCCCCGGGTGAAAACTTTGAGCAGGCGAAAGCAGCTGCTGACTTTGCTCCGCCCGCTGCGCCACCGTTAACCGAAGTCTTCATTAATATTGTCCCCGGCAACCCGGTCAACGCGTTTGCTGAAGGCAATATGTTGCAAATTATTTTCTTTGTCATCCTGTTCGGGATTGCCATGTTAATGGCTGGAGATGCTGGCAAACAGCTCGCCATCGGCGCAGAACACATGAACGAAGTCATGATGAAAGTCGTGACCGTGGTCATGGACTTCGCCCCCATCGGTGTATTTTTTCTGATGGCAAAAACCTTTTCCGAGCAAGGCATCAGCTTGATATTACCGATGATAGGTTACTTTTCTGTGGTCATTGCCTGTCTGGTTTTACATGCCGTAGGCACATTCAGTGTATTGCTGATATTCCTGGCCCGGCTAAATCCATGGGTGTTTTTCAAAAAAATGCGCCCCGCACAAATTTTTGCCTTCAGCACCGCAAGCTCCAATGCAACCATCCCAGTGACGCTGCAAGTTGTCGAACAGCGCTTGGGGGTAAACAACATCACAGCCTCTTTCACCGTCCCCCTGGGCGCCACCATAAATATGGACGGAACCGCCATTATGCAAGGGGTCGCCACTGTATTCATCGCCAACGTGTATGGCATTGATCTGGGACTTATTGATTATGTCACCGTTGTCGGCATGTCGATTTTGGCCTCCATCGGAACCGCCGGCGTTCCCGGCGTAGGCCTGATCATGCTGGCCATGGTCTTCAATCAGGTTGGCCTGCCTGTGGAAGGCATTGGACTAATATTAGGCGTTGACCGGTTACTGGATATGCTGCGTACTGTCGTCAATATTACCGGCGATGCCACCGTCACCAGCATCGTGGCACGTGGCGAAAATGAAATTGATGATACCGTTTTCAACGATCCTGATGCGGGCATCATTACTGAGGTGGCGTTACCGCACCAGGTTTGACAGCCCAAATCGCTATTCACTTTGCATCATGACAAGTATCAATTGATACTTACAAACTCATGTCGGACGTGTTGAGTTAATCCTTGCTGAGGCATGCGACACAAGATCGTTCTGCATGCCAAGCGCTCCATTTTTGAATTAACAGTTACTTGATTAATGCAAAAAAAGACCTCACCGTTTTCCTTCGAATGAAGGCCTGTCAAACTACCGCACCCCGCAACCGGGATGTGTTCTTTGAGCATCCCTGGCAGCACACTCCCTTTCCCCTGCAACACAAGTTGTACGCCGTATTGTTGAAAAAATTGAATGACGTTTTCCGCGCCCGCAATGGCTGCCCCGGATGTATTTATGTCTCCAATCGTTGCTTTAATTTCAGAGTGAACTTTTGAGTCGATCGACTCAGCCAGCAACGCGTGATGCATTACAGCAACGAACAAAAATTCTTCATACCCAGGTTTTCTTTCAATTTCATATTGAATTTCTTCTAACTGCTCAGAAGAAATACTGCCTAATTCCTGATTTCCCTGGCCAACAGTATCCAGGTTAATGATCGCCACTTTTTCATTGTCAAACCAAAACACCTGGTCTGCCGTCAGGTTGACAGGCGTTTTAAAACAATCATTCAATTGCCCATCCCGCCTGACATCTGTAACACCCAGCGTCCAAATAGGCTGTTCAATACCGAGTCCTTCCAAGTATTGCCAGAAATCAAGCATGGCCGGTAAATTAGACTCTTTTGGATTTTGCAGAAGATTTCCCGATATCAATGGTGCGACTCTGGAGCTCTCCTCCAAACTTTGCACACCATCGTTTATCAATTCTTTTACGCAGTTGATACGCCGCTTGACGATCTGATCCCCAAGAAACACATCATTCAATTGAAGAATATGTAATTGATGTTTATGAAACTCAAATAGCTCTGGAAATTCAGTTTGATACGTTAATTTAAGAAGCCCAGGGTTGAAAGATCGGCAGTCTGATAATTGACTGAATATCCATTGTACCCGCATCTCAATTTCAATTTCATTGTCTCCTTCCCTGGAAACAGGTAGAAAAATTGAATCTCCTCCAGACACCCAAATCAGCATACCCGGCCAATGGATAACGTCATTCAAGGCTGTTTCGAAGGCGGGATATACATGATGGCAGCTGAAAATGTTCTCCGGAGCCTCGTCAAGCTGTAATACCATCCCCTGGTTATACGACATGTTTTTTACCACCATATCGAGCAACTTAGGGTCACATAAAATTCGGTCAGTTTCCTTGTTGTTTCCCGATGGGATAATTAACGCCATCCACTGCCTTGATCCTAAACATCCTCTTAATTCTTCATAAAAGAACTCAGGAATTACTGAACCATCAAAAGATTCAAGCTGGCCAAGTAAATTTTCAAATCCTGTTCTTTGTCCCTGATTATCCATTGACTCCGTCGAGAATAAAAACGATCCATCAATTAATTTTTTTAACAGATAGACAAGAAGCTCTTTTTCATCCATTGAAAAATCGATATGCCCAATGTGTCTATTGTTATCAAAGACATATGCAAAATAATTAGCCGCGTTAAAATCAAGAATCATCGATCAATGCTTTTCTTGTCTTTCCTGGATCAAATCCCAGACGACAGGCACGACGCATAACGTTAAAAATGACGCCACGCCTAATCCTGTCACAAATGTTGAAGCCATCGGCCCCCACACAACAGAGTAGCTGGGAATACCTACAGCCATAGGGAACAACCCTAAAATTGTGGTTAAGGTTGTCAATATGATTGGGCGTAAACGCAGACTGACGGCCTTGTTAATCGATTGCAACCGCGTCATTCCGGAACGGTAGGCCTTATTTAAGAAATCAATTAATACCAATGCGTCATTGACCACCACACCTATCACGCCGATGACAGCAATGAAGCTGTTGACCGTAAACAATGATTGAGTGATAAATTTTCCAAACACAATCCCGATAATCGCGAACAACACCGCAAATAATATGATGACGGGCTGGATGTAAGACTGAAACTGCGCGGCCAGAATAGTATAAATAATCATGACCGCGATAACAAAAGCAAACACCAGTGATTTATAGGACCGCTTGGTATTATCATGCTCCCCGCTAAACAATAAGGTTGTTCCTGGGTACTTATGCTGAATGCCCTCAAAGTATTGATTGATTTCATTGACAACATACGCTGAAGATATTGGCGCCCCCGTTTTAATATCCGACTTGATACTTACCGCTCTCTGTCCTTGATATCTATACAACTCACTTGGTTCTTCTATTAATTGCAATTGAGTGACATCACCCAGTAATACCGGTGACATACTGTCTTCTACAACCGGAATATCTAAAACATCGGAAGGCTGATTCAACATTGATTGTTCAATAAACAGTTTCAGATCGATTTCCTCATCAGACGCCCTGTATTTGCCTATATATTGACCATCAAGCACGCTTCCGGCTAATGAAGCAACATCAGAACTGCTTAAATTGTATTCTTTTACTTTGCTATGCCTGATCTTAAAATGTAACGCCTTTTCCACCACACCTTTATTATCTTCCAACTCAACAATATAGGGCGCAATATCTTTTCTGCTCAACAAAACATCTGTAATCTCATCGGCCAATCCTTTCACCATATCGATATTACTCCCTAATACCTTGATATTAATAGCTTTTCCTGTCGGAGGCCCTTCTTTCATTGGGTGGACGCGCAAAGTAAACCCATCTTTTTCAAAGTTTTCCTTGATGCGTTTTCTCATCGTTGCAAGATGTTCCATAGGATCAGGCACAGATTGCTTGTCTTTTTCGGGCAAAGAAACCATAACCATTCCAAAGTTTTTGGAAAAAACATATTCATGATCATCGGTAAAATAGGTTCCTGCGGCTCCTGTCGCTGAATCAGCCATGCCCGGCTCTTCTTCGATAATAAATTGCGATATCTCTTTCGCTAAAGCATCAACTTGTTCAATAGATGTATTTGGAGACCCTTTTATATCCACAAAATAAATCGCATAATCGTCGGGGAAAGACTGCGTTCTTACCAGGGGAATTACCCCCGAAAGCGAGACCACGAGAATAAAAATTGAAACAAAAAATAATACAATGACAGAAAAAATACTCAGAACTCTGTATTTTAAAGTCCACTTCAACGTTTTTTCTGTTAGCCCTCTGAAAAACGAAACAATAAAATTATCTTCTGCCAAGCGTCGAGAAACAACTTTTGTCCTGGTAGGGCCAAAATCCAGGTAATGAATAGGCAAAATGAACACGCTCTCAATTAATGATGCAAATAAGGCAAAACTGACAACGACAGGAATTTGCGCAAAAAACTCTCCCGCTGTTCCTGTCATTATCAACAGGGGCAAAAATGCAGCGATGGTGGTAAATGTTGACGAGATAATGGGCAATGCCACCTCTGACAATCCATCAACAATCGCTTGATGCACCTGGCTTCCTGCCTGAATATATCGATGAATATTTTCAGTGGCAACGATAGCATCATCAACAATAATGCCTGTCACCAGTACAAATGCAAATAATGTTAACTCATTAAAGCTATACCCCGTCAACATCATGGTTAACATCGTGACCAGGAAGGAAAACGGGATGCCTATAGTGACCAACCCGGCATTTCTTATGCCCATAAAATACCAGGTAATGGTTGAAACCAACAGCATACCCACAAACAGATTCCACCCTAATGTGGTCAACCCCTCTTTAATCTTGACGGTAGAATCTTGCGTTAATACGAGTTTTACATTCTCTTTTTTTGCCAGAGGCTTCAACCGGTCTAACAGACCCGTCACTTCTTTTTTTATTTTTAAAGCATTCCCCGTTGAATGCTTGATGACTCTCAATGAAACGGCAGGGTTTCCATTGACACTAGATAACACAATAGGTTTTCTATAACCAATTTCCGCCTCAACGATTAAGTCCTCAAGCCGAATATACCCGCCATCTCCGTCTCGCCTAAGGATCGTTTTGACCACCTTATCTCTAGAATCAAATCGTTCATCCACCTTAACCAGGTATTCACTTAATTTATCCTTAAAATGACCCGCAGCGACTGACACATTTGCATCATTCAAGGCACCCACCACCTCATTAAAACTGATACCGAAGTACTTAAGTTTCTGAGGATCAAGAAAAATATGAAATTCACGCGTAAAGTCGCCAGAGATAATGACATTTTTTACCCCGGACACATTTAGCAATTGAGCTTTGATCTGTTCAGCTATCAAGGAAAGCGCTCGATTGCCATGCTCTCCTGTCACGTTGACAACAATCGCCGGCAATAAATCGCCTACGGTAATATTATCAATGATAGGCGGGTCAGCCCGTTCAGGTAATTCCTCAATAATATTTTGTATCTTCAATCTGATTTCATTATATAAATAGAGATAATCACTATTATCAACAAACTTCAGACGAATTAATGATCGCTCGGCCTGAGAAGAGGCAGACACCCAATCAATATCTTCAATATCCTCAATGGCTTCTTCAATTTTTCGCGTCACGAGAGACTCTACCTCAGCAGGTGATGCGCCAGGGAAGTCCGTCGTGATACTGACAACAGCCAGATTAAAATCAGGAAAGCGTTCTGCAGGCAACGTGAAAACTGCAAAAAAACCAGACACCGTCAACAATATAAAAACAAGATTAAAAAAAATCCTTTGCTTTAATGAAAAGCGAATAATTGATTGCATATCGGGTATCAGTGAAAGAGTTTAAATCGGTCACCCAATTTGATTTCAGTTGACGACACTTTAACCTTTCCATCCTGATAATGACCTAAAAACCTGACTTTAAACCGGGCACCATCCTCTCGTTGTAGCCAGTGTTCTTCATATCGCTCTTCAACGGCATTCTTTGAAATTGAAAAGACATGGCCTGACTCGGCAACATTAATGCCAAGTTCAGCCCGGATACCCCCTCGTGATTTTGTTAATTTTTCCAGCACAACTAAATCCACTTGAGTCTTGCGCGACTGCTCATCAAATGAAGGATATATTTTATCAATCGCCACTGGAATTGGGGATGCGTACCCCGTTAACTTGACTTCAAGCTGGTCTTTAGCATGAGTCAAAGCATCCAGTTCCTGGGCTGAAAGTGAGAACGGGATAAGTAACTTTGTGTAATTTCCAACCTCACCAAGCTTTTCACCAGCATTGACCCATTGGCCTGGCTCCACATCCCGGGATACAACCCGCCAGCCGGCAGGTGCCTCAATACAATGCCTTCTTAATGACTCCTCAAATCTTAATTTATTTATATAAGCGGCTTGAAATAATTGCCTGGAGTTACCTAAGTCTTTTTTATGTTTATCTAAGGCACTGATTGCAACAGTATTCTTTTTGACTAATTTTTGATGTCTATCCACTTCTTTGGCAAAAAAGTCGATATCAATAGTATGTTGCTTCATCTCATTTTGTGCAGACTTTATATCCAGTTTGACAAATGTTTCATCAATACACGCAAACAGATTATCTTTTGGGATAGCGTCTCCCACATCTGCCGAGACCATCCTGATTTTTCCTTCCACCTCGGTGACCAACGGCATTGTAGAATAAGCACGGGTATACCCTGAGACGGTTATACGCCTGCCTATTGATTCAACGTGGGCAAATTGATCTGCAGCCCACACGAGGTCTGCGCCCAAAAAAGACAGGCCGCCTAATAAAAGCAATCGAAAATATCTCATAGCAATACAATTACCACCATCATAGATTAATACTTAAAAACACGGGATTCACTCTGAAAGCATGGCCGCTTAACAAGTGTCAGGATTTTTTACACTTCAATCTGAATCATCTGGCGTGCACACGCATTAATCACCTTTATATATAGTATTAAAAAGTCGGTCAAAAATAGGAAACGTAATATTAAAATTATATTTATTCATTAAATCGATTCGATGATGGTACAAATGCAAACGTGCGGATTTTTCTACCCAAGGAATTGATTTAAAAAAACCACCTGTTTTCGCATGATATGAAAAATGCATAACCTCATACATCAGGTAATAGGTATAAGCCACTACAGCAAAAAACAGCGCATTATCCAGTCCGGCGACAGCATACACAGTCAATGAAGCCATTGAAAACACCAGCGTGATGAAAGAAAAATACAATAACGGTAAAAAAACAGCCATGTAATCTCTCGGCTGTTCATAATAATAGGTATCGTTATAAAAAAAGCTATGGTGTACCGTTAAGTGCTCGTACAAAAAACCCAACCCCTTCATCTTTTCATGCATTGGATAGCGATGTAAAACATACTCAAATGCATTACAAATCAAGAAATATACAGGACACAGGAGAATAAAATACCAATAAAACCGGGAAATCAATAGCACTAGAGCGAGCGGGATAACCGTCAGCATGCTGAACACAATGATCATATACGTCGTTCCATTCTTTATGCCCATAAAACGGCTGGCACCATCCTTTTCGATAAAATCAGTTCTAAAATAATCGCGATAGGCTTGAGTGGCAAATTTAGGGGGGCTTGTTTTATCCATCATATCATCCTCATAGTAACTAAAGCGTTATATATTAGTATCACTTCGAGTGTAGCAGATTCACCAGAATCTTTTAATGAAAAAAAGATCATCTCCCTCTGCTACGTCAGTGCCGTTACTACTCTGATGTTGCCCCTGTTAAACCGGCCTTATCTTTAGCGTTTTTGTGTCAGCTTTTTTTACAACTTTACAACATAAAAATCTAACCCGCCCCCAACAAAATCATAACCCATTGTAAATACGCTATTTTTTTTATATGGCATCATACATGCTTTAGTGTTGGTACTTTAACTCATCTGTCTGGAGAGACATTATGCAAAACAATAAACTATCAGCCGTCATCGGCTCCTTATTAATCGGCGCTACGTTTGCTGGCACCGCACAAGCAGCACCGGAAGCTTCTGCTCAAGCAGTGGTTGCTTTTGAAAATTTTACAATCTCGAGCGGCGGCTCACAATTGGATGTCAGTGATTTTGCATTAATTTCCGCTACTGCATCAACCAAAGTTTCAGCATCAGTTGATGCAACATCTGTTGCGCCACCTCAAGCTTCTACCACTGACGCTGACAACCTGGCACAAAGTGCTGTTGTAGGCGCTATTGCTCCAGCAAACATTGCAGCACAATTTGCCGCCAACAATACTATAACTCAATCTGAATTTACTGCTGCAGACACCTTCCCTATGGGCGGTAACTTTGCAGCTTCAGGTGCTAACGACTTTGGCAGCCCCATTGATAATTTTGGTAACGCTTCAGCGTCAGATGCAACATTGTACAATGGTTCTTATGCATCGTTAACCTCTGACGGTACTGCCGGCACACAAAGTAACAGTGGATTAACCGCTGGTGTTACATTTGTTACAGGCTTCAGTGGCGTATTAACGTTCGACTTTGATTTAGGTACTTACATCTCTACATTTTTGTCTAGCGGAGACTCATTTGTTGCCAAATCCAGCTGGAGTGTTGTTTTCACGTTACGTGATGATGCCAACCAGGCTCACCAAATTGATTTAGGTATTTTGGGAACAGGTCCTATAAACCTTGGCGATAACATTTCATCCAATGCACCTGGTGATGGCGTGGTAAAAGAGTCTAGCTTCGGAAACAATGGCTTAAATGGTGACTTCTCTCTAATCACTTCATCTGTAACATTTAACACGCTTGTACTTGATGCCAACACATCTTATACATTGACTGCGACCATCGATACTGATGCGAACGTTGAGCTGATTGGTGTTCCTGAGCCACAAATGCTGGTTTTACTGAGCATGGGTTTGATCGGTCTGGGTACAGTTGCCAAAAGAAAAAATGCTTAATTAATCAACGATTGGTTTAGTTTGATTGAAAACCTGCATGTTTAAAAGCATGCAGGTTTTTTTATGCCTGCCCTTTTTTGCCTGGTTTTGAAAACGATGTTGTTTGTAGATTTTTTTTTTAGTCGGTAGAATGACTACATCTTTATTATGGGCTGAGAATATCTATGTCTTTATCTATTATTTTGCACACCTCTTACTCAAAAAACATAGCATCTCACCTGCTGCACTATACCCTTAAGCCTCTCCTGTTTATTTTTTTTATCATCCCTCAATTTTCCTTCTCGGCAACATTACCCTCAAACGAATTTGAATTTGATTTAAACCACCTAAAAAATGCGCCGTCGTTTTCTGCGGATACATTTTATGAACCAGAAACTGATTTAAATTTTGAATTTATCGATCTTCAACGAGAAAAAATAAAATCGCTGGTTGATCAAGCCATGTATGACATTAGCCTGGGTAAACACAGTGCCGCTATTGATACTTTGAATAAAGCGTGGGATATGGATAATTATTTCCCTGTGCCCGGGGTTGTTCTTGCCAATTTATATCTAAAAATAAATGACTATACGAAAGCTTTAGAAACGGCAAGCCAGTTACAAAAATACTCTCCCCTGGAAGCTGAAGGCTACACCCTTGCAGGGATTGCACACGCCAAATTAGGCCACAAGGAAGAGGTAAAAAATGCGTTTAAACAAGCCCTTACGCTTAACCCAGGTAATCCTGATGCCAGCATAAATTATGCGACAATCTTATTGTCTGAAAACAAGAACGATGACGCCCTTGCGCTTTTATCCGAAGCCTTAAAACAGCATCCTTTGCGCATTGATCTGGTCGCAAAATTAGCAAAAGCAAAGTTTTTTACCGAAACGCCTGAAACCACAGTGACGTTTTTAGAAGATCAAATAATAAAAAACCCTTACAGCGCTGAATTATATGCTCTTCTCTCTAGAATGCATTTAAGACTCAACGATACACAAGCAGCATTAAAAATAATTAATATTGCACTTCAATATTTTGCTAAACAGCCCGACATACTTCAGCTTGCTGGCGTTATCCACACTAAGCTTGGGAATTATAGTAAAGCCGCTGATTTGCTAGAAACAGCAAAAAGTATTCAGCCGAATAATTACATTATTCGTTACAATTTAGCCTTATCCTACGAAAAGTTAAAAAAAATAGACTTGGCGCTAAAAGAAATTGATAAATCTTTGGCACTTGCCCCCGACCACACAAACTCGAAATTTGTACTTGCTCGACTCAGTTTTTTAAACAACAATCCCTCTCAAGCTTTAGCCCTCTTAAACGACATCGAAAAAATAAACCCGGACAACGCATCGATTCCAGAACTTAGAGCAAATATTGCATTATCCAGAGACCAAATCCCTGAAGCGATTGGTTATTTACAAACCGCCCTGTCCAAAAACCCAGACAACCCTTTTCTAGCGGTCCAGTTGGCCACCATTCAATTCAATTCAAATGCTGAAAAGGAGGGATTTAAAACCTTAAGAGACTGGTTGAACCTTCACCCGGATGAGTTCTCAGTGTCCAAATTTTTAGCTGATATGTTGCTTCAACAGAAACGCTATGATGACGCCATTGTTGCCTATACAAAGTGTATTGAGATCAATCCAAATGACAGCCAGGCAGAAAACAATTTATCCTGGTTATATTTAAAAAAAGGTCAGCTGGGACAGGCATTGAAACATGCACAAAAGGCTCTCGAATTAAAACCTGATTCCCCTCATATTTTAGATACCTTAGGGCAAGTGTATTATGAAAAAGGGATGTATGAGGAGGCCATCAAGGCTTTAAAAAAAGCCAACACTATCGCCCCGGACAGCACGTTAATTACATTTAATCTTGCCAGGGCCTTAGGCAAAACCCAGCCCCAGCAAGCAAAACAGATTTTACAAAAACTAATCTCTTCCCAGAAGGAATTTAAGGAGTTAGAACAAGCAAAAAAGCTGTTGATGACGCTATAGTCAGAATGACCGCTTTACGATTTTAAGTACTTGTTTTTTAGCCCTCCCAACCTGAAAAAGACCATTAAATCGGCCAGATCTACCTTATGGTAGTCAGGTAAGCTTTGCTTGATGTTGAGTAATTTTTGTTGTTTTTCTTTGTCGACCTCTGTCGCCCTGGCCTCACTTTTTATCGCCACCATATAAGGAATAACAAAAGTTGAAAATATTTTTGCTTTTGTTAAATACTTTTTAGTTAATTGCTCAAATTCTGTAAAAGAAAATGCGGCGCGAAGCGAATACAAGTAATCCAGTGTAAATAACTCTGCCTGTCTATCTTCATATTGATAAGCAAATGTATTAATCGACTTTTCTGATTTTAAATGACCAAAATCAACTAAATAAAGCCCTCCATCAGGCTTTAACACCCGATTAATCTCAGAGAACGTTTGTTCAAGTGCGTCCCTATCCGGCAAATGATGAAGTGCAACCGTTGAAATAACAACATCTATTGAATTCTCATCAAACATATTTAAATTGGTGATAGCCCCTTCTTTCAGCTGTACATTCTTCAAATTTTGTTCGTCAACATACGTTTTTGCCCGTTTCAGCATTTCTGGAGACAAATCCACCCCGATGAAATTCACATCTGGATTGACCCTGGCAATTAAGCCTAACTGTGTTGCGGGACCACAAGCCAAATCTAAAACGGTATCCCCAGGCTTGATGACATCACACACTTGAGCGCAGTGGTATAAATAGACAGGCGCCATCACCCCATCCTCTCTTCCTGCTCGGGTATAAGCCGCCACTTTCTCTGGGTCATCCATAACTAAATCTGGTTCATTTACTCTAGGACTCCTTTCTTGAGTTGCTATTTCTCTAATCAATGTACGTAAAACAGCTAAACTTGGCATAATTTTTCCTTTATTGAGTGTGGATGTTTCCACTTATAAATGAATCTACACTTTTTCTTTTGGTTCTCACCTTAGGTTTGGCACATAAACCCGCCCTAAACCCCATAATCATGGTATTCGCATCTGAGGACAGGTTTAACGTCTGAATCAATGTCGTTGCAGCCCGTTCAACATGGCGTTGCTGATCATGTGATAATAAATCTAAATTATTGAATCTTAACCTGTTAATCAACAAAGGCAACCCGATTATCGGTTGAAATGCTAAACCTTCTTTTGTTATTTGAAGCCAACAACGCTGGGCAGCCCGCCCCCCTTGTACAAAGGCGACCTTATCTTTACCTTCAACACTTACCACACCAATTAATGGTGAGTTTTTCATGTTCCACCAACTTTTTAATCCAATAAATCTTGAAAGTCCGAGATAATTATTAAACTTAACAAAGCTCCAAAAACGAAAAAACGGAAAGACCATTTTTTCCATTACATTAACGCCCATCACATCCACGGGCATTCCGTCCAAGGTGTCTTCAACCTGTTGTTTGCTCCAACGAATCATATTGAATAAAAACTGGTGAATCTGTTTGTTTTCAAATACCAAGCGATCATTAACCATTAGGCATTTCGCCAATTGATCTATTTTCGATGGTTGATCAACCAAGAGTAGTGATGCCCCACGGATTTTCTCGATTTCCGCTGTTAGTGATTGCTTTGTATCCTCTGAAATTTTAACTTTTTTATAAAAAAACCGATTAGTATGTCTTTCGAATATTGCCGGAAAAAGTGGCTCTTCATTTTTCACCCCATGTAGCAAAGAAATTTTGGCGACTACATTCGGGTTGTTGTCATCCGGAAATAATTCTAAATCAGCTTTATAACCCAGTTGCCCTGATGCAATGACAATATTTTCTATAGCGGCTCCATGAGCAATATAGGACGCCATTTGTTCATAGTTATAAATCGAATTGTCTTTTTCTGGAAGATTTATCAATTTCAATTGTGTCAAATTTTCTGACACTTCAATTTTCCACGGTTGAACATTATCTCCAGAAGGTGCTTGAACCGCAGCTTGCAAGATTTGTTGAATTATTTTGTTTTCCATCTATGTCACCTTCTTAATGCATTTCAATTTGCTATCTATCGATACTAATCAAGATCAATAGTGTTCATTGGGGATTTCTAAAAATAGTCGTTTTTTGTTGGAACAAGGCGGCAATATACGGAAAACCGCCGTGTTATAAGATCTACATGAGGATTTGAGTGCGCTGCCAACATAGCTATTGCGGAAAAAACACATTTTTAGAGGTGCCCAATAGGGCTTAAGGCGCTTTATTTAATTGTAAATAAATCCATTCATAAAAATCCAAGACAGATTCATTCATGCCTGACAGCGCTAACTCTAATGAAAGATAATATGGCGCCCTTATGCCACGATAATTAACTTCATCTCCAATTTTCTTAAACTTTAATCCTGATCGCCTTAATAGTCTAGGTAAGAAAGGCTCCATTAAAGCATATGCTCCCTTTTTGTCCGTCATGTCAGTACACGCGATACAGGCTAAAAAAAGCGCCAGTGAAATTAATGGAAATGTTCTTTCTTCTTCGCTGCTCGTTTCCACGCCAGAAACAGCACCGAATCGCGTCAAATTCTCCCCCGTTCTTCTTCTGAAGAATCGATCAACTGCTATTCGGGAAACTTCATACGTTTCTTTTTTATCAATTCCCAGACTCTCTATGAGTTGATAATCCAAACTATCTTTGCAGTGAATTTCAATGGGTAGCCTATCAATTTCATTTATATTAGGAATTAATCTAAAACAGGCGGCTGGAATTGTACTTTTTTTGTGCGTAATTAAGCAATGAAGTGAATAAGCATCATATTCATCGGTTTCTTCCTGTTTGCTAAATCTGGCTAAGGGTTCGTAGCCGAACTCATCACAATAGACGCGATAACGCACCCCATAAACTTTGCTTTTCTGTTCAGGCGTTACTGCCAATTCAACTGAGAAAACATTTTTAAAACCCTCGATAACATCGCTTTTCATTTCAAAATCACAATGGCTATATTAATTTAGAGAACTCTTTCAAAGTCGTGTACTTTCAGCCCCCATGCCATCAGGTTTTCTACACGATCATTTGCAAGGCTCAAGCGTTCAGCAGTAATTTTAAACAGCTCTTTGTAAAACAAATATCCAAGAACAGGATGATCATCCAAAAAAATGCTGAGGATTTCGCCATCAATTTCCAGTAAGTCCACGTCATCTAAAGTTGTTACTGTGGCATTTCTTATATGCGGAAAATGAAGGCATAATTCACCGAAGACAGCTCCTTGCTCCAGATCACATACCCCGGGCTGGACTTGCTTGTCATTATCAAGCGCGACAATACCGGAGACTCGCAACTTACCTTTTTCAACATAAAAAAAGGTTCTTGCCTGCTCTCCCTTTTTAACAACAACGGTGTTTGGGGGTAATTTTCGCTTTTTCCAGGCATATTCTTCCGAAAATTGCTGATACGAAAAAATATTATTCAATATTGCTTTCATGCTAACCCCGTAATTAAAATATTATGCACATTATTTTTGAGATTTATCTTGAATTCCGTATTTTTCAAATAAAGCATAAAGTGTCGGCCGGGTAATTCCAAGTAGTTTTGCTGTATGAGACATATTATAGTCGCAATATAATATTGCTCTCTTTATTGCCGCTGTTTCTGCATTTTCTCTGACCTGTTTCAAATTAAAAGGCAATTCATCTTTGCTATTGTTTTCAGGGGGGGCAATATCTATATCTTCCAGAGTTACTTGATTACCATCACACATAATGACAGCCCGCTTTATTTTATTTTCCAATTGACGAACGTTTCCAGGCCAGGCAAACGCGTTTATTGCTTTTTCTGCTTCCTCTGTAAACCCTTTAATATTTTTTCTATTTTCTTGAACGTATTTTTTTAATAAATATTGAGCAAGCACAATTGCATCGCCCTGTCTTTCGCGCAAGGGAGGAATATCTATGACTAATTCACCTACTCGGTAAAAAAGATCTTCTCTAAATTCTCCATTTTCAATCAATGTTTCAAGGTGTTGATGGGTTGCACAAATAATTCTGACATCAACAGGGATTTCTGCCCGCCCTCCCAAGCGTTCAATTTTTCTCTCCTGAATAAACCGTAATAGCTTTGCCTGCAGTGGATAGGGTAAATCTCCAATTTCGTCTAAAAAGAAGGTGCCGCCATCAGCATATTCAATTTTCCCCTTTGTTTGTTTGGAAGCGCCCGTAAATGCCCCTTTTTCATAGCCAAAAAGTTCACTCTCCAACAGGTTTTCAGGAATTGCCGCACAATTCACAGCAACAAATGGCTTTTTTTTCCTGTCACTAAATTGATGAATCGCTCGGGCAAAAACTTCTTTGCCTGTTCCACTTTCTCCTAATAAAAGTGCGGTCACTGTGGTGGGTGCAATTTTCTCAACCATGCGCGTCAATTTCTGCATGGGTGGACTTACCGCTATGATGCCTTTTAACGGCTCATTTTCTTTTGCTTGTAACTTATCCTTTTCCTTTTCCAGCTGATCCAGTGCAAATGCTCTGGCAATGATTAAATTCAGTACTTCAAGATCAACCGGTTTTTGGTAAAAGTCATAGGCCCCCGTTGCAACGGCTTTCACAGCATTATCCCTATCATCATTCCCGGTGACGACAATGACTTTAGTCGCAGGGGACAGTTTAAGTATTTCTTCTAACGTTTTAAGGCCTTCACTTGCATTGGCCGGGTCAGGAGGCAACCCCAAATCCAATGTAACAACAGAAGGCATATGTTTTCTTAATGCAGCTATGGCTTCCTCACGATCCCCCGCAATGACCACCTGATAATTCTCAAAGCCCCATTTAAATTGTTTTTGTAGACCTTTATCATCTTCTACAACTAGGAGTACCTTTTTACCATCCATTAAATACAATTCTCAAATTTAAGGCGCACATGTTTTATTCTTTAACTCATGCTGAATCCGTGACTTCACTACGGCACAGGACGCATTTGAAGCCACGGATTCAGGTTAATTTTATAGCTCAAGTAAAGGAAATTTTAGTGTAAAAACGGTTCCTTCTCCTTCCTTGCTTTCAACATCAATACTCCCTTTATGATGCATAATATATTCTTTTGCCTCATAAACACCAATCCCCATCCCGGCATTTCCTTTTGTCGTATCAAAAGGTTTGAATAAACGTTGCTTTATAAATGCTTCGCTCATGCCACAACCATTATCTTCAACTGTTAAGATGACTTTAGAATCAATAGATTTCAAGGTTAACTTTACCCAACCATCATCAGGCGTTGCATCTTGAGCATTTTGAACCAAATGACTGATCGCACTGATAATTTTTTCCTGGTCTCCTTTAATATAATGCTCTTCCCCTGCTATCACGGTTTGCAGCTCAGGCTTTTGTGAATGTTGCTGTATTTTTAGATCATTAATCAAGCTGACCAGGTCAATATTATGCGTTTGGGTAGATTCAACTTTCCCCTGCTTTAATTGAGAAAGAATCCTGCTCATTTTAGATGCCACATTTTCCAGCGTCTCTATTGAGTCGTCAATAAATTCAGGGTTATGCTTATGTTTTTCCGAGTTTTTTACAATCATATTAATTTGCGCAACCAGGTTTTTTAAATCGTGAACCAGAAAAGCTGACAACCGATTATATGCTTCAAATTGCCTGGATCTGCTTAAGTCTTCACTTGCTTTACACAACACCAGCGCATTTGCCAATTGCATTCCAGCCGTTTTTAACAAGTCGTGATCTTGCCAGTCTATTTGCCTGGGCACCCTGGGTTTGGTCAAGATAACAAATGCTTCCAGTTCATTTCGAAAAAACAGGGGCACTATCAACCATATATTGTTATTCGAGCTATCCCATTGTTGTAATTCTGCACCGGCATATATTTCAGGAGTATTATCATTTTCAACAAAGTCAATCACCCATTGTTTTTTTATTATGAACGCTATCGTCAGGTTATTGGCTGGAATGGATTCCATTCCTTCAAACCCCAAATTATATTCATCAATTAAATGAAAATCCCCCTGCTCGTTTTTAATCCATATTCCTCCACCGGAACTGTCTACTAACTTGGCAATGGTTGTAACAATGTAGCCCGTAATTGCATTAATTGACTCCAGTTCTGCCAGAGTTTTACTTAATTTTAGCCATTCCTCTCTATAATCATAGCGATGCTGAATAAAATGTTTGGATAAATAGACCTTGGCTAATGCTCTCGCCTGTCCTGATAAGAAAAATAGCAATAACAATACAACTGCAAGAAACATAAATCCGAATTGCGCAGCACTCCCCCAACTCCCACCATAATCACGTATCCAATATCCCGCCACCGACATGATCAATAAATAAATGCCGACACCGAATAATGCGGTACTATGAAATATTACCTGTCTGGAAACTCTGACGGAATATGTTTTTGAGTCCAACCGAAAAACAGACAACAACAACAATGGCACTAAAATTGAATTAATGTAACCGCGGATATTCCATAATTCATCGTCAAGGCTCGAAAATAATAAAGATTTACTATAGATAATAAAATCAAAAGTAAATATCCCTCCTAATCCAATACACAAAAATTTAATATTCCAGCGTTGTTCAAGCGTTGCATTTCTATACAGTTGTTCAATTAGTAATAAACCAATCGTTGCCAATAAGACAT
>SPJL01018247.1_pt1 | contig 22909 bp, 21 predicted proteins | sample 3741751 | NCBI WGS metagenome assembly SPJL01 (sample SAMN10925998, study PRJNA522277) | cold seep metagenome | isolation source: Elba SIP-enriched marine methane seep metagenome, extraction at timepoint T3 | place: Italy: coast of Elba, Mediterranean Sea | reverse complement strand
TCGGCAGAACCGCGACATTGTTCTTGCCCTCAAAGACCTGCGCCAGAACCTCACGCTTGGTCGGGAAGGGGTTCATCGGGACTTGGGAACCGAATTGGTCGCGAGCGAGATCCCAAAGGCCATGCTCCTCGGCATTCGCGAAACAGGCGATGGAGTAATCCGCCTGCAACATGGTGAAGGCGGCGATCATTTCCCCCCACATCCGGGCCAGGGCGGCAAAGGGGAAGGGGCTGGTGTGGCGTGCCGCAAGCCGGCGAAGCATCTGCGCTTCGCGGGATGGGCGGATGGGTAGGGACGGGTCGGATGTCTCCCCCGCCTTGCGGTTTTTCCGACGCGCCTTGCTGCCAACTCCCTTGGCTTCGGCAACATGCCGCACGACATTCCAACGCTCCAGGATCAAGTCCTGGATGCGATCATCAATCGCGTCGATTTCCTGTCGAAGCTCATCCAGCGTTTTCTTCGCCATAGTTCTAGATCCACCAAAGTTCTTGCCGCAGCCCTAGCGGGAGAATTCCCTATCCCGCCAAAGGCTGGAAATCAAAGGAAAAGGGCTTCAGGCAGTTGACGCGAATTTTACTCCAGGTCAGTGGTTTACTATGCTATCCGGGCGCCTTACATACGGGACGCACGGCGAATTGTGCCGTGTGACGGCTTCTATGAGGCTGTATTCAAAGGACCCAAGCTATGCCGATCAAGATTCCAGAAGACCTGCCCGCCCGCTATGAGCTGGAGCGTGAGGGCCTGGATGTGATGGGCGAAAAGACGGCCATCAAGCAGGATGTGCGCCCGCTTCGCATCGCATTGATGAACCTGATGCCGCGCAAGGAGCGGACGGAGACGCAACTTGCCCGCTTGATCGGGGCAACGCCGTTGCAGATCGAGCTGACCCTGCTGACGACCGGCAGCTACATCCCCAAGAATGTCTCCCATCATCATTTGAGTGCGTTCTACCGCACCTTCGATGATATCAAATCAGAGAAGTTCGATGGGATCATCATTACCGGCGCCCCTGTCGAGCAACTGCCCTTTGATCAGGTCGAATATTGGGACGAGCTGGTTCAGATCATGGATTGGTCGCGCACCAATGTTCATGCGGGCCTGTTTATTTGCTGGGGTGCCCAGGCGGCACTGCACCACTTCCACGCTGTTCCAAAGCACATTCTGCCTGGCAAGATGTTTGGGGTATTTCCGCATCACATTGTCCAGGAGAATACCGAGATTTTGCGCGGCATGCCGGATGAAGTTGTGATCCCGGTTTCTCGGCACACGGAAACGCGTGTTGAAGATGTCGAGAAAGTGCCGGATTTGCGAGTCCTGATGACATCAGAAGAATCCGGTCTCTGCATGGTCGAAAATCCGACCTTGAACCACATTCATGTCCTGAACCATCTGGAATATGACGCAACGACCTTGCAGGATGAATATGATCGCGATGTCCGCGAAGGGCTTCCGATTGATGTTCCGAGATATTACTTCCCGGACGATGATCCGACCCAACCACCGCCCAATCGCTGGCGGGGTCATGGCCATCTGTTCTTCCATAACTGGATCAACCATATCTATCAGACGACACAGTTCGATATAGACAAGATCGGGGTGGATGTCAGGAACGCCACGGAATGACACGAATACGGCCCTACATCCTGTTTGCATTCTTTGCGCTTGCCGTTTCTATCGGCGCCTTTCTGCCATTATCGAATGTGGCGGCCCATGGTGCCTTGTCGATTAAGGACGGGATGGCGGTTGTCGTTGGTGATGCGGTGGCGGTGTACTTCAAGCTTGGTAATACAGGTCATGAGGACCGTTTGATCGGCGTTCGAAGCCCCGTCGCAGAGACGGCGTCTCTGCATGGGACGAACGCCGAAGGCAATCAGGACCAGATGATCCCGTTGGACGATATCGAAATTCCCTTTCTAGGTGATGTGGCCTTTGTGCCGGGCGGTTACCACGTGATGCTTGAAGGGGTGCAACAGCCGATGCAATCGGGGGCAAAGATCCCGATTACGCTGATCTTTGAAGACAACGACCCGATGACCTTTGTTGTGCCCCTGCATATGGCGGGCGAACAGGATTGAGCATGACGCGTCGTCGGCCCCGATATCTCGTGGAGTTGGCCAGAGGTCTTGCGCTTCTAAGCGTTTTTACGCATTTCCTGCTGCCCTTTGCTTTTGCGGTGTCCGCCGCGCCGGGAAGCATCGCCGGACAACCGGCGAATTTCCTCTGCCTCAGTAGTTTTCCGGGGGCGAGGATCGCTGCTGAAGTACTGCCGGGCACAGAGAAAGCAGCCGCGCTTGGGGCGACCTGCGATCACTGTGCGCTCTGTACCGTGGCAGAATCCAATGGCGCCCGGTTGGTTGTTCCAACCGCATGGTATGAAGCGGCGCAATTTCGTGCTGTCGAACCGACAGACCGCCCTTCCGAGACTCTTGCCTATCTGGAGCCTGCGCGCGGCCCTCCGATCATCGGATCGTAATTCTAGTTTCGTTACATCTGATAGATCTTTGGAAGGATTGAGCTCATGATCATGCTCATTTCGGCGCGGCTGTCGCGCCTTGCTTTGCTTGCTGTTGTTTTCGCCGTTTCCCTTGCTGGCCCCGCCAGTGCACATGAATCGCTGATGGTGGAGCACGCCTTTGCGCGCGCCAGTGCTACACCTGCTGCGAAAGCCGGTGCTGCCTATTTCACGATCGTTAACCACGGTCATACGGACCAGCTGCTCGGTGTTCGTGCTGATGGCGTTGCGAAGAAGGCGATTCTGCATGAATCCGTGACTGTCGACGGCATTGCCAAGATGGAACATCGCCATAACGTCTCCATCCCCATGCATGGCACCGTTGTGTTCAAGCCGGGCGGGTTGCACGTGATGCTGATGGGGCTGCAGGCACCGCTGAAGGAAGGCGATACCTTCCCCCTTACTCTGGCCTTTGAGAAGGCGGGGGATGTTGATGTCCAAGTCCATGTTGGTGGGATCGCGGCGGATGGTGCTGATCACAGCAACCATGGTGATCACGGTGAACACAGTGGCCACGGCACGACGGACTGATTTTCATCTGACCTAGGTACTTTTCTGCGCGCATGGGCTGGGCTAAAAACTCGGCCCATGCAGCGTTGGAAACTGACATTGGAATATGACGGCGGTCCCTTCATCGGCTGGCAACGGCAGGACGAAGGGCCTTCCATCCAGCAATGCCTGGAAGAAGCCGTTACCGCTTTCTCTGGAGAGGACGTGCGTATTCATGGCGCGGGCCGGACGGATTCCGGTGTTCATGCGCTGATGCAGGTCGCCCATATGGATTTGGAGAAAGCGACCAAGGCAGATACGGTTCGCGATGCGCTTAATTATCACCTGAAGCCAAACCCCATCGCGGTTCTATCTGCAGAACCGGTGGTGGAGGACTTCCATGCGCGTTTCTCTGCAAGCGGTCGTGCCTATCTTTATCGCATTTTGAATCGCCGCCCCCCACCGGCTCTGGAATGTGGGAGGGTCTGGTCGGTGACGAGACCTTTGGATGCGGACGCCATGCACCGCGCCGCCCAAATCCTTGTTGGGCACCATGATTTTTCCAGCTTCCGGGCGTCTCAGTGTCAGGCTGACAGCCCGGTGAAGACCTTGGATCGGCTCGATGTGTTTCGGGCTGGGGAGGAAATCCATTTGATCGTTGAGGCGCGCTCTTTCCTTCACCATCAAGTCAGGAATTTTGCTGGCACGTTGGAACTGGTCGGGTCGGGGAAATGGACCAACGCCCATCTGCGCGATGCGCTTCACGCGAAAGACCGCAGCGCCGGTGGCCCGACAGCACCACCCCAGGGGCTTTATCTGACCAAGGTCGTCTATCCGGATGTTGGTTAGCTGCCACCCAAGATGACTGATTGCGCCATCGCCAGGATCGTGAAGCCAAGGAATTGATCGCCCATTGTCATCAACAGAGCGGGCATGCGGTCGACGCCCAGCACAGCGCGGGCCAGACGGAAGCGAAAGACCATCGACCAGGCCAGAATGCCGAATGAGGCCGTGACGCTGATGGTCTCCAGCCCCAATGTGCCGGAAAGAAAGATTATCGGTAGGATCAGGCAAGTCGGGACAATCTGCGACCAGTTATAGGCGGCGATATAGCGGATGAACCGATCCTGCTTGCCCAATAGGCGGGCCAGATAGGCGGCTGCGAGTGGCCAATAGACCCATTGCAGCACGTAGCCGATCCCTTCCCCCATAAAGAGGCGCATCGGATCCGGCTGGACCGTATCGGCAACCGGCTCCAGATCGATATAGAAAAAGAAATACAACGGCGCCATGATTGCCGCGCACCAGAAACTTTTCCAGAAATCCGCCGGTGTCTCGCCGAAGACCAAGGCCGCTTCAAAACGCATGAAGAACAGGCGAAAACCGGCCTGCAGACAGACCAGCGCTTCGGCAAGGCTAGGCCGATGCATCGGCGCATCCCATGCGGGCGAAATACTCCGTCACGACACGTGCATAGATTTGGGACAAGGCGGTGATGTCAGCGGTCGCCGCATGCTCGTCCACCTTATGCATGCTTTCTCCCACCAAGCCAAAATCGACGACCGGGCAGTAGTCTTTGATGAACCGGGAGTCCGAAGTGCCGCCCGTCGTGCTTAGTTCCGGCCGGTGTCCCAACTCCGCCTCGCAGGCATCACTGATCAGATCGCTTAGAAGGCCAGGGGGCGTCAGGAAGCTTTCCCCCGATACTCTGACATCGAAGTCATAGCGGGCACCCTCACCGGCAGCGGATGCCAGGACATCCCGCAGCCGGGCTTCAAGCGAGGCCCCGCTATGCAGATCATTGAACCGGATATTGAAGACAGCTTTGGCCGTCGCCGGAATGATGTTGGTTGCCGTATTGCCCACATCAATGGTCGAGATCGCAAGGGTTGAGGGTTGGAAATGCTCTGAGCCTTCATCCAGCTCCAAGTCCAGGACAGCATTCATCATCCGCACAAGGCGTTCGGCTGCGTTGTCGGCCAGATGGACATAGCCCGTGTGACCTTGCACCCCATGCACGGTCAGGAACCCATTCAGGCTGCCCCGGCGCCCGATTTTGATCATGGTGCCCATCTCACGGGGGTTGGTCGGCTCCCCGGTGATGCAGGCGTCAAGCTTCTCCCCGGACGCAGCCAGGGCTTCCAGCATTTTCTTGGTTCCGTTGATGGAAGGACCTTCTTCATCCCCGGTGATCAGCATGCTGATCGACCCATCGAAATTGCTGCCATTGGCTTTCAAGGAGGAGATCGCGGCGACAAAGGCGGCGATGGCGCCTTTCATGTCATTTGCGCCGCGGCCATAGAGAATGCCGTCGCGCACTTCCGCCGCGAAAGGATCATCGCTCCAGCTGTCCCGATCGCCGACAGGCACAACATCCGTGTGACCGGCAAAGCACAGATTGGGCCCCTCCGTGCCGAGCCGCGCATAGAGGTTATCAACATCCGCTGTGCCCGGCTCGCTGAAGGGCAAGCGCCGCACAGCGAAGCCCATCCCTTCCAGCACGTCTTGCAGAAGGTCGAGCGCGCCCCCTTCCGCCGGCGTGACGCTGGGGCAGCGGATCAGATCCTGGGCCAGTTCAACCGGGTCAAGCGCCGCCATGATCTCAATCCCGAAGCAGTTCGGTGATCGATGTCTTTGAGCGCGTTTTCTCATCCACGCGTTTGATGATAACAGCGCAGCTGAGCGACGGGCCGGGTGAGCCATCGGGTAGCGGCTTGCCGGGCAGAGAGCCGGGGACGACGACCGAATTCGCCGGAACGCGGCCCATGAAGACTTCGCCGGTGACACGGTCCACGATCTTGGTCGATTGGCCGATGAAGACACCCATGGAAAGCACGGCCCCTTCTTCGACAACCACGCCTTCGACGACTTCCGAACGCGCACCGATGAAGCAATTGTCTTCGATGATGACAGGACCGGCCTGCAGCGGCTCCAACACCCCACCGATGCCGGCGCCGCCGGACAGGTGGACATTCTTGCCGATTTGCGCGCAGGACCCGACTGTCGCCCAGGTATCGACCATGGTGCCGCTATCGACATAGGCGCCCAGGTTCACGAAGCTCGGCATCAACACGACACCCGGCGCGATATAGGCGGACCGGCGCACGGTGCAATTCGGGACAGCGCGGAAACCGGCGGAGCGGAATTCTTCTTCCCCCCAGCCCTGGAATTTGGAGGGAACCTTATCCCACCAGCATGTGCCGTCCCCGGCGCCTCCGGAAATCAGACCCATGTCATTCAGGCGGAAGCTCAACAGAACCGCTTTCTTTGCCCATTGATTGACGATCCAGCGCTCGCCCGGTGTGTTGTGGGCTGCCGGGTCTGGGTTTTTCTCCGCAACACGCAGTTTCCCGGAATCGAGCAGCAGAAGTGTTTCTTCGACAGCTTCGCGGACTTCGCCTTGTGTCTGGGCGTTGATGTCCTGAACATTCTCGAAAGCGGTTTCGATAGTGGACTTAAGATCGTCATAGGCCATGGCTCTGGAACTCCGGATCGGGCGGAAAATCCGCGCGTTTGAAAGCGGCGCGCACATTAACGAAGGCAGCGGCGGGGTCAAGCAGAGAGCGGCGCTTGGCCTTGAAGGTTTGATCTGGCAAAACCTCACATCAGATGATTTTGGACTTTTGTTGAAGGATTTCGCTTCATGGTCGACCTTGTGACACTTACCCGTTGGTCCGGTGACAATCGCATCGCGCTGGTTGGGATTGAGAACCCGCCCGTCAATGCCATGAGCATCGGCGTGCCCGGCGGGATCCTTTCAGCCCTGACACAGGTGAATGAAGCGGATGATGCGATTGCCACACTGATCGTGCCTGGGGGAAGCGGTATCTTGGGCGGCGCCGATATCAAGACACAGGGAAAACCTTGGCCGGAGGAGGAACCCAATCTCTGGGAACTGATCCGCGATTTGGATACATTCACCAAGCCGGTGGGCATCCTTTTGCGTCGAAACGCGTTGGGCGGTGGGTTGGAGATATCCATGGGCTGCCACTATCGCATCGCGACTGAGGGCACCAAGCTCGGCCAGCCGGAAGTCAAACTCGGCATACCGCCGGGCGGCGGTGGAACACAGCGCCTGCCGCGTCTCGTCGGGGCCGACCGGGCGCTTGATATGATCTTAGGCGGTGATCCGATAGACGCCACAGCGGGATTGGAAGCCGGTCTCGTTGATCTCGTTGTCGGGGCGGATGGCGCCGTCGACGCGGCGGCTGCTTTCATGGTTGAAAGGGCAGCGGCCGGGGGCAAGCCACCCCGTGCCCGTGATCAAGCGGTTGCAGTCTCTGACCCAGGTATCTTTGCCGCTGCACGGGAGAAGGCGGCGAAGCGGATGAAGGGGCTGACGGCACCTTTGGTCTGTATCGATTGCGTTGAGGCCGCGGCCAACACACCGTTCGACGAAGGTCTTGCCTTCGAGCGAAAGCTGTTTCTGGAATGCGTTGCCTCGGATGAGGCAGCGGCTTTGCGTCATGTGTTCTTTGCAGAACGCCAGGCCAAGAAAGTGCCGGGCATCGATAAATCTGTCGAAGCTCGCCCGTTGGCGACGGCAGCGGTGTTGGGGGCGGGGACCATGGGCGGCGGTATCGCCCTTTGCTTCGCCAATGCCGGAATCCCTGTGACAGTGATTGAACGGGATGAGGCAGCGCTTGAACGCGGAATGAAGCGGATGGCGGACACGATTGATGGTCAGGCAACGAAAGGCCGCATCACGGCAGTGGAAGCAGAGCATCGAAAGTCCCTTCTGTCATCGGGGATCGGGCTCGAAGCGGCGGCAGCGGCCGATATCGTTGTCGAAGCGGTCTTCGAGGACATGGACGTTAAGAAGAGCATCTTTGCCGATCTCGCAAAGATCACGAAACCCGGGTCGGTTCTGGCAACCAACACATCCTATCTGGATGTGAATGAGATTGCCGCCGCCGCTGAGGGGCGGGAGAGCGATGTCCTGGGTATGCATTTCTTCAGCCCGGCCAATATCATGCGGTTGTTGGAAGTGGTTCGGGCGGAAAAGACAGCGGATGACGTCCTGACCACCGGTTTGGCGCTGGGGGCGCGGTTGGGTAAGACCGCAGTGGTTGCTGGCGTCGGGCATGGGTTCATCGGGAATCGCATGTTCCAGCAATATAATCGGGAAGCGGAGTTCCTGCTGCAGGAAGGGGCCAGTTGCGCGCAAGTCGATGGCGCCTTGACCGGCTTCGGTATGGCGATGGGATCCTTTGCCGTCCGCGATCTGGCGGGGCTCGATATCGGCTGGGCAAACCGCAAGGCGACGGCGCATCTCCGGCCTGAGGGGGCACGCTACTCGACCGTCGGTGATGTGATTTGTGAGAAAGGCTGGTTTGGACAGAAGACTGGTAAGGGCTTCTATGTCTATGAAGGGCGCAAGCCTTCCCCCAATCCGGATCTGGAGGCGATCATCGCGGAAACGGCGCGTGAAGCGGGAATCATACCGGGAAGTGTGACTGATAAGATGATCGCGCAGCGCTGCTTCTATGCATTGGTGAATGAAGGCGCTAAGATTCTGGAAGAAGGGATTGCGCTTCGTGCCGGTGACATCGATCTGACCTTCATCAATGGCTATGGCTTCCCGCGTTGGCGGGGCGGACCGATGCATTGGGCGGATCGTATCGGCCTGCCGCAAGTCCTGGCGGCAATCCGGTGGTTTGATACGAAGCATGATTTCTGGACGCCGGCGCCGTTACTCGAGAAACTGGCACGGGCGAATAAGACCTTTGCCGACTGGGATCGGGAAAACGCCTGACCTGGTGGGGGATACAACGAACAAGGTTTAGAGCCAAATCTAAACCAAGGATTTGGGGATGAAACGCGATGACGAGCATTTATGACCAAGGGCTTGATGCGAATGCGGCAAACTATACGCCTTTGACGCCGATTTCCCTGATCCGGCGCACGGCCAGTGTCTATCCCGACCGCGTTGCTGTCATCCATGGTGAGTTGCGGCGCAGCTGGGCGGAGGTTTATCGCCGCTGTCGGCAGCTCGCCTCTGCCCTTGCCAAGCGTGGGATCGGACGCGACGACACTGTTGCGGTCATGGCCGCCAATACCCCGGAATTCGTTGAAGCACATTTTGGTGTTCCCATGGCGGGCGCGGTGCTCAATTCGATCAACATCCGGCTGGATGCGGACGCGGTTGCCTTCATTCTTCGACATGGAGAAGCGAAACTGCTTCTGACGGATCGGGAATTCTCGCCCGTGATCTCCGCCGCGCTTGAGATGCTGGAGGAGAAACCGATTGTCATCGATATCGACGACCCCTTGGCGCTTGGTGGAGAGCTGATCGGAGAGATGGATTACGAAGCCTTTATCGCGGCGGGTGATCCGGATTTCGATCCGATCATGCCTGTCGATGAATGGCAGTCCATTGCGTTGAACTACACATCAGGGACGACAGGCGATCCGAAGGGCGTCGTTTATCACCATCGGGGTGCCTACTTAAATGCTTTGGGCAACTCCGTGACCTGGGCGCTGCCGCATTTTCCAGTCTATCTGTGGACCCTGCCGATGTTCCATTGCAATGGCTGGTGTTTTCCCTGGACGATCACGGCACAGGCCGGGACCCATGTCTGCCTGCGACGGGTTGAGGCGGGCGCAATCTTCCAGGCGATTGCGGATCATGGCGTAACCCATCTTTGCGGCGCGCCCATCGTCATGGGCTTGCTGGTGAATACCCCGGCAGAAGAAAGACCAAGCTGGCCGCAGCCTGTTTCGATGATGACGGCCGGCGCTGCGCCGCCCGCAGCTGTGATCGGCGCGATGGAAGCGATGGGGATCTCGGTCACTCATGTCTATGGTCTGACCGAAGTCTATGGCCCCTGCGTTGTGTGTTCCTGGCATCCTGAATGGGACGCGTTGTCGGACGATGAGAAAGCGGTTCTGAAGGCGCGGCAGGGGGTGAATTACGAGGTTCAGGAAGACCTGATGGTCGCCGACCCTGATACGCTGGAGCCTGTTCCGTCCGATGGTGAGACCATTGGCGAGATCATGATGCGCGGTAACATCACGATGAAGGGCTATTTGAAGAACCCCGCAACGACGGAAAAGAGCTTCGCCGGCGGCTGGTTCCATTCCGGCGATTTGGCCGTGCGGCATCCGAATGGCTATATCGAGATCAAGGACCGTTCCAAGGATATCATTATCTCAGGCGGGGAGAATATCTCTTCAATCGAAATAGAGGACGCGCTCTACCGCTACCCAGATGTCATCACTGCAGCGGTCGTCGCGCGGCCTGATGAGAAATGGGGGGAGACACCCTGCGCCTTCGTAGAACTTCGGGCCGGATCAACGGCGACAGAGGAAGAGATCATCAATCATTGCCGTGGTCTTCTCGCCAAGTTCAAATGTCCGAAGACCGTTGTCTTTTCAGAGATACCGAAGACATCGACCGGGAAGATCCAGAAGTTTGCCCTCCGGGAACAAGCCCGGGCGCTCGGGTGATCTGATAGAGCGAGCCGGCCCTGTTTTCGTCAAAGCCGTGTCTCTATCACTTAGCGGCGGGCGTTAAACGGCATCTTCATAATGGCATCTTCAAAGAAAACACGGTCGTGCTTGAGCGGATTTGCGCGGTCTATCTCTTCTTCCAGCTCCCGCGCGTAGCGATGGCCGGCGAAGACGGCAGCGGCGATGATGGAAGGGGCATTGCAGTCCCCGATCCGGGCGACAGTTTGCGGGGCGCCGTCAGTTCCGGCTTCGATGGCTTCTTGAAGCACGTGATAGAGATCATCCAGGGGTGCACGCGCCGTTACTGGTACGATGTGTTCTGCATTGATGATGCGCTTGGCGCCGGAATATTGGCAGGCCAGGACCGCTTCTTCGTCGCTGAAGCTCTCCAGGTTATGGGCGGTGATGATGTCGATGCCTAAGGCCATCAAGTGACTGCGGGCGCGCCATCGGTCGACGGTGAACCCACCCCAGGCAGAAACGGAATCATCGGGCGTGACAAAGGTGACGGGCTGTCCGGTCAAGCGGATCGCTTCAGCTAGGATGCTTGCCATGTAGTAATGTTCATCATCGAAGACCAGGGTAGGGCCCTCTGGCATCCGGCCCGCCATGATATCATTGGGTGATAGGACCGTAGCGCCTTCCGTGAGACCAGCGATGCCTTGCGGGTTCGCGGTGCCGAAGCCGTCCCGGCGCCAAGCCGCTCCGGTTGCGATTGCGACATGGTCGGCGCCGACCGCCAGAATATCGTCGATTGAAAGGCGGCTCTCCCGAAAAACCTCGATATTCGGCAGCTTGTCGATCTGCTGCAGACGGTAGTCGCGGACCCGACCCCATTGGCTGAGGCCCGGCAGCTTCGATTCCTGGCTGACCCGCCCGCCGAGGTCACGGGTCGCTTCTGCCAGCATTACAGCATAGCCCCGCTTGCCGAGGATATGCGCTGCCTCCAACCCTGCAGGGCCTGCGCCGACGACCAGAACCCGGCGCTCGCTGCGTTTGGGCTGCACCCGCTCCGGATGCCATCCGCGCCTCCATTCCTCGCTCATAGTCGGGTTTTGTGTACAGCCGATGGGAACGCCCTTGCCATCGCCCATGTAACAGATATTGCAGCCGATACATTCGCGGATGTCGTCGATCCGGCCTTCTTCGATCTTCTTCGGCAGGAAAGGATCGGCGATGGAGGGGCGCGCTGCCCCTATGAAATCCACAATCCCGCGTTTTACCTGACTTGCCATCATATCGGGAGAGGTGAAGCGCCCGGTGGACACAACCGGTTTTGTCGTCATGGCCTTTATTTGGCTGACATAGGGCTCCAGTGCGCCTTGTTCGACAAAGCGCGATACGCCCATCTCGAAAGAATAATCGCCGACATTGATATCCCAGAGATCAGGCAGCTCGCCTATCATCTCAAATATGTCCGTCGTTTCGCCGGCAATCGGATTGCCGTCATCGCCCCCACCGCCATTCGTTTCGGCTGAGAAGCGGACAGCGACCGCCATGCTGTCCCCCACCGCGTCTTTGGTGTCTTCGATGAGTTCTTGAACAATACGCAGTCGGTTTTCCAGGCTGCCGCCATATTCATCGCGCCGTGTATTGTGGATCGGGGAGAGGAAATGAGACAGCAGGTATCCGTGCGTCGCATAAACATAGGCGATATCAAAGCCGGCCTGTTTGGCTCTCAACGCCGCATTGCGATGCCAGAGGCGCAGGTCGCGGATATCCTGCCGATCCATGGCGCGGGTTTGGAACGGATTGCCCGCTAAATTCGGCATGGAGGTAACACCCAACGCAACCTCCCTGGTGCCGAGATTGGGGGTGCGGGCACCGCCGATCCAAAGCTCAACACCGGCCAGGGCGCCATGGGCGTGAACCTTCTCTGTCATCAGGGATTGGGCACGGATATCGCCTTCATCCCATAGGGAGGCCGCCGGGTAGGGCGTATCATCGCTCGATGGATGGATAGAACAATATTCCGTGCAGACAACACCCCATCCGCCTTCTGCCTTGGTTTCCCGAAGGCCGGCCAGGGTTCGGGGGCGCTGCCAGCCGCTGCCTGTGCAATGCGGGACCTGATAGAAGCGATTCTTTGCCGTGACCGGTCCGATCTTCACCGGCTCAAACAGGATATCGTATCGGGGATCACGCGGCATGGGGGGCATGTCCTTTGAGAAGGAATGGTCAGTGTTCAGCGGCTTTTTTCGTTAAAGCCTCAAGCGTCAGGAGACCTGATTGTGTATCAACGGCGCCAACAACGGAGGCGGCGTTCAGGGCGGCGCGTTTTGAGGCTTTTTCAACGGCCTCCTTACGGGCGAGCCCGGCTGCGAGCGTCGAGGCGAATGCATCGCCCGCGCCTGCCGTTCCGACAACCTCGACCGGTATGGCCGGCTGTCGGTGTATCTCTCCATTCCTGGAAATAACCGCACCATTGCCGCCGCGCGTCAGGGCGATGAAGTCGGTGCCAAGGTCATGCAAGCGCGCGAAGTAGGAGGCGAAAGAAAGCGAGAACCCTTCAATGCTGAGACGCTCATCATCATGCGCTCCTTCGGTCCTATGCGGGGTCCATCCCGTCCGTGCCACGAGTGCCGGGACCAGGGCTCTGGCTTCATCTTCATTGCAGGTGAAGAGGTCGATATGGGCCAGCGCGTCGAAGAATGGCTCTGTTTTGTGGGTCAGTTGCAGGATGCCCGGGTTTACCGCAACGAAGGCCCCGGCGGCATTCGCCTGTGCCACGATTTGTGGAAACAATTCGACGGAGCGCTTGCTGAGATTGGTCACATAGACCAGATCGGCACCGTCGAACATGCCTTCGGTCAGGTCCTCCGGTGCCATCAAGCCATTGGCCCCACGATGGGTAAAGATCGCTGCATTTTTGTCGTGTGAGGCGATCATGACCGAAACGGCGGTGCTGTCGGCGTCGGTGGTTCGCACCAGACCGGTCGCGATGCCGACATCCTTCAATCGGTCGAGGACAGTCTTGGCATATCGATCCTTACCGAGCTTCACGAGTGCTGAGACGTCATATTCCTGAAGCGCAAGCGATACGGCTGCATTGATGGCGCCGCCACCGACCTGCGTCACGACGGAGGCCGCATCAACCTTCCGGCCAGGCTCGAGCAATAGGAAAGACGAAGTGCTGTTATGCAGCGTCATACGCTCAATATCATCGCTGGCAATGCTCGCGATGACATCAACAGTCGCCGATCCGACGGTAATCGCCTTCATCCGTTGCGCTTCCTCATCCATAGTCTCTCAGCCACCGACTTCGAATAGTGCGGCTGCACCTTGTCCGCCGCCGATACACATGGTGACGACAGCGTATTTGGCCCCACGGCGCCTGCCTTCATGCAGGATATGGCCGGTCATGCGGGCGCCTGACATGCCAAAGGGATGGCCGATGGAGATCGATCCGCCATTCACATTCAGGCGGTCATTCGGGATGCCCAGCTTGTCCCGGCAATAAACAACCTGGACCGCGAAAGCTTCGTTCAGTTCCCAAAGGTCGATATCCTCGATCCCAAGATCAAAGCGCTTCAACAGCTTGGGAATGGCATAGACCGGCCCAATGCCCATCTCGTCCGGCTCCAGACCGGCGATGGCAAAGCCTTTGAAGCGGCCAAGAATGTCGAACCCCCGGCGGGAGGCTTCATCGGCGTTCATTACAACGGCGGCTGAGGCGCCATCTGATAACTGGGAGGCATTGCCGGCCGTGATCGTGCCGCCTTCGATTACCGGCTTCAGGCTCGATAAGCCTTCCGCCGTCGTTTCAGGGCGGTTCCCTTCATCCTTTGTCAGGGTCACGGATTTGGAAGAAACCACGCCGGTTTCCTTATCCTTCACCATCATCTGGCTGGGCAGCGGGGCAATTTCCGCATCAAAGCGCCCCAACCGTTGTCCTTCTGCCGTGCGGCGTTGGCTCTCCAGGGCATAGTCATCCTGCGCATCGCGCGAAACCGCATAGCGTTTGGAGACAACCTCCGCCGTTTCCAGCATCGGCATATGAAGGGCGGGGACGTTTTCTGCCAACCAGGCTTCTTCCCGATCCGCTGAGTTGAGCTTTGCCTGGACGAGACTGATCTGCTCAACCCCGCCGGCGACCAGGATATCGGAGTCACCGGCCATCACCGATTGTGCCGCCATGGCGATGGTCTGCAGACCGGAACTGCAATAGCGATTGACCGTCACCCCGGCTGTCGTCACCGGCAGACCAGCGCGCAACGCAGACTGCCGTGCGATGTTGAAGCCGGTGGCCGCTTCCGGGAATCCGCAGCCCAGGATGACATCCTCGATTTCCTGCCCGGCAAGACCGGCGCGAGAAACCGCATGCTCAATAACATGTCCGGCCATCGTCGCGCCGTGGGTTGCGTTAAAGGCACCGCGAAAGGCTTTGCCGATCGGGGTACGGGCGGTCGCGACAATCGCGGCTTCTTGCATTGTGTTTTCTCCTTTGGCGGCGTGCCATCACGCCTCCTTATCAGGATTTGGGGATGATCCGATAGGCGCAACGCCGTGCACCCCCCAGCAAATACTCGACCCGTTCTACAGTGGCATCGGGACCCAGTGTTTCCTGGAATAGTGTTAGTTCCGAACGACAAAACCCTTGGCAAATTGCCGCTGCCGCGCAGATCGGGCAATGATCCTCGATTAGGAGGAAACCACCCTCGTCCGCTTCGACCCGCGCCATATAGCCTTCTTCATCCCGGACTTGCGCCAATGCGTCGACGCGCTCAGCCAGCGTTTTCCGGTCCGCTGTACGGGCGGCATAGATTTGGCGCATCTTGGTCTCGCGATGCTGGACGAGCTGGTCCAGACCCTCATCCCCGAAGACCGCCCGAACGCCGTCGATCATGCCTAGCGTCAGTTCTGCATGCCGGTCGGGGAATCGCGCATGGCCCTTATCCGTTAATCGCCAGAATCGGCGCGGACGCCCCCGGCCATGACGAACGTCATCGGGTTCGACCAAGCTAGCTTCAGCCAACTTCGCGAAATGCTGCTGTGCGGCGGCGCCGGTCACGGACAAATGCTGCCCGGCTTCGCTGGCCGTCATGGGACCCCTGCTTTTCAGCAGGAATAAGAGCCTATCAGATGTTGAGCTGGTCATGCGGCGACAATAACTCTGACAATAGGTTTATCAAGGACATGCTTTTATAAACATGGTGTTTACTTTGTGTTGGGGGGAGCGCCATTGGCATTTTACCGCAGCGGGGCGGTGTGTAAGTCTGACGGCAGGATAAAATCTAGTTCATGCCGAATGTGCGCTTGATCGTGATAGAAACAGAGGTGAAATGGCGATGAAAACGCTTCTTGAAACCGCGCAGGACCTTGAAGCCGGTCATGTAAGCAGCCGCGACCTTGTTGAGCGTTGCCTTGACGCGATCAGTGATCCGATGGGGCAGGGGGGAAATGCCTTCACCCTGGTAAATGCAGATGCAGCGCGCGCGCAAGCGGACCAGATCGACCACGGCCGGAAGGCGGGCCGCCCCCTGTCAAAATGGGCGGGTATCCCAATTTCGATCAAGGATCTGTTCGACGTTGAGGGGCAGGTGACGACAGCAGGATCACGGGTGTTGTCCGGGGAAAAACCAGCCAGTCAGGACGCGGCGATTGTGGCGCGCCTTCGCGCTGCCGGCTTTATCCTGATCGGCCGCACGAATATGACGGAGTTTGCTTATTCCGGCCTGGGTCTCAATCAGCATTATGGGACACCGTTGAGCCCCTATGATCGAGCGGTGCAGCGCATTCCGGGGGGATCCTCTTCAGGCGCTGCGGTGGCCGTTGCGGATGGCATGGCCTTGGCGTCGGTCGGGACTGACACGGGCGGCTCTTGCCGCATTCCAGCGGCGTTCTGCGGGATTGTCGGGTTCAAGCCGACAGCAAGACGGGTCCCGACAGCGGGCGCCTATCCGCTATCGCACACGCTCGATTCCGTAGGGCCGCTTGCCAACAGCGTGGGGTGTTGTGAAATCATGGATAGCCTGATGGCGGGCCAAGATCCCAAGCCATCGGCACCAAGTGCTGTGAGTGGTAAGCGCTTCGGTGTTTTGCGGAACTATGTCCAGGACGGCATGGATGACACGGTCGCTAGCGTCTTTGAAGCGGCGCTTGATCGTCTCTCCGCGGCGGGTGCCATCCTTGTTGAATTTGATATGCCGGATCTGGATGATCTGCCGTCAAGGAACGCGCGGGGCGGGATCGTTGCAGCGGAAGCCCATCGGTTGCACCAGGATCTGCTGGCCACGCGCTTCGATGCGTATGATCCAAGAGTTTCTGTCCGGATTAAAAAGGGGACGGAGCAATCGCCTGACGAATATCAATCGCTGCTGGATTGGCGGGCCGATGTTATCACCCGGGCGAATGAGATTACCGAAGGCTTCGAGGCGGTTTTGATGCCAACCGTCCCGATCATCCCGCCGCTGTTGGCGTGCTTCGATGACGAGGCGGAATATGGCCGCCTCAACCTGCTCACGTTGCGAAATCCCACGGTTGGGAATTTCCTGGACCGCTGCGCCATCTCACTGCCGATCCACGCGGCGGGGGAGGCTCCGGTGGGGCTTATGCTGATGGGCGAAACGCTCTGCGACGACAGGCTCCTCAGCACGGCCAAGGCGGTGGAAGGGGTGTTTTCGTAAGGCACTCCGCTCGATCAATGCCACGCTGTGCGTGAAGAATTACCCTTCATCCGGCAATTCGATAATGGAATAGCGATGTTCCAACGCCCGATTCAATACGGGATCAACCAGTTTAAATTGGAATGCATTGGAGGGTCGAACACCACCGATGACCGGTAAGGTGCCGCAGAGCATCAGATCCCCCGGTTGAAAGCCGCCAGCAGGGTCTTCTGCGGCAAATTTTTGCAACAAATCCTCCGGCGACAGCATCGCGGTGACGGACCCCTGCTGGTAGACCGTCTGTTCTTCCCCAGTGCCGATGGTGGCGTGAAGTTCCAGGGATGACCAATGGTCGGCCAGATCCTGCAGTCGCCAGACAGATTGGGCCACCGGCTTTTCGCACATTTGTTTCGACAAGGTCACCCCGTGCACTTCGGCCTTACGGTCCGTGTGATCCGATGCGGTTCCGACGAGCCTTTCTCCACCATCGTTAAAGAGAAAGAACTCCGCTTCACCACTCGACCCGTCGCCGGTTGCTTCAATCTCGCTATCCGTGGTCAGCCGGTTCGCCGCGACGCGATAGAAGATCGGCGTGCGCGCGGGGCGGGGTATGCCAAGCGCCGCCAGTTCCTCGATATGCGCTTCCATTGCGGCTTTGTTTCGCCCGGTCCATCCGGCAATGATCAATCGTTTGATCTGCACGCATCTCTCTTCCGATCCGTCGAGCCCGATTACAGTAAATGTCAGTGTCTTTGCCATGATCGGGCGGGGCTCCTTTAAGAACGGTTGGAGGGTCAGGTTTCGGTGCGATGCCTGTCGCGTCTCAATCAGTATCAGCCGCCGGTAGGGTCCGGCAACTCTGCGTATCACGTCTTGAGGCATCGCGTGCTGCGGCCTCAATTTTGTGGGGCACAACCTTCACAGTAAAGGGGCCATCTGGTCATGGCGCTTGACTTCGTACCGGCAAGTTCTTGTTATTTCCGGGCCAAGTTTCAGAACCTTCCGCCTCGGCGCTATTTGCGCCGCCACCTGATCGATTGATTAAGCAATGGACCATTTCAATCTCGGAACGCACCGTCGGACCATATCGACCGCTTCGGAAGAGGCGCAGTTTTGGTTCGATATGGGCTTGAACTGGTGTTTTGGCTTCAACCATGAAGAAGGCGTCAAATGTTTCGAGAAGGCGCTGTCCTTTGATCCGAACTGTGTGATGGCCTATTGGGGAGCGGCCTATGGGACAGGGCCGTTTTACAACAATGTCTGGCGTCAGTTTAGTCGGGAGGAGGCTGACCAAGCCTGCGCGTTTAGCCATCGACACATAGCGGAAGCGCGCAGAAAGTCCGCGCATGCCAGTGCATTGGAGAATGCTCTCGTCGACGCGCTGTCCTTTCGTTTCCAGGAACCGCATGCCGTGCCGGGCGAGACATTTGACCGTTGGGATAGTGACTATGCCGATGCGATGCGCCGGCTTTGGTCTGCGAATAAAGATGACGACGATATCTGCGCCCTGTTTGCAGAGGCTGCGATGACCCGGACGCCATGGCGGTTGTGGGATGTCAAAACGGGCCTGCCGGCTGAAGGGGCTGATACGCTGGAAGCTGTGGCGGCGTTGGAGCAATCAATCGCCAGGAATGAGGCCGCAGGGGCACCCCAACACCCGGCAGTCCTGCATTTGCATATTCATGCGGTCGAGATGTCGAATGAGCCGGAACGTGGTCTGCGCTCTGCCGATATCCTGGGAACGCTGTGCCCGGATGCAGGTCATATGAACCATATGCCCGGCCATATCTATGTCCTCTGTGGCGCGTATGAGAAGGCTAAGATTGCGGGTGAAAAGGCCATTCGCGCCGATCAGATGTTTGTCGACTATGCCGGCCCCTTCAATTTCTACACCACTGCACGGGCGCATGACCTGCATCTGATGATGTATACCTGCATGTTGTTAGGCCAGTACAAGCCCGCCCTAACTGCAGCAGAGCAGATGTGTGCGACGCTTTCCAAAGATGTGTTGAGTGTTGAGGGTAGACCGCAGCTGGCTGTGACACTGGAGGGTTATTACTCGATGAAGATGCATGTCCTGGTGCGTTTCGGCCGCTGGCAGGACATAATCGATACCCCGCTTCCGGATGATCCCGTACTTTATTGTGTCTCGACAGCGATGCATCACTATGCCCGCGGCATTGCCCATGCCACCTTGAAGCAGTTTGACGCGGCGGAGCGGGAGCGTCAGGCCTTTCACGACGCATATGCTCGTGTTCCCGAAGACCGTCGGTTTTTCAATAATGCAGCCCGTGACACGCTCGCGGTCGGACAGCAGATGCTGGAAGGCGAAGTTGCGTATCACAAGGGCAACTATAGTGAGGCATTTGCCCATTTGAGGGAAAGCGTTCGGCGTGATGATGATCTCGCCTATACGGAACCCTGGGCCTGGATGCATCCGCCGCGTCACGCGCTAGCAGCACTGCTGGCCGAGCAGGGCCATTTTGATGAGGCGGAGGCGGTCTATCGTGACGACTTGGGACTGAGTGACACGGTGCAACGCTGTGCCCAGCATCCGGACAATGTCTGGGCGTTACATGGGCTAGTTGAATGTGTGAAGCGGCGGGGCGGGGGACCGGAACTCGCTGGTTTACAGCAGAAACTCGCCCGCGCCCTTGCAAAGACGGATGTGTCTATCACATCCTCCTGTCTTTGCCGGACCCATGTTGCGGACCTTGGGATGATGTCGGAACGGGACAGTGCCGGGTGCTGCCCAAATGACGGGGGATAAAACACGATGATCGCCAGCTTGATGATGTATCAACGCCCGGAACTTGAGGGCGCGCATTTAAGACTATGGGCCGCGATCCGGGCCAATCTCGCCGATGAAGGGATTGATGCACCGGAGGCACTGTCTCAGGACGCGCCGGAATTTGATGTCTGGCTCAGCCCGGATCTGGTCCTCAGCCAGACATGCGGCATGCCTTACCGGCTTTGGCTGAAGGACCGCGTGGCTCTGGTCGGCACGCCGGATTATGGGTTGGAAGGATGCCCTCCCGGCTATTACCGAAGCCCCTTCGTCGTGCGCGCCGAGGACCCACGCTCTACGCTTGCCGAATTTCGCGACGCCGTCTTTGCGTATAATCAGGTCTTTTCTCAATCCGGCTATGCCGCTCCCTATGCAGAGGCAGCCAAGGCCGGCTTCTGGTTTGAAAACCGCGTGCAGTCGCATGGGCATCTGTGGTCAGCCGAAATGGTCGCGCAGGGCAAGGCCGATATCGCGTCCTTGGATGCGGTCTCCTGGCGGTTGATGCAGCGCTACGAAGATTTTGCCGCCGGTCTGCGCGTCCTTACCTGGACAGACCCCACCCCCGGCCTGCCACTGATCACCGCCACATCAAAGGACGCAACGGCCGTGTTTCGCGCCGTCGACGCCGCCCTCCGCCAGTTGGATGAGCCCGATAGAGACAGCCTCGGCATAAAAGGCCTCGTCCATATCGATCCCGCCACCTATCTCTCCGTCCCCAACCCACCGGATGAGGATTACAGCGCACTGCCTGAGTAGAAGGCGGCCAGATATTACGAAATCATCCTTGCTTCAATTGGAGCAAGGATAAGTGCCGCGTGAGCAAGAAATGGGTTCGAAATCATTGGTCGGAGTGGCTGGATTTGAACCAACGACCCCTGCCTCCCGAATAAAGGGGTAAACATTTTCTATTCTTTTCTGTAGTATTCCGTATTATTCTAAAGCGCGGAAAATAAGGGGATTATCTCTGTTTTTGGTATTACACCCTTTTCTGCAGGTTCCGTTAGTTTGCTTCCCCGTGCTTCCCCCATGCTTCCCCGAGAGAGTTTATGGCTGACAGACAGAGACTAACGAAAGGTGTTGTGGATGGATTAACCCCGGACCCGGATAGGGATTATTTCGTATGGGATATTGAGATTATAGGTTTCGGTGTGCGGGTTAAGCGAAGGACAGGCGTCCGGAGTTTCCTTGTCCAATATCGGATTGGTAGAGCAACGCGGCGCTTCACAATGGGTCAGTATGGTAGGGTCACGGTCGAAGTGGCACGCAAGCAAGCCCGCGTTCTTATGGGGAGGATTGCACAAGGCGATGACCCATCCGCCGAAAGGAAGGCTGATAGATCCGTCTCGACTATCGCGGAGATGTGCGATGCGTATATGAAGGCTGCACGGTCCGGAAAAGTGCTATCGCGAGGAAAGTCTAAGAAGACGGGAACTTTGGATATCGATCAAGGCAGGATAGATCGGCACATAAAACCGCTTCTCGGAAAGAAGCCGCTGAACGAGGTTAAGCCAAAGGATGCACGCAAGTTTCTCAGCGACGTTATGGACGGTAAGACAGCGGGAACGTTCAAGACGGGCAAGAAACGTGGTCTAGCACGGGTGACAGGTGGTCCCGGTACTGCAGGCAAAGCCCTTGCTCTTCTCTCAGCAATTTACGCCTAGGCTATTCGCCATGAACTTGCTGAAAGCAATCCTTGCCTTGGTGTAGAAAAACCAGCGGACCAGAAGCGCGACCGATGGCTTTCCCCCGATGAGTATAGGGCTCTCGGCAAGGCGCTGGAGGCACACAAGGATCGGTTCCCTTCCGCAGTCGCGGCAATATGGGGGCTGGCACTTACCGGGTGCAGGCGTGATGAAATATTAACCTTGCGGCATGGTGATGTCCGCCATGATCTTCGCGGCCTTCAATTGGCAGACACCAAAACAGGTAAACAGCTTCGACCAGCAGGGAAAACAGCGCTAGATTTCTTGAGGGAAGTAGAGCTTCCAGGGCCAGATGATTGGGTTATCCCCGCCGCGCGCGGTGACGGTAGGCTTGTGAATATTCGGAAGCCTTTCTTGGAAATCTGTAAGGTGGCTAAGCTGGAGGGTGTAACCCCGCATGTGCTGCGCCACTCGTTCGCAACGGTTGCGGCGGAACTGGAGTATTCAGAGCTAACCATTGCTGGGCTTCTCGGTCATACAGTCGGTAGTGTCACGGGTAGATATGCTCACAGGGTGGATAGCGCACTTTCTGCCGCTGCGGATCGGGTGTCTGCGGTGATTTTGGCACGTATGGAAGGCCGGGAGGCGTCTGCGGTTATTGTGAGGTTAGGGGGGTGATTTCCTTTTCCCGGCAATGCTGGGGCTTGCGCTAGAGCCCGGAAAATGGCACATCTTGTGTGCGGGGAGGTGTCACGTAGGGCAGATGTTGTGCCATGTAAACCTTGCCAAGATTTTCATCAAGCGACAGACAAATCTATAATTAGGGCTGCGAGATCATGCGCGAAGCGGAAGGCCGGCGGTGATTGTTGCGCTTATAATGAGATGACTTCGAAGTATTCCGGGTTTGCTGCTAATCAGGCCAGAGTCTTTGTGGGGGAATATGGTTGGGTTCGAGGTGGGAATGCTGACGATGAGGGGCTTCTAGCCAGAGAGCGTACATATTCGGTAGGACCAAACGGCGCAACGGATGATTGGCTAGAGCATGGCCGGGCCTACAAGATGCTGACCGTGCTGGATGAGTACACGCGTGAGGCTCTCTGCGTTTCTGTAAGAACTAGGATGAGTGCCAATGATGTCCTGGAAGCGCTTTACCCGGTCATACTGGAGCGCTGAAAACCTGACCATATCCGTTCAGACAACGGCCCGGAGCTCATTGCCGCCACACTCCAGGAATGGCTCACAAAGGTCGGCATAAAGCCGATCCAAATCTACCCCGGAAGCCCTTGGGAGAATGGATATAATGAGCGCTTCAACGGGCCACTGCGTCGAGAAATCCTAAACGCCGAATGGTTCCACACCACGGAACAGGCACAAGTCGCCATCAACATTTGGCTAAGACAGTACAACAAGATCAGGCCTC
>SPJL01009890.1_pt1 | contig 22943 bp, 21 predicted proteins | sample 3741751 | NCBI WGS metagenome assembly SPJL01 (sample SAMN10925998, study PRJNA522277) | cold seep metagenome | isolation source: Elba SIP-enriched marine methane seep metagenome, extraction at timepoint T3 | place: Italy: coast of Elba, Mediterranean Sea | reverse complement strand
TTGCTCACTAACCCTTCAGATTATTTAACGCCGATTGGTGCTTTCCTAAGAAAAACAAGCTTGGATGAGTTACCACAAATTTGGTGTGTTTTAAAAGGTGAAATGAGCCTAGTTGGGCCCAGGCCAGCACTGTATAACCAGGATGATTTGATTCACCTGCGTACTGAAAAGGGCATCCACAAACTCACTCCCGGCTTGACTGGCTGGGCTCAAGTCAATGGGCGAGATGAGCTGCCGATTCCTGAAAAGGTTGCACTGGATGAGGCGTACCTCAAGTGTCACGATTTTTTCTTTGATTTGAACATTTTAGCCAAGACATTCAGCAAAGTTTTTGGAGATGATAGCGTTAAGCATTAGGTATGGATATTGCTAATGCTTATCTAATAGGCGTATTATATTAATAGTTGCTTTAGATCAGTTAATGAAAAGAATTTATAAAAATTTCAGTCGCATCAAGCACTCTCGCTTGATGCTTGCCATGCTACATGACGTAGTGCTTGTTGTGCTGGCATGGGTAATTGCGTTTAATATCCGTTTCAATGTCTCGATCCCAACGTCGTTTATGCACTCGCTTCAGCAAGTGCTGCTATGGGCTGTTCCACTACAAGTCTTTATCTTTTATCAGTTTGGTGTTTACCGGAACGTCTGGCGTTTTACTGGTGCCAACGAAATTAAGTCTATAATTCTTGCGGTGTTAACCGCAAGCCTAATGGTCGGTATGACATTGTTGATTGTGCAGCCAAGTGCCGTTGTGCCAAGGTCAGTAGTATTAGCGGCGCCGTTGATCCTAATTTTGTTGTTACTGGGCAGCCGATTTGCTTATAAACTTTGGCGCGACCATAAGTCATATGGAAAAAATCGCAGGCGTGGTAAACCAGTCCTGCTATTAGGTTCTGGTGACCATTTGGGGGCAATTGTGACAGACATTGATAAAAGCCCTGAATGGCAAGTGGTTGGCGTATTACATGACAAAAAGAAATTACATGGTTTGTTTTTGCAAGGAGTGCCAATTTTTGGCTGCATAGATCGGTTGGAAGAATATAGTCATGCGTACGGGATCTCTGATGTCATTGTTGCCATGCCTGCTAAAGCTGCAGCGAAAAAGAAACGTGCGATTGAGTTAGCCGATAGCTTGGAGCTAAACGTCATGACAGTGCCAGTATTCGACGACATTATTAACGGCAAGATCAATGTTAATCAGATTCGCCGAGTTGAGGTGGAGGATCTCTTGGGTAGGGATGAGGTAAAGTTAGATGATGCTGGCTTACATGCTTTACTTGACCAGAAAGTGGTGATGGTGACAGGTGCTGGAGGCTCTATTGGCGAGGAACTATGCAATCAAATCCTTAAATATCAACCTAATGTGCTGATTTGCTATGAGCTGTCAGAGTTTGCACTTTATCAGGTAGAGCAAAGCCTGTTACTAAACCCTGTGTTACAAAACTCAAAGACGCAAAAGATATTTTTAGTGGGTGATGTCAAGAACGCACAGCGTATTGACTATGTGTTGACGCACTACAAGCCTCAGGTGGTGTTTCATGCTGCAGCTTATAAGCATGTACCAATGATGGAAAGTAACAATGTGAGTGAGGCCCTCGCTAATAATGTGGCGGGAACCTATGCCTTGGCAAAAGCTTGTCAAGCGCATGCGGTTGATAAATTCATTTTAATCTCTACCGACAAAGCTGTTAATCCAACGAATGTAATGGGCGCCAGCAAACGCTTAGCTGAAAAAGTGTGCCAAAGTTTGCATGCTTCGAATAACCCTAAACATAAAACTGAGTTTATTGTGGTGCGCTTTGGCAATGTCTTAGGCAGCAGTGGTAGTGTGATTCCCAAATTTAGAGAACAAATTGCAAACGGCGGGCCCGTGACCATCACTGACCCTAATATTACGCGTTACTTTATGTCAATTGCTGAAGCTTGCCAATTGGTGATGCAAGCTGGGGCCATGGGTAAGGGGGGGGAGATTTTTGTGTTAGACATGGGGCAGCCCGTTAAAATCATTGACTTGGCTAAAGACATGATTCGATTGTCTGGTTTTCACCATGATGAAATCAAGATTAAATGTATTGGTCTGCGCCCAGGGGAGAAGCTCTATGAAGAGTTGCTGGCAGATAATGAAACGACTTTGCCTACACAACATAAAAAACTTCGTATCGCAAAGTCAGCCGTTGTGTCTGAGCAATGGTTAGGGCAGATGTTGCACTGGTTAAAACTAGTGAATAACTATTCAGAGGCTAAAATTAAATCCGAGCTGGCTTTTTGGGTGGAGGAATATATGCAGTCGACAGACCACCCAATTGATCAGGCTTTATTAAAACATGTAAAAGAAAATGAAACTTTACATTAACAATCAACAACTAAACTATGATTAATATTCATAGAACAAGCGACAAAACACCAGTTAATTTAATTAAGTTAAACGCTAAATATTTTGATAAAGTTACCGATAGGTAAATCAGACCAATACAATCTAAAGACAGATAAGAGAAGAGTTAAACTAAGATGAGTGAAATTTCAAAAGCCGTTTTTCCCGTTGCAGGTCTAGGTACCCGTTTTTTACCTGCGACTAAAGCATGTCCAAAAGAGATGCTTCCTATTGTTGATAAACCATTAATTCAATATGCTGCCGAGGAAGCCATTTCTGCAGGTGCAACTGAGCTCGTATTTATCACTGGTAAAAACAAACGATCGATTGAAGATCATTTTGATGGTTACCCAGAGCTTGAAGCATCTTTAGAGGCCAAAGGCAAAACTCAAATTTTAGAAACATTACGTGGCATTGTGCCCTCACATGTTTCTTGTGTGTTTATTCGCCAACCGCAAGCGCTAGGGCTCGGTCATGCGGTGCTATGTGCTAAACCAGTGGTTGGTGATTCACCATTTTCTGTCATTCTTGCAGATGATTTAATTGACGGCAAAGTCTCAGCAACAAAACAAATGGCAGATTTGTTTGCCAGCAAACAGAGCTCTATTCTTGGTGTTGAAGACGTATTACCAGAAGAAACAGCGAGCTACGGCATCGTTGATGCATTCAAAGTTGATAACAACCTATTGCAAATCAAGACTATCGTAGAGAAGCCAGAGCCAGAGGATGCACCTTCTAACTTAGGTGTGGTAGGTCGTTATGTCTTTACACCAAAAATCTTTGATTGTATTGAAAAAGTAAAACCTGGTCGTGGCGGTGAAATTCAGTTAACTGATGCAATCGCAGACTTAATGGAGATTGAAAACGTCTTTGCATATCGTTTTGCTGGTAAGCGCTATGACTGTGGTAGCAAGCTAGGCTTTATGCAGGCTAACGTGGAGCTTGCGCTGAAACACCCACAAATTGGTGGTGAATTTTACCAATATTTGCAAGCGTTTCAAGCAGACAAAAACATTGTAAACGGTTAACAAAATACAGTATGATGTGTCTTCTTTTTGACACATCATACTGACCGTGACTAAGCATACACCTGAAGCACTTCTCAACAGTGCTAATTTGATTCATTCTCCAGAAGCCATCCAAGATGCTCTTGATGATTTGGCATCAAGAATTACCGAAACGCTCTCTGATGCAAACCCGATCCTTATCTGTGTCATGGGCGGAGGAGTCGTATTTGCTGGCCATCTAATGACGCGCTTGCATTTCCCATTATCATTTGATTACATGCATGCCACACGTTATCAAAATGAGACTGTTGGTAAAGAGCTTTACTGGCATGTGATGCCTAGACTCGACTTGAATAATCGTACTGTTCTGCTAGTGGATGATATTTTAGATGAGGGCATTACGCTCAAAGAAATTCAGGAAAAATGTTATGCACTAGGCGCTAAGAAAGTGCTAACGAGTGTTTTTGTAGACAAAGACCTTGGTAAGACTAAGCCTGTGCAGGCAGACTTTATTGGGTTGAGTGTACCAAATGCTTTTGTCTTTGGTTTTGGCATGGATGTTTATCAATGGTGGCGCAATTTAGACGCGATCTACGCCTTGCCACCAGAGATGATTGGCTAATTATAAGATTGCTTTAATCCGTGCTGTCGCTTCCATGCACTCTGCTAATGAGGCGACTAAGGCAATACGAATAAACTGTTTACCTGGGTTGATGCCATTCGCGCTTCTTGCCAAATAGCTGCCAGGCAACACGGTAATGTGCGCTTCCTGATAAAGTCTTACAGCGAGCTCTGAGTCATCGATGTCAGTTTTTGCCCAACAATAAAACGCGGCATCTGGCATGCTGACTTGTATGCTGTTTGGTAGGGCAGGAATCACCGCATCAAATTTCTCTGCATACTGTCTGCGATTTTCAATCACGTGCACTTCATCTTTCCAAGCGGCGATACTTGCCGCTTGTACCGCAGGGTTCATGGCGCAACCATGGTAGGTTCGGTATAAGGTGAATTGCTGAATAATCTTTGCATCACCTGCCACAAAGCCTGAGCGTAAGCCTGGTACATTAGAGCGCTTTGACAACGAGCTAAAGATAATTAAATTGCTAAAATCTCGGCCAAGCTTATGCGCTGCTTGTAACGCACCCATAGGCGGTTTGGCCTCATCAAAATAAATCTCTGAATAGCACTCGTCTGCTGCAATAATAAAACCATAGCGATCAGACAACTCAAACAGCGTTTGCCATTGTTCCAGCGACATCACTTTACCCGTTGGATTGCCTGGAGAACACACATAAACCAATTGCGTACGTGACAAGGTAGCTTCAGGCACGCTGGCAAAATCCATGGCAAAATCATTTTCTGGCATGGTGTTTAAAAAGTATGGCTCAGCGCCTGCTAATAACGCAGCACCTTCATAAATTTGATAAAACGGATTCGGTGAAATCACCACTGGTTGCTCTGCAACACCCGTATCAATCACTGCCTGAGCGAGTGCAAATAAAGCTTCACGGCTTCCATTGACTGGCAAGATAGCAGTCGCAGGGTTTATCGCAGGAATATCATACCGGTTACTTAACCAGGTAGCAATCGTCTCGCGCAAAGCGAGTGAGCCAGTGGTTAATGGATAATTAGCCAGACCGCTTAAATTTTCAACCAGTGCCTGTTGAATAAATGCAGGTGTTTCATGCTTGGGTTCACCAATAGATAAGTTTATGTGTGACAAGTCAGGGTTTGGCGTAATATCTTTAAACAAACCACGCAAGCGTTGAAATGGGTAGGGCTGGAGTAAGTCGAGGTTTTTATTCATAAGCCGATATTGTAAACTAGCGCGTCCAATCGCAAAACCTAAATCCACTATGTCATCATCACAGCCTGTTAACGCGCATCCCATTGCTATTGGTGGCTTGCTATACGGCGCATTTATCTGGGGCATTATCTGGTATCCCTACCGTTTATTAGCAGAAGAGAGGGTTGGAGGATTGCTTGCAAGCCTGCTGACCTATGGTGCAGCATTGAGTATTGCGTTGCTATTTGGATATCGATTTTGGTCGAAGCTTAGAGTTTTTCCTGGAGGTATGTTGCCACTGGCTCTAGCCGCTGGCTGGACGAATGTTGCTTATATTTTAGCGGTTCTGAGTGGTGAGGTTGTGAGAGTGATGTTGCTGTTTTATTTGTCCCCTGTTTGGACATTACTCTTAGCGCACTTTTGGCTCAAAGAACATACAAACCTTAAAGGAACCATGGTCATACTGCTTGCCCTTTGTGGCGCGTTTGTCATGTTGTTTAACCCTAATGCTGCATTACCATGGTGGCAACAATTACCACTGCCACAGATTTCAGCAGAATGGTGGGCATTGTCTGCGGGAATGGGCTTTGCTATCAGCAATGTGATCACCAGGCGTTCTACACACTTAAATCTGGTGCATAAGTCATTTGCAGTGTGGGTAGGTGGTGTTGTTTTATCTGCAGTGATGCTTTTGCTATTGTCAGCTCCGTCAGGTTTGACGTTTGATATTACCCATAGCAATGTTGTCCTGACGATAGTCATTGCATTGATGCTGATTAGCGCAACCATATTAGTGCAATATGGCGTCACAAGAATTCCTGCCACACGAGCAGCAGTCATTTTCTTGTTTGAGCTGGTTGTGGCTGCTGTAGCAGCATATTATCTGGCGGGGGAAAAGCTTAGCTGGAATGAATGGTTTGGTGGCGCTTTTATTATGTTGGCCTCTGTGTTATCCGTTCGCAAAACCAGCGACTAAATCTTGCCACATGTTTTGATAGATCGCTTCCAGTTCATGCGTGAATGCGGGCGTATCAAACAGCATTGCTTTTGATTTTTGTTGCAGTAGCTTTGTTTCGACTTCAGCCAGTGCACTAGGTGTTTGCGCATAATGAATAGCAGCTGCTTCGTATGCTGCACTGCTTGTCATGATTAATTCAGGCAAACCAACTGAGGTTAACAAACTGGCTGCCACGCGTGAAGCAAAAGTCTCTCCAATCTTTGTTAGTACTGGCACGCCCATCCATAAAGCATCGCTACAAGTTGTGTGCGCATTATAAATAGGTGTATCCAAAAACAGGTCTGCATGCACATGTCTCGCGAGGTGTTCATTAATGGCTACACGTGGCGCAAAAATCAGCCTATCGACGTGAATGCCATGTTGGCTTGCAGCAGTAATCAGGTTTTGTTTGGCTAGTGGGTGGCAATCAAGCAACCATAACACACTGCGTGCTGTCGCGCTTAAAATGCGCATCCAGCTTGCAAACACTTCAGGTGTAATTTTAAAACTCTGGTTAAACACGCAATAAACAAAACTGTTTTCAGGTAGGCTGCAGCTTTCTCGAGTTGGAGTGTTGGCTACTGGTCGCTGCCGGTCATTCGGCTGATAGCAACTTAAATAAGCCAATTTTTCTGCATAATGTGCTGCAGAATCTGGCGGTGTGATCACTCGGTCAGTCAGCAAGTAGTCAAATAGCGGTGTTTGTTGCGCCGCATCGATATAGCCCATGGTTCCTGCAAAGCCTAACCAACTCACATGTATTGCCGCAGGTCGTAGCGCAGCAATGCCACTGCGGCTGGTTTGCGTAAAACCAGTGAGATCGACCAGGATATCAACATCATCAGCATCAATTTTTTCGGCAGCTTGTTGCTCAGAAAGGCCCTGAATTTCATGAAACTGATCAAAAGCGTTAACCAAGCGCTTGCGTGTCGGAGTCTTGTCGCTTGGCCCAAACGAATAGGCAATTATCTCAAAATGCGCGCGGTCATGGCATTCAATTAAATCTGTGATCAAAAAGGCTAGCGGATGCAAACGAAAGTCAGCGGATAAGTAAGCAATTTTAAGCTTCTTCTTTGGTTTGATCACTTTGTCAAAATGCAAATTTTGTTTGATCGCTTGTAAATGACTAAAGCGCTGCTGAATCCATAGGTTAGCGCATTTGAGTTGCGCCTCGGCTGTCGTGTCAGGTATTGCCAAAAAGGCAAATGGACTGATTTGAGCCTTGGTACCATTATTAACCCACTTATAAACCATCTGACTGGCTTGGTTCAAATCCTGCCAATCACAGGCCTGTTGTTTTTGGTGTGTTAAATGTACTGCCGCGTGATGTAAATTTGGATTAATCTGCAGCGCTTTTTCATAGCTCTTGATTGCTTCATCCAGCCTCCCAAGTTCACGTTGCACATTCCCCAGGTTGTTATAGGCATCTGCATTGTCGGGTTGTCGTTGAATACATTGTTGATAGTGATCTGCAGCTTGCTTACTCATGCCTAGTTCCCGTTCGGCATTGGCAAGGTTATACAATAAATGTGCGGTATTAGGTTGTAGTTGCACTGCCTCTGCAAAGCAGGCCTCAGCCAGTTTGAAGTGCCCTGATTGATGTGCCGAATTGCCTAGTTGTGTTAAAGCATGGCACAAGGCATCAATCATCTCTTTTTTGTTGGTGGCATCATAATGGCTGAGGTGGATCAAACGCCGATACAAGCCAGCAGCTTCTTCAAAGCGCTCGCATGTCATTAATACATTTGCTAAATTCAGCTGCACGTCACGATCATTAGGGGTTTGTTGTAAAGCCTTTTGGTAAGCTTCAATCGCTCCAGTCAAGTCTCCATTTGCCTTCAAGACCAAGCCATAGTTATTCAAAAAGTCAGCGTTATTGGGTTGCAGGTCAACGGCTTTGGCAATCGCTGAAACAGCCGCTGCAGTCTGTTCACTTTGATACTGCATAATCCCAAGCATGTGCCAAGCCTCGGCATTGCTCTCATCGGTTTTTAAATGCTGAGCCATCTGTTGGGCGGCGGTTTTAAAGTCGCCTGCCTGATAGGCGTTAATGGCTGCTTGATAGTATTGAGACATGTCAGGATTTTACGATAAATCTTAGGCTGGCGCGAAATGTAGTTGAGTCATCTCTGCAGAGGCCACCGTACGCGCTAGTTGTTTTAAACCTTGCTTACGTAAATAAAAGCGATTGGGATTTAAATAGGCTAGGTGATCTAGTTCAAGCTGGGTCGCTTGTTGTGTGATGAGCTGCGCCAACAAATGTGCGGAATAGGGGGCATTAATAAAACCATGGCTGCCATGCGCAACATTGACCCACAAATGATGCCGCCAGGGCAGCGTATTATCTTTAAGCCCTGCGCGTGGCAGCGGGTTACCAAATTGACTAGTATCCAACACGCCTCCCACTATTGGTAAGCGGTCGTTTGTTACGCAACGCAACCCTGCTCTTGCTTGCCAGTCACTTGTTTTGAGGCCTTGCAGGCAGGAGGGCAGGTCATCCAGTTTGTTAAGATTTTTTTGATGCGCTACATTGCTAATTGATAAATCGCTAAAATCAGTTTCAAAAGTTGCGCCCAAGCTATGCTGTCCATCGACTGTTGGGCTTAGGTAGCCATCTGAACAAAGAATTGTTTTGAGTTTTAAACTGTCAGGCGTAGGAGTTAATAAGCTCACCTGCCCAAGGACTGGATTGAGTGTAAGGTGGCTGGTTTGTTCAAAGGTTGCTGCATGGTGCGCATTGCATAAAACGACGTGCGCAAACTCCTGCATTTTGCTTAGGCTTGTGATCTCCGTTTCACATTTTAATGTGATATTGCTGTGATCAAGCAATCGCTGACACACTAAATCTGGCTTAAGCCAGCCTGCTTGTTTGAGATATAGCGCAGCGGTTTCGCAGGCGGCACCTGCTAATTCACTTGCTTGTTCTGCATCGACCAATTGAGTGTGATCAGGAAAGGCACTGGCTGCTTTTTGTATGCGAGCAAGTGTTTTTTCATCAAAGCCTAGTTGTAATAAACCACACTGTTGAATTATGTTTTCGGCTAGGTCAAGCGATTGATAAAAAGCCAGACTGTACTTGAATGCTGCCAATGCAAACTGGCTGGCTATGTTATTCCCACTGAGCCGTGGATACAGCATGGCGGCCGGATTGCCAGAGCCAGCAGTAGCAATCTCTGCAGCTTGTTCAAACACCACCACCTGATGCCCATGTTGAGCAAGCAATCGGCCGGTGGCGCAGCCTGCAATGCCTGCACCGATAATGGCAGTTGGCTTGCTATTCATCATCCAGGCCTTGCCATTTTCCAATTAATATTTCTCTTTTTTTGCCATAACCAGTGCGCTTTTGCATATTAAAGCCCACATCTGAGAGGCCGCGACGTACTAGGCCTGCGCTGGTAAACGTCGCCACTGTTGTTCCAAGTTGAGACAAGCTGGCCATGGCATTAAAGACTTCTGCTTGCCACATATCAGGATTTTTAGCTGGCGCAAAGCCATCCAGAAACCAAGCATCTGCTTTTGTTTTGATTAGACTGAGCTGATCGACGACATCCCCCAAATAGATTGTTAGCTTGATGTTCGGCAAAACAGATAGTGAGACTTTGCCAGCTGTTTGATTGTCTGCAAAGGTCTGATAGTTTGCACATAGCAGCTCGCTGATGCTATCTAAGCTCGGCCACAAAGATAACGCTTTCTGAATAGCATCTGCAGAAAGAGGGTGTTTTTCAATGCTGATGAAGTGGAGCTTTCCTTGAGCACTACTATTTAACCAGGCTTGTGCTGTACAACAAAAGTTTAGTCCTGTCCCAAACCCTGTCTCAATGATGCTAAATGTTTGGTTTGGGGGTGCGGTTTGCCAGCGTTCATGCAAGTGGTTACCTTGGATAAAGACATAGTCACTTTCTGCTAAGCCGTTATCAGATGAAAAGTACACATCGTCATATGCCGTAGAATAAGGTTGTTGGTGATGCCATTCAAGCTTGGCCATGTTTATTTATAGGGGAGAATTAAATTAGTCGTTTGCTGGTATTGCAAATAGCCGGACTTGCTTGTTTTCATACTGGATTCCAGCAGTTGGATACCGCTACCAAAAAAGATCAAATAAACCATCACTACTAAAGAAATTACACTCCACCAAGCACCTGTTGACAGCGCAATCAGGTAAAACCCAACCCAGACACAAAGCTCGCCAAAATAGTTCGGATGCCGACAATAAGACCATAAGCCTCGCGAAAATACAGTGCTTGGGTTGTCTTGTTGTTTGCGAAATTGTAGTAACTGCCAGTCTGCAATGGTTTCGAATATCAGCCCTGCCAATACAAAAAATGTACCGACCAAATCCCACATACTCAGGCTGGCACTCTCCTGAATAGCCGCAAATAGTGGTATTGAGACCAGCCAGGCTAAAAATCCATAAAGTAAAAACAAGTGGTACAGGCTTTTGAACCAGTAAGCAGGTTGCAGTTGATTGGCCAAGAATTGATGTCTCTGATCTATTGGCAGGTATACAATTCGCCAGCTTAAATACGCACATAGGCGCAATGCCCACACTGTGATTAAAAAAAGTACTAGCACGGCTCTAGCATGCAAGTCGTAGGTGAATAATGCATAGACATAGGCAGACATGCCAATAAACAGCGGCCACATGGCATCAATATGGTTGGCTTGGTTTCGTGCCAGGCTGAATACCCAACCCGCTAGGGCGAATAATGACACAGGTATACTTGCGGCTAAATAAATTGGCCAATGGATCGTCGTCATTGTGAGTGTGTTTGTTTTTATATTATTGGCGTGGACCCCAATATTGGGATGATTTTTAGTTCTCACGCAGCATAAACAAATAAAATAGTATGTAAAACAGATTTAAATTAAATAATAAATAATCTAACATGTTGTTAAAATGACAACAATGATAAAAGCAATGGCAAGAATAGATTCAGGTAAAAACTGATAATAACGATTGTTGAAAACACTTTGAACCCGCCAAGTATACAAACCGTATTAACTAATCTCATTTCGTTAACAAATGAGCGAGATGTCTATCAACTCGAGCTACTGCTGGCGCAATCTTTGTATGATTTGATTCAGCCAATGAACAGTAGTTCTGAAAAGTCTGTTGTCGTCTACCGACCTGTGAATGTCAAAAAGCATTTATTTAACTCTGTTGTGATTGGCAAGGCCAAACAAGAGACGCTTTTGAGTGATGCATTAAAAACAGCTTTGGCAGAATGCTTTGAAGAAGGTGAGTTTGTCTCACTTAAAAATGATACAGATTCAGAGCTTAGCCTTTACCCACTTAAAAATACGGCGAATCGCACCATGGCGGTGATCGCCATTGAAGCAACAAACAATGATGCTCAACTGCATGAGACAATCACGATGTTGTTGCAGATTCATCAGAACTTCGCTGGCCTGATAAATGATAACGAGCATGATACCTTAACAGGACTACTCAATCGTAAAAGTCTGGATGCTAAACTCAATAAAGTCATTGAGCAAAAACGTAAATCAGCTAAGCGTGTTGATGATCAAGCGAATGCCAAACACTTTTTAGCCTTATTTGACCTTGATCATTTTAAAAAGGTCAACGATGAATATGGTCACCTGATTGGTGATGATGTGCTGAAATCCTTATCAGGCTTAATGAAAAGTTCATTTCGCGAAAAAGACATGTTGTTCCGTTATGGTGGTGAAGAGTTTTTAGGTGTTTTTGAGTGTACTAACAAAAAAGACATCATGCATTTGTTAGAGCGCTTTAGAAATACAGTCAGCAAGCATGCTTTTAATGAAGTCGACAGTGTGACAATCAGTATTGGCTATACAGAGATTCATGCCTATGATGAGCTCGAAGATATTGTGAATCGCGCTGACCAAGCTTTATATTTTGCCAAGGGGCATGGTAGAAATTGTCTATACTGTTACGAGAAGCTAGTACAAGCTAGTAAGATCGAAGCCATCCAAGCTGATGTATTGGAAGCCAGTTCAGCTTAGCAACTTTCTAATCTCTAGACCGCACCTTCAAAATCAGCACTACACAAGCCAACATCAGCGTGATCGCATTCGCAATCATGACAGGCCAACTGTTAATCATTACGCCATAGATTAACCAAAACAATACCCCTGTACTAAACATGCTATACATTGGTAACGAGATGCCAGATAAATCTCTAGTCTGCCATGATTGAAGTGCTTGTGGCACAAATGCCACAGTGGTTAAAGAGGCTGCTAAGAAGCCAATGTACTCTGAAGTATGCATAAACTAACAATTCGTTAAAAATGTTGTAATTTTAACTAATTTATTCACTTTATCACGCAAAAATCATGATTTTTAATCACTAAAATTGATTGGTGGAACCAGTACTGTTATAATCGCGTCAAAATTTACAGCAAGTTTAAGTTGTAAATGGTTGATTATTAGACGGAGAGAGCATTGGCAAAAGAAGAGTTAATTGAAATGAATGGCGTGGTAACTGAAATTTTACCCGATTCACGTTACCGCGTGACCTTAGATAACGGTCATGAGTTGGTAGCGTACACTGGCGGTAAAATGAAGAAAAATCACATCCGCATTTTGGCGGGGGACAAAGTAACATTAGAATTGTCGCCATATGATATTAACAATGGTCGTATCACATTCCGTCATATCGAAAACAACGGTGGCGGTGGCGGTGGACACCACCGTCGACGTCGTTAAACCAATGCTCAAAAACGCGCCTAGGCGCGTTTTTTGTTTTTAGATGAATTGAACATTATTTGCCGCCAAATCCTAACACCCAATTTGTAATGGGTGCCCATTGCTCAAGATCTTTTTTGACGCGGTAAGGCTTCATATCAAAGATACTTAACCCTTCCTCTGCTGCGCTTACATAAGCTTGCGCATTTCTTAAATTCGCTAATACTGGAAATCCTGCATCCTGCATAAAGACATCTAATTGTGAGGCTGCATTAGTGCGGCTATTGACACGGTTTCCAACCAATGCAACAAACGTTTTTTCTTTCCGTATCGCTTTCTCTTCATTCAGCACATCGATAAATCGTTGTGTTGCTGAACTATCAAACGCAGAAGGCTGCATTGGAACAATCACGCAGTCTGCTAGTTTTACAGCATCTTTCAGCTTGTCATTGCGAATACCCGCTGGGGAATCAATGACAAGCCAGTCAAGCTTATTGGATTTTTCGCACTTGTTGTTACTTTGGATTGTTGGCACTTCTATAGGCCTGCGCTTTAGCCAATGCGAGGAAGACTTTTGCCTATCAAGATCAGCAATGGCAACTTTGTTGCCTAAAGCACTTAAATAACCTGCCAGATTAGTCGTAATTGTTGTTTTTCCACAGCCGCCTTTGGTATTGGCAACTAAAATACTTTTCATGGTGGCACTCCTGGGTTAGTCTAACTAAGACCGTTTTATCATACTGGATTTTTTAATAATACGTCACCTCGAAAACACATAAATGTGATAATAAAATGACCAATTGTTATTTATTCAATATTATTTTGTCATGCTTACTTAGGGTGATAGGCTATCTCGGTATTGGCCTAGTATTACCTGTTATAGCGGTTGCACAAGTGACTACAAAGCCAATAGCCATTCTATATGATCCGGCAATGTTGTTACACGACACAGGCGTAGGCCATCCCGAACGACCAGAGCGCTTATCTGCGGTCGTGGATTATCTAAAGCAGCAACCAATCAATACAAAGTTGCAGTGGCCAATAATAAAACCCGCGACGGATGAAACAATAAAGCTGGTACATAGCCCGCAATACTTAAAAAGAGTTAAACAAGAAGTCGGCAGCATTGCTCCAAATAAGAATAAAGTGCTCACTACTGGCGATACTGTACTCTCTCCTCAAACACTCAAAGCTGCCAGATATGCGGTTGGCGCGGTTGTGCAAGGGGTAGATATAATTATGGATAGTAAAGCGAGAGCAGGTTTTGCGCTAGTAAGGCCACCGGGGCATCATGCTTCACGTAATACAGGGATGGGCTTTTGTGTGTTTAATAATGTTGCCATTGCCGCCAAACACTTGCAACAGCGCCATGGTCTCAAGCGCATCTTGATTGTTGACTTTGATGTGCACCACGGCAATGGTACTCAAGCCATCTTTGAAGCTGATCCATCCATCTATTATTTTAGCGTCCATCAATCACCGCTATATCCTGGGACAGGCGACGCTGAGGAAATTGGCATAGACAATGGGGAGGGGTTCACAATGAATATACCCTTACCGCAGCATAGTGGGGATGCTGACGTAATCAAAGCCTTCAAGGAGCAGCTAATCTCTGCAATGCTTCGCTTCAAACCAGAGTTTGTATTGGTGTCTGCAGGTATTGATTCTCATGCAGGAGATTTGTTAGGGCGATTAGATTACTCTGATCAGGGTTATAGGCAGCTTTCTAACATCCTTATGCAGATAGCAGGTAATTATAGTGAGGGTAGAATTCTATTTACATTAGAAGGAGGCTATCAACTAAACAATTTACAAGCATCGGTTGAACAAATGATTAAATCAATGCTGGAAACAGCGCCGAGCTACCCAGTCCACTAGATTTTTCCCGCCAATATGACCATTTCTTTGGCTGTTAAGCTAGGCGCTGTATTGTGTATAGCAGTCATTTAAGTCAGAACCGTCGCCCTCATCATTAGTTAAAAGCTAACCATATCGACAAAGGTATTCACTGGCATGCGTTCTAACACTGTTTGGTCTGAACAAACATTAAAAATATCGGACTGGGTTTGGGCATCAAAACGGCGCGCAAGGTTAGTTTTAAACTTTTTCACTAACTCTGGAATGCCTTCTTCGCGCCTGCGGCGATGTCCAATGGGGTATTCGACAGCAATATTCTCTGAGCGGCTGCCGTCTGCAAAAAAGATTTGAATGGCATTGGCGATCGAGCGTTTTTCAGGGTCGTGATAATCTTGCGTATAGTCTTTGTTTTCTACACAAATCATTTTTTCTCTCAGTAGGTCGATGCGCGTATCTTGTGCTACGCCATCTTCATAATCTTTGGCAGTCAGCGAGCCTTTGAGTAAGCCAATTGCAGCCATGTATTGAATGCAATGGTCGCGGTCAGCAGGGTTATCTAGTGGGCCTGTTTTATCAATAATCCGTATCGCTGATTCATGCGTAGTGAGGACAATCTTGTCTATTTGCATGATCTGTTCGAGTGTTTGAAGCTTATGGCCTTCAGATTGATATAGCGCAAACGCCGCTTCTACAGCGGTTTGGGCGTGAAACTCGGCGGGGAAAGATATCTTGAATAAGACGTTTTCCATGACATACGAACCATAATCGCGCTGGAACTTAAAGGGTTCACCTTTGAATAAGACATCATAGAACCCCCAGGTTTTGGCGGTCAGCGCACTAGGGTAACCCATCTCACCTTGCAAAGTCATCCAAGCTAGACGCACGGCACGTGAGGTGGCATCTCCAGCTGCCCAGGATTTGCGTGAGCCAGTGTTTGGCGCATGGCGGTAGGTACGCAGGCTTTGACCATCTACAAACGCATTCGATACCGCATTAATGACATCCTCTTTCGTACCGCCGAGAAGTTGCGTAACCACAGCGGTTGATGCGATTTTGACTAAGATGACATGGTCAAGCCCAACGCGGTTAAAACTGTTTTCCAGCGCCAGTACGCCTTGGATTTCATGTGCTTTGATCATCGCAGTGAGCACGGCTTTCATGGTTAAAGGCGCGAGACCTTTAGCAACATTTTGTCGCGAAACATAATCAGCAACTGCCAGAATTCCGCCTAAGTTATCAGAAGGATGCCCCCATTCAGCTGCTAACCAAGTGTCGTTAAAGTCCAGCCAGCGAATCATCGCACCAATGTTAAATGCGGCCAGAATAGGGTCCAGTTGATAGTTTGTGCCTGGTACTTTTGCCCCATTGGGCACCATGGTGTCGGGTACCACAGGGCCCAGTATCTTTTTGCAAGCAGGGTAGTCGAGTGCTTCAAATCCACAACCGAGTGTATCAATTAAGCAGTTGCGAGCAGTGTCATAGGCCTCATCTGAGGTGATATCAACATCCATAACATAATCGGCGATATTAACAATCACTTGATCAGGCTCTGGTCTAACGTTTGAAATAGGTGCGGACATAATGGTTACCTTCAATGTTTATACTGAATATTCTTTCATTTAACAGCGCGTCAGCACCATGCAAAACAATTTTGCATGGTCTTGTGTTCAATGCTGTTGCTTGTGATTAGCGTGCTGAGATTGGGACAAAATGACGATTTTCTGGCCCTGTATACTCAGCGTTAGGGCGGATGATTTTGTTATCTATACGCTGCTCAATGGCATGCGCAACCCAACCAGAGGTTCTGGAAATTACAAAGATAGGAGTAAACATGCTAGTTGGGATGCCCATCATGTGATAGCTGGAAGCGCTATACCAATCTAAATTGGGGAACATTTTTTTCTCGCGCCACATGGTTGTTTCAATTCGTTCAGAGACATCAAACAAGCGCATTTCACCAGCGTCTTCACTCAAAGCTCGGCTCACTGCTTTGATGGATTCATTACGCGGATCACCGATTGTATAAACGGGGTGACCAAAGCCTATGATGATTTCTTTACGTGCCATGCGTGCCATGATGTCTATTTCTGCTTCATCTGGCGTTTGATAGCGCTCGATGATTTGCATCGCAGCTTCGTTGGCACCACCATGCTTTGGCCCGCGTAGCGCACCGATAGCACTAGTAATGCATGAATACAGATCAGACAAAGTGCCTGAGACCACGCGTGCGGTAAAAGTAGATGCATTAAACTCATGTTCTGCATACAAGACCAATGAAGTATTCATGGCATCAATATGTAGCTGCTTGGGTTTTTTGCCGTGTAACAAGTGTAAGAAATGTGCAGCGATTGAATCGTCGTCAGTTTCAACTTCAATACGTTTGTCGTTGTGGCTAAAGTGATACCAATAAAGCAACATCGACCCAAAACAAGCCATTAAGCGGTCACCTAAGTCTCTGGCACCTTCAATGTTATGGTCAGCTGATTCCGGCTCAATCGTGCCTAGCGCGGAGCACCCTGTGCGCATGACATCCATAGGATGTGCCTCTGCAGGGATTTGTTCCAGTACGGTTTTGACGGCTGCAGGCAAGCCTCGCAATTGTTTTAGCTTGGCATGATAAGCGCTGAGTTGTGTTTGGTTGGGTAGTTCACCATAGATCAATAAATAGGCAACTTCTTCAAAAGTTGCATGTTTGGCTAATTCGATAATGTCATAGCCACGATAATGCAGGTCATTGCCGGTGTGGCCGACAGTACAGATGGCGGTAGAGCCAGCTGAAACACCAGCGAGTGCAACTCCCTTTTTTTTCTTTTTTGGGGCGGGTTGTGTGTGTTCATTAATACTATTCATGGTCTTCTCCTCGTTGTTGATACAAGGCATCGAGCTTTGCTTCATATGCGTGGTATCCCAAGTGTTCGTATAAATCCATTCTAGTTTGCATGCTATCTAGCACGTTTTTTTGCGTACCATCGCTGCGCACGGCTTGATAGACGTTCAGAGCAGCCTGATTCATGGCTCTAAACGCCGATAATGGATACAACACCATGCTGATACTGACGCTGGCTAGCTCCTCCACGGTGAAGAGTGGTGTTGATCCAAATTCGGTAATATTGGCGAGTACAGGAACCTTGACGGCCTCGACAAACTGTTGATACATGCTTAGTTCGGTCATGGCTTCTGGAAAAATCATGTCCGCACCAGCTTCAACACAGGCGCAAGCGCGGTCAATCGCAGATTGCAGGCCTTCAACCGCCAGCGCATCGGTACGGGCCATGATGACAAAATTTTCATCATATTTGGCGTCAACAGCTGCCTTTACTCGGTCAACCATTTCACTTTGGCTGACAATCGCTTTGTTTGGACGGTGTCCGCAACGTTTGGCACTGACCTGGTCCTCAATATGTACTGCGGCAGCACCAGCTTTTTCGATGCTTTTGATTGTGCGTGCAATATTAAATGCGCCACCAAAGCCTGTATCAATGTCGACTAACAAAGGCGTATCTACTGCATCGGTGATACGGCGTACATCAATTAAGACGTCTTCGAGTGTGCTGATGCCAAGGTCTGGCAATCCCAAAGAACCAGCAGCCACGCCGCCCCCAGATAGGTAAATGGCATTAAACCCTGACTGGGTGGCGAGCATGGCATGATAGGCGTTGATCGCTCCGATGATTTGCAAGGGAGTTTCTTTCTGTATTGCAACTCGGAACTTTGCCCCTGGTGTTTGACGTGTTTGCATAAACAACCTTGTGTGGATTAACTAAAAAAAGCGGCTTTGGCTTCTGCTGGGATATCAATGCCAGTCATGTCGGCTTTTTGCAATATTTCCCAAAAATAACGATAGGTTGCGCGGTCATGCAACTCACCTTCGTATTGAATTGGCCCCCAGTTGACAGCTTGCGCAGCGAGTAGAATGTTGGCTGCATCCAGAACCTCATCAAAGTTTGGTTTCATTGCATCAACAATGGCTTGAATCTGTGTAGGGTAAATGCTCCACATGCGCATAAAGCCAAACTCGTTTCGCGCGCGGCTGGCGTCGCTAGCGGTCACTTCAACGTTTTTAAGATCCAGTGTTACATTGTGGGCGGGCACCACGCCGTGGGCGAGGGCTGCAGAGACCACTTCGGTCTTGGCGCGTGATAATAAGCGATGGTCAAACTGTCCCGGGCTGCGCATTGCGCTTGCGGGAATTGCGCCATGATGCGCACTGACAAAATCCATCAAGCCAAAGTCTAAGACCTGTACCCAGTTCAGCCTGGCGATTTTATCTACCTCAGCAAGAGCACCATGTGTCTCAATTAAAATATGCACTGGAATCACGCGGTCAATATCGCTGTCACTAGCAACAGTTTGAATGTAGTCGATCATTTCGTGCGCTTGACTGGCAGCTATGCATTTGGGGATGGTGATGTAACTCAACACTTCACCAGCACCTGCCACTAGAATGTCGATATCCTGTTTCCAAGCGGCATGTGAGTGGTCGTGAATACGTACACCTGCCATCTGATGTTTATTAGCATCGGAATTTAAAACACGTACGATCATTTCAGCATGTTCACGTTCCTGCCCACTGGCTGCACCGTCTTCGCAGTCACAGGTGATGTCAAACACAGGGCCGATGGTGTCTTGTAGTCCCAGTGCTTTTAAGATTAGTTTTTCGCTGCCAGCAAAATGCTCGCAGACTGGAATGAGTGGAAAAGGCTTTTCACCACTGAATAATGCTTGGTTTGGATGTGTTGCCATGGTTAACTTCCTCTTTTTGGCATTGCCACAGTGTAATCAAGGTCTAACACGACATTTTCGTGATAGCCTTGCTCGGTCTTGATGGTTTGTACTTCATCGGCAGGGGTGTTTTTGATGCCAACCATACGCAGGCGTAATGCGCCAAAGTCTGCCCTGTCAGCCAGTGTCCAGCGATCCAATACCTCAGTAATGGTGTAAATGGTGTCGCCAGCAAAACTAGGGTTGGCATGCGTGCCTGCATTGATCGCTAAAATTCGTAATGCGTTTTCTAGCCCTTCATAGCTGAGTGCACGACACGCTGAAATCACCACGCCGCCATAAACTAGCCTTTGACCAGTAGGGGAGTGCTGCATCATATGCGCATCAAAATGTAAACGTGCGTTGTTTTGATACAGCCGCGTTGCTAACGAATGATCGCTTTCATTAATGGTCATGCCAGCGGCATGGTTAATCCGCTCACCAACGTGATAATCTTCCCAGTAATGGTCGCTACCAGTGGCTTGGTTGATTTCATCATGTCCAAGAAATCCATTAGTCAAACTTAATGCCGCCGGTGCGACAAAGTCTGCAAGAGTTGGGATTACGTTGGTAGGTACGCCTGCCTGGTGATCACGTTTGTGTACCATCACCCAGCGCACCCATGAAAGTACAGCGGCGTCATTTTGATTGGCTGTCGTTGACCGCACCCAGACAATACCGCTTTTGCCGTTGCTGTTTTGTTTGAGGCCGATCACTTCGCTGTGCGTGGTTAGTGTGTCCCCAACAAATACGGGCTGATGAAACTGTACCTCGGCATACCCAAGATTGGCCACTGCATTGACAGAGATGTCTGGCACGGTTTTGCCAAAGGCAATATGAAAAGTCAGCAAATCATCCACTGGTATGTGCGACAAGCCTAAGCTTTGGGCAAAAGGCTCGCTACAATGCAGCGGATTGCGTGCACCAGTCAGTGCAATATACAAACTACAGTCACCAGCAGTAATTGTGCGTGGTGTGGCATGATGAATCACTTCACCGACTGTGAAGTCTTCAAAATAGCGCCCGCTATTAATTTTTGGTTCGTTTGACATCTAAATAAACTCTTCTTCAAGTTCTTCAATCATTTCGCTTAGTTGAATGGTGCGCTCAGCTGCCGCGATATGATGAGTTTCTACAAATTTATCGTTCACAACAACAGTGCCTTTGCCTGCTGCTTGTGCTTCTTTAAGTGCTTTAATCACCTCACGTGCATTTTCAACTTCTGCAGGTTTTGGTGTGTAGGCATCATTGCTGTAAGCGATTTGAGCCGGGTGAATGATGGATTTTCCATCAAAGCCAAGGTCACGTCCCAGACGGCAGGCAAACTCAAACGCATGCATGTTTTTAAGGTCACTGGCGATGCCATCTACCACACTACGGCCATAGGCTCTGGCTGCAAGTACGACCAATGATAAGGAAGTCACAATTGCGGTACGCTCAGGTGTATAGCGCGCATGCAGCTGTGTAATCAAATCAGAAGTTGCAATGACCATACAAGTAATGCGGTCAGAGGCTGCGGCGATTTCTTGCGCATTTAAAACGGCCAAAGGGCTTTCGATCATTACCATCATCGGCATATGGCTGCCGCCAGCAATATCTAAGGCTTGTTGTGCTGCAAGTACATCGTCTTTAGATTCAATATTCGGAAATAAAATAGCATCAGCACCGATGTTGGCTACCGCATTAACATCATCAATTCCCCATTCTGAATCAAGATCATTGACTCTGATAATCACTTCTCGTTGACCATAGCCGCCTTGTTTAACTGCCTCGACCACGTTATGGCGAGACTGCATTTTTACATCAACTAAGATAGGGTCGCCCAAATCCAAAATCACCGCGTCAGCAGCCAGTGTTCGTGCGCGAGTTAAGTAGTGCTCGTTGCAGCCTGGCACATACAGCATCGATCGTCTTGGTCTGATATGTTGCTTCATGTCGGTTTATCTTTAAGTTTTTTGCTTGTGAAATTACTATAGCCAGCATTGTTTTATCTGTCAACATATATTTTATGTCTTATATAAGATATAAAATGATGGACATGATTTTTTTTTAGTGTTACATTGTGTTTAATCGATGGTGGTCAATACATAGGCCGCTGGAATAAGTGCTCAGGTTGAGTGCATTGATTGGGTTAAAAATGAATCAGCAACTTAATACACCAAGCTATCGTCCACTGTACGATCAAATTCGTTCTTTGATTACGCAAAGCCTTGAAGGGGGTGAGTGGCGACCAGGAGAGATGATTCCTAGTGAGATGGAGTTGGCGGCTCGTTATCAAGTGAGTCAAGGGACTGTGCGCAAGGCGATTGATAGTTTAGCCAGTGAAAATATTGTCATTCGAAAACAAGGTAAAGGGACGTTTGTTGCTACGCATAATTCACTAGAAACCAAGTTGCGCTTTTTGCGCTTGACCAGTGAGTCTGGCGAAAAAGAGTTGCTGAATAACACCTTTATTTCATGTGTAAAATCTAAAGCAGGCGCGTCTCGTGCCAAACAGCTGAATATTAAAGCGTCAGCTTCGGTGGTGGAGGTGAAGCGTTTGCTGACTTTCTCAGGGCGACCATTAATTTATGATCATATTGTTGTGCCTACTACTGCTTTTAAAGGGTTGAACCGAGGTAAGGTTGAAGCCAGCAATGGTTCTATGTATGGCATGTATGAATCTGACTTTGGCGTGCGCATGGTGCGCGCCGATGAGCGTTTGAAAGCAGTACTTGCAGAAGGTGATGTCGCTGAAGCACTAGGCATCAATGAGGGGCATCCCTTATTAAGTATTGAGCGTGTTTCTTATACTTATGGTGATCAACCGATGGAGTGGCGATTAGGGTTATGTTTAACCGACGATCATCACTATCGAAGCCTGCTGGAATAGTCAGGCATAACAGCATAGCGCATCTCTATAAAGGCAAAATCATGGACTTCAAACAAACTGCACTGCAATACCATAGTCAACCCAGACCTGGGAAATTGAGTGTGGAATCTAGCAAGTCTTGTGAAACACAAGCTGATTTATCGCTTGCCTATACCCCTGGCGTTGCAGCGCCTGTGCTGGAGATTCAAAGCAATCCAGAAGATGCCTATCGTTATACCAACAAAGGTAATCTTGTGGCTGTGATAACAGATGGTAGTGCCGTGCTAGGTCTGGGGAATACCGGTGCGCTGGCCAGTAAGCCAGTCATGGAAGGCAAAGGTGTTTTGTTTAAACGCTTTGCAGATATTGATGTGTTTGATATTGAGGTTGATACTGCTGACCCTGATGAGTTTATCCAGACAGTGATCAATATTGCGCCAACCTTTGGTGGTATTAATCTTGAAGATATTGCTGCTCCCAACTGCTTTTATATCGAAAAAACCTTAAAAGAAAAGCTCAATATCCCTGTGTTTCATGATGATCAACATGGTACAGCAGTCATTGTTGCGGCGGCCTTATTGAATGCTTTGCAATTGCAAGCCAAGACAATTGATAAAGCAAAAATTGTTTTCCTAGGCGCAGG
>SPJL01002904.1_pt1 | contig 22960 bp, 16 predicted proteins | sample 3741751 | NCBI WGS metagenome assembly SPJL01 (sample SAMN10925998, study PRJNA522277) | cold seep metagenome | isolation source: Elba SIP-enriched marine methane seep metagenome, extraction at timepoint T3 | place: Italy: coast of Elba, Mediterranean Sea | reverse complement strand
TTATAACTGCTGCTAACACCAATGATTTTTTGAACCTGTTGGGTGGAGATGACGCAGCCAATGGTGGTGGCGGTCGAGACGTACTTGATGGCGGTACTGGCTCAAACTTTCTCACAGGTGGTAGTGGCATTGATACTTTTTTCATCGATGGTAGAAGCGGTATCAATACCTGGTCAACGATTACCGACTTTGATGGAGACTCAGTCAACATCTGGGGTTGGATGGAAGGTACAAGCCAATTGCTATTACAACAAACTGATGGCACGGATGGTTACAAAGGAGAGACTCTTCACCTAGATTTAGATGGTGATAATACTATCGATACATCCATCACATTTACTGGCTTATCAGCTTCTGAAGTAGCCAACCAGCAGGCGGCACAGGTTGAGTCAAACGGCTATCTACTGATCTCAGCGAGCTAGTCATTCCATTTTAATAACAGTGATCCATAGCCACAAACAAATTACTTTAATCAAAGGAATACACAAAATACTTGCCTTCTTTAAATCAAGGCTACCACAAAAAAACAGTAAGGGTACGAAAACTCTTTAATACGTCATCCAGTTAGATGCAATAAAAGACCCTGATATTACCAGCCAACTAATCGAAATTGTATAAAAGCAGTTGGGAATGGATATTTACTAATTTACTAACAAACTTATTCATTTAGAGGCCAAATCGAGAAATTAAAAAACGAAACCCTTTATCTTTCATAATCTGAACCAACCTTAGATATGATCCAAGACTAACACTGTGGCGAAAATAATAAATAAACTTATACCAAAAATAAAGCCAGGCACTTGACTTGACAGCTTTTGGTAAAGCAAAGCTATTATTCTGTGCTTTTGCAAATAAGTCATTAAGCACTTTAGCAGAGCTATAAGTTGTATGATGCCTTAACAGTGTATTCTGGGCATTATTAACCAACTGCACTCTCAAAGGCACATCTTTAATTAATGCAGAAATCCCCGTTACAAATGTTGAGGCATGGTTATCGACTAATAAGCCATTCACTCCACTCTCAATGACATCAGCATAAGGTAATACATCAGAACAAACCACTGGAATACCAGCTGCAGAGTAATCAAAATATTTAATCGCGGATTTACAACTACTAAAAGTAGATGAATCGAGAGGAATAACGGCAATTGGGTTTGAAATTGTTTGGATCTTAGACTTAAAGTCATTATAAGAAAGTAAAGGCAATACCGTTACCTTCACTCCTGCTTCTTCAAATGCCTTGGCAATAGGGCCAATTACAACAACATCTAAATCAAAAGCCTCTAAAGCAAACAGTTTAGACACTGCCACAACAATCAATCGCAGATCAATTTGGTCGCTAGCGCTTATTAACAATGTGGCTTTATCGAGTATCCAATCTTGTGAAGCAGGTGGTAGAACATCATCGGCAACAATAGTATTTGGCAGTAGCATCGTAGGACGGTTATATATCTGCATATAGTGCTGAAGATTTACGGTACTTACAGTAATACAGTCAATCTGCGGTGCTAAAAATCTTAAAAGGTCGGGATAGGCGGCCAAACCAGCTTGATGATGTAACAAATGTAATGGCAAATCGAGCAAATAGTCATCTATATCATAAATCACTATTTTATTACGTTGCCTTGCTTTTTTAATAATGTTGAGTGTAGCAATAGATAGGTGCTTTTGAATGTAGACAACATCAGCCCATGAAATCGCTTCATCAGGACAACTCACTAAATCATATAATTGTAATGCGCCATGATAGCGTTTTTTCCAAGCATTTAAAGGCGTAACTAAACGCACCTGTGTTTGACAACCATGCAGATCATTAGACAACCCAAGTACTTTAACCACAATTTACTTTCAAGCTTAAGTGTTAATTAACCGCAACTTTAATCAAAGAACTTCTTCGTAATAAAACGAATACCATGAAGCTTAACCGCACGATAAACAAAAAGGTACGCTGAAGGATTGAAGATATTTTTGATCAAAGTCGAGGTTAAGGGTTTTTTAGGTTCCGGCTTCGGATATTTAGGTGGGTTGAAAGCATAGCGGTCTCTCACTAAGTCTTTTAACAAAATATCCCAGCCACGCACAGCTGTATTCTCATTAAATTGATTGTTGACTAATGATTGCGCATCATTGACTAAACTTTGACGTAAGGAAATAGAGTTAATTAATGTACGCATACCCTCAACCCACCCTTCGGCAGAGTTAGATGTCAGCCAAGCATGTCTTTGATGAGTGATAACATCCGAATAAGGTGGCACGTTAGAACATACTACGGGAATACCAGCCATCGCATAGTCAAAAAACTTAATAGCCGTTTTACAAGAACTAAAAGTAGAGTCATCCAATGGAATCAACGCAAGTGGGTTATCAAAACGGCGGATCAACTGCTTAAAGTCTTCATACGATTGATTATCTATACGCTCACATGGCACACCTGCGGCCTCAAAAGTCTCACCAGGTGGGCCAATCACGACGACCTTAAGCGCTAATGATGAATCAGCTAATAATTGCTTAATTGGCGATAAAATAAAATCCACTAACACCTTATCAGAAGAAGCTACAATTAAGGTTGCATGATTAGTTTGCCAGCCAGTTTGGTCGACACTCGCTAACTGTTCTCCGATACAGCAATTGGGGATGATAGCAATCGGACGCTCAAAAGATTTAAACTGATGTTCTGCTAAACGGTGGGTCGTTACCGTCACGCAATCCACTTGTGGCAATAAAGCATCCATTTTTTTGTCAAAACCTTCTAAACTCGCTCGATGATGTGCCAGGTGCTCAGGTAAGCCAAGTAAGAAATCATCAGACTCATAGATAACCTTTGTACCTGCTGCTTGGGCCCATGACATTATTTCGAACACAGTATCATTAATATGGCGTTGAATCACAACCACATCTGCAGTTTGCACTGCCTGTTGGGTACAGTTAGCAAAGTTACTAAATCGCACACTACCCTGGCCCAAACGCGCCCAAGCTTCTAAAGGATTCATCAAACGTACTTGAGCATGAGAAGAAGCAATATCATTAGCTAAGCCCAATACTTGAATGCTTGGTTGCTGCCTTAATAAAGAGGCTGACAAACCTTTAGCATGTGACTTTGGGAAAGCCATCATGACGTATTGAAAGTCCAGCTTAGTATCATCCTGAACGACTTTATCAAGCTGAGCCACCGTAGAAGCATAGAGTGGCATTTTACTCATGTGAGCAACGGCATCTGTCGGTATGCGCACTGGTTTAATGTCATAAACCACGTACCCCGCCTGATAAAAAAGGTTTTGAATGGTTTCTCTAGTAAAAAAACGTAATGTGTTTTATCCATAATGCCAAGTTCAGCATAATCCCAGCGACCTTCCATCAACATCGCTCTTATCGCCAAGTGTGTCACATTAGGCACTGAAGCCACAATTGCTCCACCTTCTTTTAACAGCGCATGGCACTGCAATAATACAGACTCTGGATCAGGTAAATGTTCTAACACATCGCCAAAAACAATCACATCAAACTTCTGGTCTGGGTGTGCAACAATAAAATCTTCTATTAAGCCCTCGAAAACAAAATCTAACTGTGATTTGGCGATCTGGGCAGGTTCTGGTGTAGGTTCGATCCCCCACACCGTATGCCCAAACGTTTTTAAAGCGCTACCAAAATAGGCAGTAGAACAACCGACTTCAAGTACGGTCAATAACTGACCATCTGCCAACTCTGCAATGTAGTCGTACGCTAAGGTATGGGCATTATTTTTATCCGAAAGCTGGATAACACCTTGATATTTAATGTGGCTCATAATATTTTAAGTGAATGGTTAACTTTTTTCTCTAGGTGGCCAAGCATATGCAAAATCGCCGCGTGCAAGTGACAAATTAACGCTGTAAGCTGGGTCAAATGCAAGTGCCTCTCCCCACTTAGCATGCATGAATGCCACCTCGCTATTAAAACGTGATTGTTTTTCTGGCGTATCTTCATAGCCACGTGAAGCGGATTCATGATGATATAGCTCAGCAAACGGTGTCCAAACATTACGATAACCAGCTTCTCTAAGCTTAAGGCAAAAGTCCACATCATTAAAAGCGATTTTCAAGTGCTCTGCGTCCAAGCCGCCAACTAGTTCATAATGGGATTTTTTGACAAGCAAACAAGCCGCTGTCACTGCTGAAAGGGACTGCATCACCCTAGCACGACCAAAGTAGCCAAAATCATGTTGACTTAAGTTCAAGTAAGCATGTGCGGCAACACCACCCAAACCGACAATCACGCCAGCATGTTGAATTGTATTATCTGGATAATATAGCTTTGAGCCCACGACGCCAACACCAGGTTGCAATGCGATACTCATCATATGACTCAGCCAGCTTTTAGTCCTGACTTCAATATCGTTATTAAGCAATAATACATAGTCACCCTGTGCTTGTTCGACGCCAAAATTGTTAATGGCAGAATAATTAAAAGGATGTGGGTATTTCAATACGCGGATATGTTTAAGTTTGCTGATTTCGTCAAAATAACGCAAAATCTCTGGATCATCAGAACGATTATCGATCACTAAAATTTCATAATGTTGATAATCAGTTTTTGACTTTACACTCTCAATGCACTGGCGCAGCAAGTCTAAACCGTTGTAGGTTGGTATAATCAGACTGACTAATGGTAAATCGTGCGCAGGCAAAGAATAATGAGTACGATACATTCCAAAAGGCAACTTTTCAGCGTAGGCCGAAATATGGTTACTTTTAAAGTAGTCATTTAAAGCTCTCTCCCCTGCATCCACCGCATACTGTTTTTCATCTACCCCCTTAGCAGTACTACCATCAATTGCACGCCAGTGATAAAGAACTTTAGGGATATGAATAATGTCTTTTGGTTTAACATAATTAAGGCAGCGTAAAACTAGATCATAATCCTGAGCACCTTCATACCCTGCCCGAAAGCCACCAACTTTTTTCATCAACCCAGTGCGATAAACACCTAAATGACAAAAGAAATTTTGCGACAGTAGTAAATCATAGTTCCAGTCGGGCTTAAAATAAGGGTCATATCGCTTACCCTGATCAGTAATTTTGTCTTCATCAGAATAAATTAACTGAGCATTCGGATGGTGATTGATGGTTTTGACTACCCAATACAGGGCCTCAGGCGCTAATAAATCATCATGGTCTAACAAGGCAATCCACTCGCCGCAAGCTAAGTCCAACGCAGAGTTTGAGTTCTCTGATATATGCTGATTCGACTGATTAAAACGAACTTTGATGCGCTTATCCAGCGCAGCGTACCATTTCAACAAATCAATCACTTCTGTGTTAGAAGATGCATCGTCAGCAATGCATAGTTCCCAACCTGTATAAACTTGGTTCCTAACGGACTCTATTGCAGCTTTAAGCAACACAACATTAGAGTTATACGTTGGCATAATAATCGAGATCAGCGGCTGCAAGCCACACTTTCCTAGTTCACTAAGCATTTCGATAATAACTTGATCGGATAAGGCTGGGGCATACCGTTTAGTCCAGATTTGATAGTCTTTATGAAAGTCAACGCCTAGATGCTGCAAAAAAGGAAAAAATGGGCTAATAATTCTGAACACGCCCATCACTCCCTCATCGCGAACCGTGCCTTTTACTCTGATCCAATAGTAACCAATGCCATTCTTTTTAAGTAAACGCGTTAGTAGCAAAAAAGGAAATAGCTTTTCTTTGATAGTTTTAATCATTCACAATATGCCTGAAACACTAGCTTACTTAGCTAAACAAGGTTTTTTTTACAAACAAGATTAGGGCGCGTAATGGTTTTGTCAACTTCCAGCTAGTACTATTGAGTAGTGCATCATAAGAGCTTTCCAAGTTAGCATTTTGATCTGACAATATTTTGAGTCGTGTAGAGGCCTCTGCTAAGGCTTGCTCAGATTGTGCTAATGAAAGATTAGTATCTGCAAGAGTAGCGCAAGTTTCATCCATAAAGGCTTGCTTTTGCGCAATGACTTGTTCTAAATACGTAAACATACCCTCATTATGTAACAGCTTTTCCTGTGCTTTGTTGAGCTGATCACTTAAATCAATAACTGCAGATTCATCATATGTAGTCAACTTCGACCAAGGGCTACTTTGCTGATCAAGTGGAGAAATTCTCGAGCCGTGTAGATCGAGATTGCCTGATGAGATTGACTCATCCTTCCCTGTCACAATCAATCTCCCTAGTGTAGTGCTGCCTTTCTTGATCACACAAATAGAGTTAACAAAAGTGATAGAAGCAATACTGGCCAGCGTACTCTCAAGCAACGTTACGCCATACTTTTCAACAAACCCCTCTCTAAATACAGCAGTCACTGGTAGGTTTAACCCCCAACTTTCATGATTAATCACATCAACACACTGTTTTAAAAATGAGATTGCTGAATAAGGGTCAAATAAACCGCCATCATAAGCTTGCCAATAACTACAGTGCAAGTCCTCAATCACATACAACCCTTCCTCGCTGAGCGCAGGAAAAAGCTTAACAAACGATTGAATAATGTCGCCTGATCGATGTGATGCATCATCGATAATAATGTCATATTCATTTGACAATGCCATGACGCGTGCATATGCTTCATCGCTATTGATATCACCCAATACCAGCTGAACTCGCGGGTCTTCATAGACTAGGTCACCACATAGTGGATCAATATCACAGCCAACAAACTGTTGAGAATTTTCGAAATACTTCGCCCATATTTCCAAAGATCCGCCGTTTTGAACACCCAACTCTAACAAGCGAATCGGCTTATCACGGTATGGCGCAAAAAATTCATCATACAAGGTTAAATAGCTAGACCATTTTGCACTCACTTTATCTGAATGTTGTTGGTATAGTTCACGTAGAGAGAGTTGCACTTTTTTATCCATTATCAACCTCTATTCTGACTGCATCAAAACGAACACCGACAAGCCCCCATCTCACTTTACTCGAGCTGACTTTGAGAATAAGTGCTTCATGTAAAAAGTGATGTTGAATATTCTCTTCTAAACTACCGTCGGCAAACGATGCTGAGATTGCATAGTCTCCGTTTGGCAGCATGGGGAGTGTGAAATCAAACTCAGCACGTACTAGCTGCTCTGCAGCTAGGTTGATAGGTGTTAGCTTAGTTTGCTGTAAAGTATTTTCACCCAACAATATTTGACCTAAACGATCTTTGAGCAAAAAGCCTAAAATTGGCGCCTGAATGGGCTTTTTAGCTTTTGCTAATATTGACAGCCGTACACGCTCCCCGCCAACAAATACGGCAAGCTTTTCATCCGTTGCAGATTTCAACTCTACATCAAGCACTTCGCCCTCGCCCGTTTCCCAGCCTTGAGATTGATCCAAATGAGCTTGCACCTTAACTTTTGCATTATAGTCTATTGCTGCAGGCTTTTCGTTAGGGTCGATTTCAGCACTACTGGAGAGTTTAGCCTCTTCTCCATAAATGGCCTGAAGCGAGAACTTTAAATATTGCTCTGTAACAGTTTTAGCGTCTCCTAAGGCCATCATTTGACCATTATTGAGCCATAGACACTCATCACACAAGTTTTGAATAGAGGCAGTATCATGGCTTACAAAAAGGAGTGTTCCACGCTTTTGAAATTCACGGATAAAGCGCATGCACTTTTGTGTAAAGATCGAGTCTCCGACCGCTAAGGCTTCATCAATGACTAGAATGTCAGCATCAACATGTGCAATGATTGCAAAGGCCAAACGCACATACATACCACTGGAGTAAGTTTTGACAGGCTGATCAATAAATTCGCCGATATCTGCGAAGGCTATAATTTGATCAATTCTATCTTTAATTTCTTGATCGGTCAGGCCTAAAATTGAGGCATTAAGGTAAACATTTTCACGCCCAGTGAACTCAAGATTGAAGCCAGTACCAAGCTCTAACAATGCGGCAACGCGCCCTTTGACTGCCACCTCACCCGTTGATGGCGTCAATGTGCCACAAATCAACTGCAGCAATGTAGATTTACCACTTCCGTTAGTACCAATAATGCCTAAGGTAGTGCCGCGTTTCAACTCAAAAGATAAAGGCTGTAGCGCTGAAATGATTCGACTATACGCTCTTGAATCTAAACCCAATAGATTGCGCAAACGCGGCATAAACATGGCCTTGAAGCGATCTTGCGGCTGATCATATAGCTGATATTGCTTGCTTAAAGAACTTACATGAATCGCAACGGCATCAGAGCACATCCGCAAACCCTTTTCTGCTCTTTTCAAAGAGAATGTAGCCCAATATGGCGACAATTAATGCGATCAATGTGTATTGCATTAAACCAAACCAATTAGTCATTTGTCCCCAAATGACAACAAGGCGTATTTGCTCGATGATAAATGTAAGTGGGTTCAACAGTATATAACGACGCAAACCTTCTGGTACCGCAGACATTGGATAAAACACGGGGGACAAAAATACCAGCACTGTAGTCAAGGCAATCACTAACTCATTAATATCCCTAAAATAAACACCTATCGCGCTCAGCCCCCAGGAAACACCTAAGGCGAGTAAGATTAATGGCGCAAAAATAAAAGGCAAAAACATAGCCGTCACATTCAGCGAGCCTTGAATAAGTAATACGGCAACTAACAAAATTGCCAGGTTGATACACACTTGAAATGCCGCAGTCCCAACAGATACTATTGATAGTACCTTTAACGGGAAAACTACTTTTTTAACATAATTAACATTATTCAGAATTAATGAAGGTGCCCGGCTTAAGACCTCTGAAAAAAAAGATAATACGATCATGCCACTAAATACCATGACTGCAAACATTACCTTACTTCCCTCTGCCTCACCCCATCGCATTTTAAAAATCTCAGAAAATACTACTGTGTAAATTCCTAGCATCAATAACGGGTTAATTAATGACCACGTCAACCCTAGCAAAGAGCCCTGATAGCGAGCAAGTATTTCGCGTGAAAATAATTTACGTATCAGTGTAAGATGCATCATAAATTGCAACAAAGGATGAATTCAGGCTTGAGAGGAGTTAAAATAGGAAAGTTTTTTTAGACGGGAATTATACCAACTTTTGATAAAGTTTCAGGTACGCGCTACCCATCGCTTCACCAGAAAAAAACGTTTGGTAGCGCTTTCTCGCTACCCCGCCCATTTTAACCGCTAGTTGTTCATCATTAACGAATGCATGCATCGCATCACGCAGCTTTTCTGGATTACTGGGCTGCACAACAAATCCAGTTTCCTGGTCAATATTGACATATGAAGTCCCTGTACCAAGCTCACAGGAAATCAACGGTTTAGACATCATAGCAGCTTCTACAAGCACCATACCAAATGCTTCAGAGCGCAAATGCGATGGCAATACAAACGCGAGGCAGTTTTTGATCAATGCAACCTTTTCTGTATGCGTGACATAGTTTGCAAAGTAAATATTCTTCGCACCCGATTCAAAAGCAATATCTTTGAGTTTTTCTTTCTCAGGACCAGACCCGGCTATCACAATTTTTGCCTTTAAGCCTTTAGCTGCATGAATCAGATACTCCAACCCCTTGTAGTACCGATGTACTCCAAGGAACAAAAAGTAAGGCTCATGCAAGTCAAAACCTAATCGCTTAAATACACTTTTATCCTCATTATGATTATATTGCGACTCATCTATGCCTAAAGGAATCACTTGCACTCTGTCGCGAATAGATTGATGCGTTAGCACACTGCTAGTTTGTGTATAAGCAGGTGAAGTAGCAATAACAGCATCCATCCGTTGTAAAAACTTCAACATCAATGGCGTATAAAGATTACCCATTTTACGTTGACGCACGATATCTGAGTGATACGTAATAATTGCGGGTTTCTTTGGTCGTGTCAGCCAGTGCAAAACATCTGCAAACGGCCATGGGAAGTGATATTGAATAATATCGGTATGATTAACGGCTCTCTTAAAGTCTAAGACACTACCGATCCCGCCAATGTCACACGAAGCAGGCGCACCCCAGGATTTTCCTCGTAGAACAGTTGCCTCAGTTCGATGTACAACTTTGGGGAAATTATTTTTTGTTAGCGTGAAGACAGTATTTTCTACATCATACTTAGAGGTTGAAAGACATATCTGCTTAATCGCCTCTTGGAGCCCACCTGGTGGATCAGGGTAGTAAGTGCGGTAGACATTCAAGGCTTTGATTAGCATTCAAGTGGAGTAGTTTAGAAAAAAACGAAACAGAAATTGTAGCATACAGAAACAGATTATCACTTCAAATATATTGTTATTAATAATAAATGCGGGGCAACAAATCCCTTTAACTTATTACTATATCTACAGGCTTAGCGGATATTTCCTAAACGTAAAGTTTACTAAACATCGACTACCTAGTTTAAATTATTATCGCACCTTAATTTAAATACTGTGCGTGTTAAGAAAGTGTCTATAAGTATCTGCAATACCTTCTTCTAAAGTAATATTAGGTGTCCAACCGAGTTGTTTTAATTTTTGATTGTCCAGTAATTTTCTAGGGGTACCATCTGGTTTAGAACTATCAAAAACCAAATCTCCTTCATAACCGACTATTTTAGCAATAGTATTAGCCAGCTCAGCAATCGTAACATCATGCCCACTACCAATATTGTAAACCCCTCTATTGATGTTGCTACGCATTAAAAAAACACAGGCATCAGCCATATCATCAACATGCAAAAACTCTCGACGAGGGTTACCTGATCCCCAGACAGTCAGCTCTTGTAAGTCATTGATTTTAGCTTCATGAGCTTTGCGAATCAATGCAGGTAAAACATGGCTATTATCTAAGTCGTAATTATCATTGGGACCATAAAGGTTTGTAGGCATCACTGATACATAATTTGTACCATATTGCATGTTATAACTCTCACATAATTTAATGCCAGCTATTTTTGCAACGGCATAGGGCTCATTGGTTAACTCTAACGGACCAGATAACAGATAGCTTTCATTGATAGGCTGTGGACAAGCTCTTGGATAGATACAGCTTGACCCAAGGAATATCATATTCTTCACACCAGCTTGGTATGCAGAATGTATAACATTCGCTTCAATCATCAGGTTTTGATAGATGAACTCTGCTCGATAAGTATTATTAGCGTAAATACCTCCAACTTTTCCTGCTGCCAAAAAGACAAAATCAATTTCCTTGTCTGCAAAAAAAGCCTCTACGCTAGACTGGTTGATTAAATTTAATTGTTCATGAGCCCGTACTATCAAGTTTTGGTAACCAGACCGTTTCAAACTACGGATGATAGCTGAACCAGCAAGGCCAGCATGACCCGCTATATATATGTTTGCATCTTTATCCATACTTGGAAGCCTTATATTAAAAACAAACTAGAGCCATTATTACAACATGCTATTGTAAACATTCACTGTTTGACGAGCATTTTCTAACCAAGTAAATTGCTTACTTCTTTTTAAACCTCTTTCTACAAGAATGTCAGCTTGCTTTTCAGACATCACCAGTTCTATTTTTTCAGCTATATCTTCTGGCATGTACGGGTTTACCAGCAATGCTGCATCTCCAGCAACTTCGGGCATGGAACTAACATCAGAGGTAATTACTGGTGTTTTACTTGCAAAACCCTCAAGGACGGGCAACCCAAAACCTTCTGCCAAAGAAGGAAAAATCAAAGATTTCGCAGACTGCAGTAGGCAGCGTAAATCAAAGTCTGATACACGCATCAACCATCGACACCAACCTTCATCAACAGCTTGTAGAATTTCTTCCTGATCATCTTTATATGACCAGCCCAATCGACCAACTAGTACTAAAGGAAAATCCGCTCTGACAGACGCAGGCAATAGACGCATGGCCTGGATTAAACGTTTAATATTTTTCCTAGGCTGCAAAGTACCAACATTTAACAAAAAACCACGAGAGTTCAAATTATACTGTTGCAATACTTTTTGCCTCTTCTGTGCGTCTATCATATTAAAAAAACGCTCATCCACAGCGAGCGGCACCACATGTATATAGACCTCATCAATCCCAAAATATTCTGCTATCTGTTGCTTAGAATACTCAGACGGCGCAATAATTTTATCTGAACGGCGGATAAAATGCTTCCATGCTTTAAACTTGAGCTCAGCAACTGAATAAGAGCGCCTACTTACCCACTCTGGGTTTGATAAGGGAATAGCATCCATCACCGTCGTAACTACAGGAACATCTGAAGCCATTGGTGTTAAATGGTCAGTCGCATGCACCAGATCAGGTGACCATCCAGGCAAGCGCATCTGCTTCTTGCGTCTAATCAAGCTTCGTGCAATGACATGCTGACCATACGGTCGAAAACTCTTGACATCATGATACAGGCCTTCTGTAGTGACAGTATCCCCAAAGCAAAACGGCAATAGATTTAGTGACTTCTCCTGCGCCAGCTGCTTATATAGAGCATGTGAATAATGCCCGATGCCATCTAAAGTTTGGCTAGCCTGCCCTCGAATGTACTGGGTTAACCCTAAGCCTACGTTCATCATATCAATCTGTAGAGCTCAACATCCAAGTTAATGTATCATTAAATGAAGTAGGGGTAAGTTCAGGTAGCAGGTCGTTAAGCTTTGCGGGGTTGCCGTAGAGTTTTTTCACTTCGTTTTCACGCACAAACGCTGGATTTACCTTGATCGATAATTGATGCCCAGTGATTTGCTCGGCCAGCTCGATGACTTTACGCAAAGAGAACACATTCCCACTGCAAATGTTAACCGCTTCACCAACGGGACACAATTCAGCCAACTGAAAGTATGCCTTAGTCACATCTCGTACATCGTTAAACTCACGCCAGACATCAATATTACCTAGCTCAATGACAGCATACTTATCTTTAAAGTGTGAAACTATTTTAGGAATAAGAAAGTGAGGGGACTGGCCTACACCAGTATAATTAAAAGGTCTCGTAATAAAGACTGGTAATCGACTTACCCAAAGCCGTGCCATCATTTCCATCGCAGCCTTACTCACTGCATAATCATTAGCTGGATTAATAGCGGCAGACTCATCCAACTGCCCTTCTAACTGATTCCCATAAACGTTAGCGCTGCTGGAAATCAACACTGATTGCACATTAGGTGCAGCCTTAGCTGTCGCCTCTAACAAATGGCGGGTGCCAATCAGGTTAGTATGGTAAAACGCATCAGCATTATCATGCCCAACAAAACTGATTGCTCCCAAATGATAGATATAATCAGGCTTAGTGCGCGCTAGCACTGACATAACCTGATCTATGTCAGTCAAGTCGACCTGAAAATAATTCATTTCATCAGATTTACTATGACCTAAGCCGTACACATCGATGCCTTGCTCAGTCAACAATTGCTTTAGGTAAGCACCTGTAAAGCCATTAACTCCCGTTATCAGCGCTTTTTTTGCCATCGTTAGAACGAGTATCCTTTTTGGTTGCGCTGAACATCAGCCTCAACCATCATCTTACATAAGTCCTCAAGACTAGTAGAAGCCTCCCACCCTAATTTATCCTTCGCTTTCTTAGCATCACCAATTAATAAATCCACTTCTGCTGGGCGATAAAATTTACTGTTAATTGAAACAACTTTTTTGCCTGTTGCAACATCATACGCCACCTCAGACTCACCGGAACCTTTAAACTCTAGCTCCATGTCAACGGCCTTCGCTGCCATTGACACAAAGTCTCGTACAGTCACTGTACGGTTAGTGGCTAATACAAATGTATCGGGCTCATCTGCTTGTAACATACGCCACATGCCCTCAACATATTCTTTAGCATAACCCCAGTCACGCTTTGCATCTAAATTGCCCAACTCAAGTAAGTCCATCTTACCCAGCTTAATTTTTGCGATGGTATCGGTAATTTTACGTGTCACGAACTCCTGCCCACGCAACGGTGACTCATGATTAAATAAGATGCCACTGGTACCAAAAATATCATAGCTCTCTCGATAATTCACTACCATCCAATGCGCATAAAGTTTAGCAACCCCATAAGGACTTCTAGGATAAAAAGGCGTATCTTCCGTCTGCGGAATCGACTGCACTTTACCAAACATCTCAGAAGTGCTCGCCTGATAAAAGCGAATCTTAGGATTAAGAATACGGATCGCTTCTAGAAAATTAACCGTGCCCACACCAGTAATTTCTGCAGTAGTAATAGGCTGCTCAAAAGAAACACCAACAAAGCTTTGTGCTGCCAGATTATAAATCTCATCCGGCTGTGCTTTTTCAACAAGCCTGATTGTAGTACTCAAATCGGTTAGATCATACTCGATCAAATACAAGTTTGGGTGCTTATCAACTCCCAACTCTTCCAAACGCCAAAAATTCACAGAGCTAGTTCTACGATAAGTACCATAAACTGTGTAACCTTTTTCTAAAAGTAGCTGGGTTAAATAAGCGCCATCTTGACCCGTAATGCCTGTAACAATTGCTGACTTCATAAACAACCTATATTTTAATAATTAATAATCACTGAGAATAAAAACATATACATAATTACTCCATTAATTGATAACTAGAGATACTAATAACGTCTTCACTAGTTACAAATACTCTTATCTCTACATCGTCAGCATCCTCTCCCAACTCTACAAAAGTATTTAAAATTTCACTATCAGACAAATTATCCTGATGATTTTTTAAGTAAACTTTCTTATGCACTTTTGTACCTTTTGAAGAAACCACATCCACCCATGCCCCAGTTATGCTTTGAGCATGGCCTTTGATCACTAATTGATACCTGCCAGACTTCAATGATGTATATGGCCCAAAAAGTAAGTAACCTTCTTTATTAGTACTAGCAAGCTGTTTATCTATATATTCGCCAACTTTAGTACGTGAATTGCTTGGAGTAAAGCCTTTATTCAGAATGCATGCTCGCCTTAGATAACATCCATATTTTTCATGAATGAAGGTTAAATGATGATCATATTTATACTTTTTGTTAAGTCTTACGGTTGTGTACAACTTCGACTCCTGTATATCTAGACCTTCATACTTATGCAACTCATTAAGCACTGGCACAAGGTCTTTTTTTATTTCTAATGATGGTGGCCAATAATGTGCTGCCGTAAGCATGTTTATATTAGTTAAAACTACTGCATCAGCCTCGTTATTTAACAGTAGTAGAGCAACTCTCTCAGCAAAACCATCATCAACCCGTGCCATAGGAAATGACTTCATCAGGGCAGGCCAGCTCTTTCTAGCTTGCGCTAAGTTTTTATCTCCGCCAATGTTGTAGGCCTTTATATCTAAACTTGACGCAAGATAGTTTACAAGAAAGTCATTACTCCAAGGCAGAAATGCAACCACTTCACTTTTAGATAATTGTCTTTTGAGTTGGCCTACAAGCTCTTCATCAATACGAGTAAAATTATCGCGATTTTTAATAGAAGAGAAAGCCTGCTTTGGTATATTAGGCAGATTCAGCAACAAAATAACAACAAGTCCTACACTAGCAAACAATTGAACATGTTTAGGCTGTCGTTTAGAAAGACCTAAGACAATCAAAAACCACAAACCTAGAATTCCTAACGCACCCCAACGATAGCTCGCTCGCATATTCTTAAATCCAGGTAAGTATTTTGAGAGTAATTTGCTGCCAGTTGGCATCACTGCATACTCTTTAGCCATTGCTTGTCCGCCCGTATAACCTACCGGTTTAGTACTATGATATTTAACAGAAGGACCGAGTGACATATACAGCCCAAAAGCTGCAATGCAAATAACTGGGAAAGTATATTTCTGATTTTTACTAATCACCATCGTTACTAAAGCAATAATAAGGACAGGAAGAATATAGGAAGTTGTCCATACTGAGGCATCACCAAAATATTGCTCACTACTACGATTTACACTTGTACCCAGCAAATCAGCAATCCAATGTATACCGCGAGTGGGCTGCAACCAAAAGGACAGATCTACACCCCATCCTCGAAAGAAACTCAGAGGAGCAGCTGAAAACCCTGTTTTACCAATGAATAAAGCGAATAGCACATATGCAACTAGGAAGCTTAAGCACATACCGAAAAAATTATAAAGTCGGTCTTTCATCGATATTGACGCTACCAATAGATAGTCCAATCCTAATATGACTGCAGCACACGCAAACATCATGAAAGAGTATCCATCCATGAATATAGATAGTAATGTAACTAACAAGAACTGTATGTGTACTTTTAATTTATGAACAACGCCCAGAGGAATACTCCTTGCATTTTTATTAAAAACACGCAGCGCCGCGAATAAATAAAAAGGCAATAATGCTATCCCTGTAGAGAGCATTGAATAACCGGAATGCTGAACAACTACGGGCAAACTACACCACACGGTTGCAGCCAAGACACTGGCATAGCATTCTACAAAAAAGTACCTAGCAATCTTATAACCACCATAAAAGCTTAGGGTCAACCAAAGCCCAACCATTAACCCATATGCATCACCAGCATGATAACCGAGGCGGATAAACAAAGAAGCTAGGTACGCACCTGCCAAACCGAATGAAATTGCAGCGGGCTCAGGGTAACCAAAATTAACTGCATAAATTGATAACAAACTCTGATTTGCAAAAGACTGAGAAAAGCCAGAGAGCCAAACTGCTTGACCTAATGTGGGAATTCCAAGATTAGGTAATGCACCATTCACCGTAAGCACTAAAATCAAGGCAATAAATGTTGTAACATACAACATTACAAGTTTATATTTCATATCAAACAGACCTATTCCTTTTTGATATGTAATAGTGAGCTGACTTAGTCATCATAAAAACCACCACATCGCCCGATACTGTAACCACCCTACACAATAGAACAGCCATTAAAAAATACGCCTCAGGAACCATAGAACCTAATAAAAAAATCACCACGGCCTCTCTAACGCCTATACCAGCTGGTGCTCCAGGGGTAACCAAGCCTACTAACCAAGCAATCACATAGCTACCTACGACCACAGACAATGGTGGGAGATCAACTTGTTCTGGTGTGATCAAATGAACCATACCTGCAAAGATCAGTCCTGTAATGCTTAAAAAAATCAGATAGTGAATTATGGCATTTAAAAAACCCGACCATTTTAAAAAAAAAAGTTTTCCGAAACCGACAACCACTAAAAAAGAACCAAACAAAATCGCTAAAGATAAAATGCTATCAAAGTTAAAATATAACGGTAGTAACAAAATACTAAACAAACCACCTACAAAAATGATCAGCAAGGCTTCTAACAATGTAGCTTGAGCTAGAGACTTAGCTGGCAGGCCTTTAGACATCCCAAGAGCTTGCCTTCCTGCAAACTGAAAAATATTTCCAGGTATATATTTGCCCAAAAGAGAGTCGCTATATATTTTGACTGCATCAAAAAACTTAACTGGAACTTTTAAAGAAAGTAGTATTTCATACCAAGCATATATTAGAAAAAAGTTAATCATGGCGTACAGCAGTGCGTAAGAAATAAGCAAACTGTAATCAAAGAAAGATAACTTCGACCAGTTGAATTCCGTATAATACTGGTCTAGCTTTACTAAGACAAAGCCAATACCAAGAACACCTAAAAAAGTACCAGCAATGTTTAGCAGGCGCTTGATATTGAAGGACATTAACCGCACGCTAAGATCTAACTTTGCAAAGTAGCATAGTCCAAGGCAGAGGCTTTTTAACTTCTATGATTTCAAAGTAATCTGACACTAGGTTAATAAAACTCTTACTAGACCAATGCTGTATATGACCTGGTGTATTTCCAAGGCTAGAAATATATTTACCACGCACTAAATTAAGTGCGCACCATATCGGTTCCCTTGGTACGCTAAGTATCACATATTTACTTGCCGCTGCCTTCAAAGCTTCCAAAGCCAACTCTGGCTGCTCGAGATGTTCTAATACTTCACAACACACCATTAAGTCAGCACTATCAACCTCTTTTTCTATATCGTATATACTTTTAACCTCAAACAATGAACCTGACAAACCGACTTTATCCGCATTTTCTTTAGCAATATTAATAACAGTTTTTGAAAAATCACTGCCTCTAGCATTGATGTTTTTTTTGTTTAAATCTATTACCCAGTAACCTTCTCCGCAACCAACCTCATGCACTGTTTCTGGAGATGCTAATTCAAGCAACGAATCTAAAGAACCTTCGAAGCCATCCATAATCCAACGGACAATAGGATTTTTTGAACCATACTTATCAAAATTATTACCTACTACAATACCGGCCTCTTGCTGCCCCTCAGATACTTTCATTACTCACTCCCAGTTCATCGCTACACTTAACAAGGTTCATATTATCCACTGTGTTTTTTGACTTCATCTCAAAACGGATATCTTCTAAAAGTTTGCGATTCGCTGATTGTAAATCAGCAATTAGAGCAACTAAAAAGGTAATAAACCCTACGACGAGTAACGACCCAGATAAAATCACAGACTGGATATGTCCGCTACCGTCACCTTGTAAATAAAACCATGAGAATCTTAAACCCAGTATCAAACCTAAACCCAACAATATAAATCCAATTGTGCCAAAAAACCTGAACGGTCGATAAACAACAAAGATACGAATAATGGTAATAATCGAACGCTGAATATATGAAGGGATACTTTTAACAAGCCTTGAAGGCCTTAAGTCTTCGTTAACTCGAATAGGGACAGACATTATTGCCATATCACGTTGCCCCGCTTGAATAATGGTTTCTAATGTGTAGGTATAATCATTAAATACCATCATACGCTGAGCTGCATGACGACTAATCGCACGAAAACCACTCGGGGCATCAGGAATATCAGTTTGGCTAGCAACACGCACGACCCAACTACCAAGCTTTTGTAAGAATTTTTTAGCTAAGGAGAAGTGCTCTATCGTTTCAATTGGTCTTGCCCCAACGACGATATCAGCTTCATTGCTTACAACTGGTGCAGTTAACTTTGGGATATCATCTGCATTATATTGATTATCAGCATCTGTATTTACAATCACATCAGCACCAAGTTTTAAACACGCGTTTAGGCCTGTCATAAAACCTTTAGCTAACCCCTGGTTGCGCGTATGGCTAACAACATGGTCAACGCCATTTTCTTTAGCAACTTTTACAGTGTCGTCAATACAACCATCATCAATAATGAGCCATTCCACCTGATCAAAACCGTCTACAGCTCTTGGCAATGCATTCAACGCAATTTCTAAAGTATCTGCTTCATTAAAGCATGGGATTTGAATAATAAGTTTCATTTAATTAGTGTCTTGTATTATATTTTGGTTTTGCAGTGCTTTAAGGAGGTTGTTTAACCTTAATCCAACCTTAGAATATCGGTGCTCCTCTCTCCAGCGATCAGCATTATCTTCAATGGATAAAAACTCTGCGCCCCCTTTATTTTGAGCGTCAATAATTTGCTTGATGCCAACAGCTATTCCGTGAGGAGTTCCATCAGGAACAAAATGAACGGCAGGTTCTACATCTTGAAAAATATCGCAAGGCGTAACAGCAACTGGCTTGCCTGCTGCTAAGCCATATCTGACAGCTGCACTAGAAGACTCCGCAGTGCTTTGATATGGAAATACAATCAGGTCTGCTTTACTCAGTGAATCCAAGCACTCGCCATCTGACAAAAACTCAGAGTTTAAATGGATATAATCTGTTAAGCCATTTTCTGTTATCTTTGTCTTAGCTGTCTGAATCAAGTCACTGGAAACTGATGCGGGATACTCAGCATTAATCATATTTAGCTGAACATCATAACCATCATTTAGCAAAATCCCCACCGACTCTATTAGCTCTAATAATCCTTTATGTGGCAAGAAAAAACCATATGATGAAATAATATATTTTTTACCACTATTTTCATTATTATTTGGGGGGGACGTATAGTCCAAAATGCCGTGAGGAAATAATGTAACATTATTTACAAGCTGGTACGACTTCAACTTGTTTAAATCGTTAACAGAGTGCACTAGAACCCTGTTACATTTAGATAAAGACTCTTGAATGATACCCAACTTTTTATGAGGCACATGTTCAGGATCGGTTGTTGAGTGCATCATCACAATTACAACCAAGCCACTTTTAATCTGCTCGAGAATAAAATCGTTGAGATGCTCAAGCACAAAGAAGCCATAATTGAACTGGATAACTATGGTATCAATATCATTTTCAACTATAGCAACTTTTAAGTTAGATAAATCGTCTTTTTCATCAGCATCCCAGCAGCGAATGACATTTGACCCATCATTTTTGGTTTTAACTTCAACACGCGGGGCAAGAACTGTAATATCAGCCTTAGGCATATTGCTAATCAACTGTTCAGAATAAGTAGCAATTCCACACGGCGTACCCCAGCTTGTAACCCAACCAACTTTTGAAGGGTTGGGAGACGTGTTTTCAGCAGCAGCTCTAACCGCGCTTACTAACCTTCCACATACACTACTCCATGTAAATTCACTCAATAATAATTGTTGTGCAGATTTTACTTTTTTCTTAATACCAGGCACACCTACTTTGTGCGCGTCTTTTAACTTATCAGTCAAGTCGTTCAAAGATGGTTCTGCCCAAACAGAACCAAACAACCCAAAGTGACTATCTGCCGTCTCAAATTGATAATCCAACAACCAAGAATTATCTGACTTACAAAAGTCCAACTGACCGCCCCAATTGGTCGTAATCACCCCTAATCCAGACAACATCGCTTCGGCAATTGGCAAACCAAAGCCCTCGGCTCGGCTCGGCGCGACTAGTATATTACATTGATCATAAAGCGCCTTTAAATCACTTTCGCTTAAATCTGCCTCAATAACTTCAACATGAGGATAAGTATCATTGTTTTCTTTCAGCTGTTTTAGCTGATCATTAATAGTGTTATGCGGATTTGAAAAAGTTTTAATAACTAGGCTAACATCATCACTTGACGTAAACGCCATTCCATATGCTTTAAGAAGTAGATCAACACCTTTTCTGGGAAAACAAGAAGAAACATGCAAAAACCTGAATTTTTTCGCACTAAGGTTATAGTTTTCACTTGCAGCCACTCTCAACCAGTGGTCTACACCGCACCCACTCACCAACATTGGAATGGTTACACCCGCATCAATCATCACTTTATGTACATGATTTGACAACAATGTCATTCCCTGAAGATAGTCATTGAAACTAGCAACCCAGTCTGGTGGATAACCCGACTCTTCCCAAGCATAAGAGTGTAAGAAATTAAGCTTAGCTTTCATATCTGACACCCGTGGCGGATATAAATTACGACTAACCACATCACAACTCAATGCTGAAACGTTCTTTGAATTCTGATACAAGCGTTTAATATCTTTGTGATGGTCTAAGTATTCAATGTCAGGCTCATAATCTCCAGGCCCTTCGGTTGAATGCATTGTTACAGTGTGACCTAAACCTAACAAACCGCGTGCAATTTCTCTATTCAATAAGGCTAGGCTATAACTGCTATCGAACGGACCTTCTATTCTCCAATTCAACTTATCAGGTAATCGCTCATATCTGTAAAAGGCTTCTAGAGTACGGTCATTGCACGCTATTGCATTTGCAAACTGAATAACATCCTTTTCAGGAACATTACTATTTCGACAAAACCTCCCCGCTTCAGAAATACACTTAGACTGCTCCGACTGAAGATGAAAGTTAACATCTGCCCAATCCGAAAAATTGTTAGTGTCATTTAGCTTTTGAGCATAAAGCTGCTCCCAACGATTGATGGCCAATTTACCAGTTTTATCCCAAGAAAATTTCTTAGACTGCTTCAAGCCATGTTTGCGCATTGATTTTCTAAACTCATTATCTTCTAATGCTTGGTATAGCTTCTGAGAAATTGAATCAATGTTAAAGGGATCAAATAGGGCTTCATTAAAATTAATGACCTCTGGCAAACTAGCCGTGTTTGATGCGATCACTGGCGCGCCGCTAGCCATTGCTTCAACAGCTGGCAGCCCAAAGCCTTCATGCCAAGATGGGAAAACAAAAACCTCACAAAGGTTATACAATAAGATAAGCTCGTGATCTGAAACATACTGAGTAAAAACCAAATGATCTATTGGGATTCCTGACTCAACTGCGATCTTTTGTAACTTTTGTACACCAGCCTCTGGAATCTTACCGGCAAATACTAGTTGTGTAGCTTTAGGGTAGTTTTCACTTAATTTGGCATAAGCCTTTACTAGCCTTGCTAAATTTTTTCGCTCATCACTCCCGCCTGTATATAACACAAAAGGCTTAGAAACCCCCAAGCGGCCTAACAAGTCACTACTCTGCTTTTTAGTTACTCTGACTTTTGTAAAGCCCTCATCAATAGCTGTATATACATTTAAGATGCGCTCAGAAGGCAAGCTTAAAACACTCATTACCTCATCGCGAGTAAAATTAGATATTGCTAAGAAAAGGTCGGCACGTTTTAAGTATTCAATTTTTTGTAAATAAAAGTCAGCGTATTCAGGGTTTGGCTCTAAATATTGCTCACGATTTTGAAGAGGAATTAAATCATATATTGAAACACTTTGAATGGCGTCATTAGGCAACTCTCCAACGCTTGTAGTAGCATCATCAAGATGTCCTTCAAATAAACTTGTTAAATGCACTACATCTGGATTAAGACTCGAAATAAAAGACTCTCTAGCATATTCTGAAAGTTGTCTTCTTGCTTCATTACCAGATTCAACTGCTTTTACCGGGCATACTCCCTTCCAGACTAGAATATTATTCTTTGGCAGCAACTCAGAAAACGCTTTTCTAATCGGCTCTATTGTATTGGCGAACTGGCCATTTAAAACAAGTATTACTTCATGGCTTCCTCTGTTATTTATTACCCCTTTTGCGAAGCCAATTGCATACCTACCAATCCCTCTGAATCTACTCTCAGTTTGTGCTCCTTGCATATCAATGACAATGCGCATTACAACCTAACCTTCTATTTCTTTTTTTAATTTTTGAAAGACATCACTGGCTCTTGGAGACATCAAAGAAATTTGCACCCTATTAGTATCAGACATGGATTTAATATTAGAC
>SPJL01023580.1_pt1 | contig 22976 bp, 20 predicted proteins | sample 3741751 | NCBI WGS metagenome assembly SPJL01 (sample SAMN10925998, study PRJNA522277) | cold seep metagenome | isolation source: Elba SIP-enriched marine methane seep metagenome, extraction at timepoint T3 | place: Italy: coast of Elba, Mediterranean Sea | reverse complement strand
CCGGAATACGTCAAGGTTGAAATGGTCAAGGTTTTTCTTGAAGAACACGGCGTTGACGGTTACATTATGGAGCGACCCGACTCGGCCTATGTCATGCTGGGGGAAACGCAGTTGCTCGTACCTAATAATCAAGCCAAACAGGCCGTAGGACTACTTGCGGGCCAGGATTTCTAGGATACCAAATATTGCCAAATTTAGGAAGGCTTTCATCGTTCAGATGGAAGCCCTAGGTGTTTTACGGTGTTATCTTATGGTTAAATTTTGCCTGATCGAAAAGAGGATTTGGGGGAATAGCGATTTTTCCCTGCCACTTCCTCATCTTCCCTAAGTCGCAAAAATCTGCGCGGGGTCCTTAAACGATTTAAATTCAAGGGCATTTCCTCCTGGGTCGAGAAAAAACATAGTGGCTTGTTCTCCCACTTCCCCTTCAAAACGAAGATAGGGTTCGATAATAAAGGTAGTGCTCACTGCCCGTAATCGATCCGCTAGGTCATGCCATTCCTGCCAATCGAGGATGGCTCCAAAATGACGTACCGGGACCTTATGCCCATCCACCGCATTGCTATTGGCCTTCTCCGCTTCTTCTTCCACTAGATGAGCCGTGATCTGGTGGCCCCAAAAATTAAAATCAATCCACCGATCTGAAGTACGACCAACCTGGCAACCGAGAAGAGATTCATAAAATTGACGGGTTTGTTCTAAGTCTTTGACCGGAAAGGCGAGGTGAAAAGGTGTCATCGCTGAGAATTGTTTTATGTTAATTTTTCTTGTCGAAGCATCGAATGATGCTCATGAAAAGTTATTAAATTGTAAAACTAAGATTTAATCCATCAAAACTAAACCCAATGAAAGATCGCTCGACCCTATTCTTGCTCCTTCTGGTATTGTTGGTTAGTAGCTGTGACATTGAAGACAGCGAACCACTTATCGTGCAAGGGGTAAAACCAATCTACGCCGAAAATATCGCTGCTGACCATCTAGCTCTTACCGCAGCACAACCCGTAGAACGGCTTGGGAAAATTTACACCAAAGATAATCTCCTCTTTATTGGTGAACAAGGCCGAGGAATCCATATTTACGATAATACCGATCCTGATAATCCAAAAAATCTTCACTTCCTAGAAATCTATGGTAGTCGGGAAATCGCGATCAAAGGGAATTTACTTTATGTCGATAATTTTCAGGACCTAGTGGCCATTGACATCTCTGATTTGGCTAATCCTCGGGAAGTAAGTCGCGTAAAAGCTGTGTATGAGTTGGGCAATGGAATGTATCCTTCCGACTTTACTGGTTATTTCGAATGCGTCGACCGCAAACGCGGCGTCGTCATCGGTTGGGAAGATGCCCAACTTACCGACCCAAAATGTATGCGCTAAAACCCATTGTTCCATTCGATTAAAATCGATATTATGAAAATTAAAGTAACTTCTATATATAATCTAGCTGTCGCATTCTTTTGTGCGCTTTTATTTGTTGGCTGTGCCGAGGATGCCGATATCGCAACGCCGGTTGATTCCGGTGTGGGAGGCTCCTTAGCTCGTTTTACCATTATCGGCGATTACCTCTACGCCGTTGATTACACTAAACTCAAAGTGTTTGACCTTCGGAATGAGGAAGAACCGCGTTTGGTCGGAGAGCAAGAATTAGGGGCAGAAGTGGTAGAAACCATTTTCCCTTTTAATGATCTGCTCTTTATTGGCTCTGCTCAATCTTCCTATATCTATCGCGTCGATGATACCGGAATGCCAAGCTTCGTAAGTGAGTATGATCATAGCTTTATCGAGAGTTGTGACCCCGTGGTCGCCAATGAAAAATATGCTTATGTAACCTTGCGTTCTGGTGGCGATTGCCGGGTCGGAATGACTTTTAACGAACTACATATTCTCGATATTCAAGAGGTGGAAAACCCTACCTTGATTGCAACACATCCGATGACTCATCCCCTCGGCCTCGGTGTCGATGGCGACATACTCTTCCTCTGTGATGATGAAGATGGCCTCAAAGTTTTTAATGTGGCTGATCCACAAAACATCGAGTTGATTTTCCACTTCCAAGAAATGGTGGCCTACGATGTGATTACGCTCAATGGCTTACTCCTCGTCGTTGGTCCTGACAACCTCTACCAATTTGACTACACCGATTTAGACAATATTCGGGTACTCTCACAGATTCCGATTAAAGCTTAATTGATTTGATCGTATCGGTTAGAAAAATAATGCTGGTAGCCCTGAGTTTACACTTGGGGCTACTAAACGCCAATGCTCAAGAAGGCAATAGTTCTAATTGGCCGGAGTGGGTACAAGTCAAATTTAACTTGCTTCCAATCTTTGATTCTGATGCTCCTCGTATACAGTTGGCACTAGAATTTCCCATCAATGAAAAAATTAGTTTTTTTAATGAATTTGGGATTGCTTACTATTGGACTAAACCGGAGAATGAAACGAGGTCACGTCAAGAATATGTAAGCCGAGCAGGCTTTCGCCGATCCTTTCAAAATCCCATGAAAAGTCGACGGACTTGGTATCTCGAATTATATGGTCATCATCATCAAAGCCGTTCTTCGGTTGCTACTCCGGCTGATATGCTTCGGATTACTCCTGCCCTTAATCCCTTAAACCTTCCCGCGTATCATGAAAAAATCACTCACATTATGGGTTTCGTAATGAGCATTGGTTGGCAAAAGCGGATTAACGTTCAGTCGCGCTTTGAAGTGAGTGCTGGTTTTGGGGGGATGTATAGAATGGGATATGGACGAGCCGTTTTGGGGCGTTCTGGGGAACGACCATTGATGTTCCCAAGTAGTTTTGATGGGGAGTTTCAATTTAGCCACGGATTCCTGAGCCTTGATGCGCGTTATTGTTTCGCCTTTTTCCCCAAGGGACGATCTTAATTTTTGCTACCCAAAGAAATAAATAACCATGCTTAAAAATAGTCTTTGGATTTTAATTTGGGGCTTGGCCAGCCTAAGTGGTCTAGCTCAAAATGATAGAACCTTAATCCCCGAATCTTATAAATTACAAGTCAAATTTAATGCTACGGCATTGATCTCTCCTCAGTACCCCGGCCTACAAGCAGCGCTGGAACATCGCTGGGTAGGGAAACGCACCTTTATCCACGAGCTAGGCGTCTTGCGACGTTTTCCCAATCAGCTTTCTACTTGGGATGCACAGCTTTGGGGCTATCGCCTCCGCACCGGATGGCGATGGTATGATAAAGGACCCAATCAAAACCGCACCGACTTTTACCTCAGCACTTGGATACAGTTCAAACAATTGTTTGTCCAGGAAGAGCGCTTTATCGAGCGCTTTGGCGGTTCTTTTAGTGAGCGAATGAATCTGGAGCAAACCCGCAATTATGCTGGCGCTTATTGTGCAGCGGGTTGGCAAGGACCAATGTCCGCCACTAGCCGCTGGGAAGTTGATGTCGGAATGGGCTTTCGCTATCGTTGGGTGAATAGCTCCGAGCTGCCAGATGATGCGATCGACCCTCGTACACAAGTTGATCTAAATGGTTTTGGGGCGGGGAATGGTCTGTTCTGGCCCGACTTTATGTTGGTCTTTAGTTTAGATTTTCGGTTTAACTTTCTTTTGAAATAGAGGGTGTCCAATGGAAAATTCAAGATGGTAGTCCACCTAAAGACGGTATATCTTCCATCCACAAATAGTATTTTTTTTTGACCTACTCCATTTCTATCACGACATCGTCTTGCTCCACCAAGGTCTTTTCTGGCAAGTGAATCTTTTTGATCCGACCAGCACGTGGCGCCGTTATCGTACTTTCCATCTTCATTGCTTCGATGACGAAAAGGGGAGTGTTGACCGTTACTTCTTCTCCTTCGGCAACTAAAATTTTAGATAAACTGCCTTGCAAAGGAGAACCTACTTCATGGTCGCCACTAACCTTTTGATGGACGACGGCCGTTGACTTAGCTGATAGGTCGCGGACTTCAATTGCTCGATTCTGACCATTGAGTTTAAAGGATACGGTACACTTGCCATTAACATCAGCTTCGGTCCGATTGAGGTATTGTACCAATATTTGTTTACCCTCATCGATTTCGACTAGGATTTCTTCATTGGCTCTGAGACCATAGAAAAAAGCGGGTGATGGAATATTGCGAACCGCTCCGTAAGTGGTAAAATGCTCGTAGAAGTCGGTAAAGACTTTTGGATAGAGCGAGTAAGAAATAAAATCTTTAAAATGAGCGTATTCGTCAAATTGATTTTGGAAATCGGCAAAGGCTTTTTCCATATCGATCGGTTCCAAATGAGCATTGGGGCGATTGGTATAAGCTGCTTCTCCCTTGAGTACCATCTTTTGGAAATTTTGAGGAAAGCCTCCGGCAATTTGGCCGAGGTCGCCCCGCATCAAAGCTTTCATGCTATCGGGAAAAGCTAAAGTGTCGCCTCTTTCGAGGATGTCTTCTTTGCTCAAATTATTGGCGGTCATAAAGAGGGCCATATCACCCACCACTTTCGAGGAAGGAGTCACCTTGACGATGCCTCCGAGCAAATCGTTGACTACGCGATAGTTTTTCTTGACGGTATCAAATCGATCTTCCAGACCAAGTCCGCGGGCCTGTGGACGCAAGTTGGAATATTGCCCCCCGGGAATTTCATGTTCATATACCTCCGCAGTACCCGCTCGTAGTTCGGTCTCGAAAGGATAGTAATAGCGCCGGACTTGTTCCCAATAATTAGAGTAAGCATTGAGCGAATGTAAATCGATCTTTTGCTCGCGAGGATGTCCTTCCATCATGGCGACGATGGAATTGAAATTGGGTTGCGAGGTCAGACCAGAAACGGCACTTAGGGCTACATCTACGACGTCTACTCCCGCCTCAATGGCTTTGAGATAGGTAGCGGACTGAATCGAAGAAGTATCGTGAGTATGTAGGTGTAAAGGTAAATCAACCGCATCGCGAAGTGCGCCAACCAATTCTTCCGCTGCCCTTGGACGGAGCAAGCCCGCCATATCTTTTATCGCAATCAAATGTGCTCCAGCATCTTCGAGTTGACGCGCCAAGTCTACATAGTATGCGAGGTTAAATTTGGTCTGACTCGTATCCATAATATCGCCAGTGTAGCAAATACTCGCCTCTGCCAAAGCTCCAGTTCTTTCGCGTACCGCGGTTATACTAGTGCGCATTCCTTCCACCCAGTTGAGCGAATCAAAGATGCGGAATACATCGATGCCAGTCTCGGCGGCTTGCTCAATAAAGGCTTCAATTAAATTGTCCGGATAAGCAGTATAACCCACGGCATTAGACCCCCGCAATAACATCTGGAGTAGGACATTGGGCATGGCTTTCCGTAGCTTTTCCAATCTTTTCCACGGACACTCTTTTAGAAAACGCAGTGCGACATCAAAGGTCGCGCCTCCCCAAGCTTCCATCGAGAAAACTTGGTGCCCATGGTTACGGGCAAAGCTCTCGGCCACTCGGAGCATATCGTAGCTGCGAACTCGCGTAGCAAGTAGCGATTGGTGAGCATCTCTAAAAGTGGTGTCGGTATATTGAATCGCTTTTTGTTCGCGTAGCCAAGCCGCAAAGCCTTCGGGCCCCAGCTCCGTTAAGCGATCTTTATTGCCTTTTGGATAAGCCTCTTCTATAGAATACGAAGGAACGCTAGCGGAGCTAAAGCGCTTATTGGGATCGATAAATTTTACATCCGGGTTGCCATTGACAATTACGTCTGCCAGAAATTTCAAAGTTTTAGTACCTCGATCGCGGAAGCGCTGCGGCTGTAGCATTTCGGGATGATCGTCGATAAAACGGACGGTAGCATTTCCTTGTTGGAAGGTTTCGTTTTGGAGGAGGTTGATGAGGAAACCAATATTGGTTTTTACTCCACGGATACGAAATTCGCGCAGGGCGCGATGCAGGCGTTCGGCGGCTCCGCCTAGGGTTCGGCCCCAAGCGGTTACTTTGACGAGCATGCTATCAAAAAAAGGGGAAATATTGGATCCGGCGTAGGCACTGCCCGCATCCAGTCGGATGCCAAAGCCCCCGGCGCTACGATAGGCAATCAAGGTGCCATAGTCGGGTTTGAAATTCTGTGCGGGGTCTTCGGTCGTCAAACGGCACTGGATGGCGAAGCCGTGGCATTCGATGTCCTCTTGGCTTTGGATAAAAATGGTCGGATGGTGTAAGGGATAGCCCATCGCGATCAAAATCTGAGAGCGTACGATATCGACACCCGTAATCTCCTCGGTAATGGTATGTTCTACCTGTATCCTTGGGTTGACTTCGATGAAGTAGATGTTTTCGTCTGGGTCAACCAAAAATTCTACCGTTCCGGCATGGCTGTATTTAACGTGTCGCGCAATCTTTAGGGCGTAGTCGTAGAGCTTTTGCCGTGTACTTTCTTGAAGACCTACAGAAGGAGCGACCTCTACGACTTTTTGAAAGCGTCGTTGTACCGAACAGTCGCGTTCGTAGAGGTGAACGATATTATCGTATTTATCCCCCAAAATCTGCACCTCGATGTGCTTGGGGTTTTCGACGTATTTTTCAAAAAAGATGGTCCCATCTCCAAAGGCTGTTTCCGCTTCGCGTTGTGCCTCGCGGTATTCTACCAAGAGTTGTTCTTCATTGCGGACTACCCGCATGCCCCGGCCTCCACCACCAGAAGCTGCTTTGACCATAATCGGAAAACCAATCCGCCGCGCTTCCCTCAGAGCTGTTTCATCATCGACCATATCTGCTTGGCTGTCTTCAATCAATGGAACATCTAAGGCCTTGGCAATACGCTTGGCCGCTACCTTGTCGCCTAGCCGTTCCATCACCTCCGGGTCGGGGCCGATAAAGATGATCCCTGCTTCTCTACAGCGTCGCGCAAACTGGACGTTTTCGGATAAGAAACCGTAGCCGGGGTGAATGGCTTCGACTTTATTTTTCTTTGCCACTCGGATAATTTCCTCAATATCCAAATAGGGTTTGAGTGGATCGTCTTTAGCACCGATTTGGTAGGCTTCGTCAGCTTTGTAGCGGTGCAGGGAGTAACGATCTTCATAGGTGAAGATGGCTACGGTACGAAGTTGGAGTTCGGAAGCGGCGCGCAATACGCGGATGGCAATTTCGCCACGATTGGCGACCATAACTTTTTGGAAACGCTGTTTTTGTTCAGCCATGCTCTCTATTAGTTCAAAAGTGGTGAAAATGTGAAAAAAATAAGGCTGGTTAGTACCTATGGTTGGTGGGCTAGATATTTGGCGCCTTAAGATAAGACAAATATTCTCTGAGGACAAGTGGCAAATTTGTTGAACACCTTATTCGCTATTGAAATAGCTTTACTTTCCGCTCCTGCCGTTTACCACTGCTTTTATTCCCTTCGCCACAAAAGGCCTATTCCTTACCCAAGATTGCTGCATCTTAGCCTTGTAAATACTGCGCGCCGTATGAATATTTAAAATCCAGCGAGGTTTTGATAAATCTCGCTAAACAAACTATTCTGCAATGAAAAAATTATTTGTCTCCTGGAGCGCCCTGTTCGCTCTGAGTTTATTATTCCTATTCCAATCTTGTACGAAAGAAGAGCTTCCCAGCCCTGTTGTCGATGATATTTTAACGGAAGCTCCACTGGCCATGAGCGGCCAACCCTGTCGGTCTCCAGGCAATAACCCAATCGTTAATTATACTCCGGGTAGCACGGTGGTTAATATTATGACCGTGATTGACCCAATTACCGGACTTTCTTCCAATCGTAAATTTCGCCTCTACGTGCCTTCAAGCTACAACAACGAAGTTTACATGCCTCTAGTCTACATGTTTCACGGTCGCAACCAAAATGGTTTGCGGATGGAACAAAAAACCACTTGGAAGCAATTAGCCGAAACCTATGGCTTTGTCGTCGTTTTCCCAAAAGCCTTGCGTTACGATATCAATGGGCAGTTGATGTCGCATTGGAATACTCCGGCGCTTGCCAATCAAGTACCTCCCGGAACTCCACTCTTTGATGATGTCCATTTCTTCCGCGAAATGAATAAGGCCATCGGTCAAACACTGAAAATCAATTGTAGCCGTATCTACACTTGTGGTTTTTCCAATGGTGCTAACTTTAATAAACAACGCCTGCGGGTAGAAGCAAATGATATTATCGCTGCTACTTCTGGGGCTGGAAATATCGGCGATGTAAGCATTCGCATCCCTCCTAGCGGTATCCAACGCCCACATTTCGATGTGTGTGGTACCAAAGACAATTTCGCTCTAGACTTCTGCGACCGTCAAGGAACACCACTGGTGGAATTGCCACTAAGCCCTGCGGGGATCAATAGCACTGCCTGCGTACGAGATCGTATTGATGTGTTGCGACAAGGAATGCAACTGGATTTAGCCGCTAGTGTGAATACTGGAACGCATGCCAATGGCCGCCAATTTACCGACATCACCTTCAATACTTCGACGGTGGGGCAAAATACGGAATACAAGTTCCGAATGCTCGATAACCTCACGCACAAAGTACCTAGTAGCAATAATAACTTTAACCCTGATTACATCATTCGCTACTGGCTTTGGATGAGTCAGTGGGAATTGTAAAAAGCATTATCTTCAAGCAGTGGAAAGCACAATGTTTTCCGCTGCTTGTTACGATATGAAAAACGGAAGGCATAGTTACGATCCACGACGCTATTTTTTAGTGACCTATCTCTTTCTCCTCACTATTAGTATTTGGGGGCAGGAAATGGACAGTACTGCTTGGCGATTAGCATTCGAACAGGGGACGATTAAGAAGGCCCGAAAGCTCAACCGGGCATCCTCTCGCTTTTATTTTGATCAAGGGGAAAACGAAAATGGACTAGCGATGCTTCATCGCTATTGGAAGGCCATTGGCCCGATCGATAGCTTGCGACGGGAATACATCAATTTGGCATTAGATATTAGTCGGATCAGTGGTACGCGACTTGATTTGATGGATTCTGCTCAGTATTATCAGGCGGAAGCGATGTCGCAGCTCGAAAACTTTTCGGACAGCCTGTTATTGGGTAAGGCTTTTACTTATCAAGGTTGGTATTATGCGCGACGAGGTTATCCCAAGATTGCGATGGAGTGGTATCTGCGTTCGCTGACGGTCAAGGAGGCCACGGGCTATCACGGAGGAATTGGTTACTCGTACTTTTTGATTGGTAAGCTTTATTACCAGCAAGGTTTTTTGGATAAAAGCTTGGAATATTATCAGCGAGCTATCGAGGAGGCTAAGTTGGGAGGAGTGGATCGGCAGATGACTTATTTAAAGGCCTTGGGAGAATTGTATGCAGAAATGGAGGAGGAGGAATTGGCTTTGAAATATCTGAACCAGTCTTTAGAGGCTTATGTGATGGGGCCAGAGCGAAGTTATTTTTTACCCCTCATCCACAGCGCCTTGGGAAAGGTATACGCAAAATTTGGGCAAGTCGAAAAAGCACTTAGCCATCAGTATGAAGCGCTGAGAATAGTAGAGCAGCGCCGAAATTTATCCTATACCATCGGCGCCTTGGTTGATTTGTCCCAAAGCCATCTCAGCTTAGGCCACTTTTACCAAGCCCGCCAATACCTCGATCGCTGTGCCACACTGCATCAGCAGGTAGATCTCCCGCGTTTACTGGTTCGTTATTATGCAACCGAAAATAACTATTATCGCGCCGTCGGTGACTACCGCAAGGCCTGGAAAGTACAAGAGCAATATCAAATCCTCCAAGATAGCTTAGCTTCTGCGGAAACCAGCGCCCGCATCGTAGAGTTGGAACAACTATACAAAGATCAAAAAGATGAAAAACGCATTGCAAGTTTGGAGAATCAACGCTTGCTGGATGAAGAAAAACTAAGCCGAGAACGCTGGCGTCGCTATTCCCTAGTCTTCTTTTGTACAATCCTACTATTGCTCTTGGGGTTGATCAGCTATTTGTTCTACCAAAATAAAAGTAAAAACCAATCCCTACAACGAGCACTGGCAGAACGGCAACTACTGATTCGAGAAATCCATCATCGGGTTAAGAATAATCTGCAATTGGTATCCAGTCTGTTGTTTTTACAGGCTAAGGATTTAGAAAAAGAGGGAGAAGCGACTAGCGCCAGGGTGTTGAAAGCGATGCAACGCCGAGTCAAATCAATGGCCTTGGTACACCAGAAGCTATATCAAGAAGATACCCCGGGCTTTGTCTCCGCCCCCGAATACATCAATGATCTGCTCGCCCACCTCTTGCCCGCCCTCGGCCTCCCTTCCGATAGCCAACAAATACAAGTGGAGATCGAAACCCTCCGACTCGACGTCGATACCATGATGTCCATCGGGCTACTACTCAATGAATGGCTCACCAATGCCTTTAAATACGCTAAGCCACAGGATACTCCACTCCAATTCCATATCCTCCTCCGCCGAGCAGGAGACCATCTGCTCTTAAGTGTAAAAGACAATGGACAAAAGCCCTCTGTGGACCTACCATCGGTAGCTGGAACTGGTTTTGGGAGAAATCTGGTACAGGCCATGGCGGAAAAGCTAAAAGCAGAAGTTCTCCACGATACTCCCGTAGGTGGTGAAGTAAAACTCCTGATCCGTCGCTTTAACGAATATCCAGGCCAAGGCTAGCCTTACTCTCCATTCAAGATGGGCAATTGCCGAAGTAATGCTTTGCGGTAGTTCTTACCAATAGGAATGGGCGTGCTGCCGATCCAAATAGTAGGGCCAGCGATAGAGGTGATTTTTTGAATATTGATGATATAGGCCCGATGGCAACGAATAAAACGAGAAGTGGGAAGTCGTTCTTGTAGGCGTTTGAGGGTAGTGCGTATGAGCAAGCGTTCCTCCTTAAAATGGATAAAGGAGTAGTTGTCATAAGCCTTGAGGTACTCTATGGCTGCCAGTTGGATACTTTTAAATTCCCCTTCCTGTTTGACGAAAATATGGTCGCTCGAATCCATGGGAGGAGGGCTGGCATTTTGTTTTTGACGGGCCAGGGCGATTTCGATATTGGCGCGGAGATCGGCTTCGTCGAAGGGTTTGACGATATAGCCTGCGGGTAGGGTCTGTTTAGCACGTTGGAGGGTTGGGGCATCCGAGTAGGAGGTAAGGAAAATGAAAGGTAGCTTGGGGGGAAGGGCATTGGCCAAAGCAATTCCATCTTCCTGTCCTTGTAAGTATATGTCAATCAATACCATATCGACCTTTTGCCCTTGAATCTCACTGAGGGCCGTACGAACATTATCACTGGAGCCGCATACCTCATAACCCGCATCTTCCAGACAAATGCGAATATTGGCTACAATCAGCGGTTCGTCTTCTACAATGTAAACCCGAATCGGTGGTATCATAAATTAGCGATTATTATTCCAGCAAACATAAACTTTGGATGTTGATTGACCAAACGTCCTTTGGCTTCCCTTTATAGGCATTTGCTAGTTATTTATCGAAAAAGGAAAACCATCAGCAAGATTACCCCGTACATTTGTTGACAGCTTAGTGACATAATTAGAGGACTATTCACCCGTACTTTATTTTTCAACATGCTATCAAAAAAAATCTAATGATCCGAAGCCTACTAATTCTACCGTTCAGTTTACTATTCTTTCAACTTCACGCCCAAACAGCCTCGATTAAAGGTCAATTACAAGATAACGGTGGGGAAGCCGTCGTTTTTGCTAATGTGGCATTATACAGTACTGCCGACAGCAATTTGGTCAAGGTGGAATCCAGCGATGAGACGGGAGTGTTTCAGATACAACGCATCAACGCGGGGGATTATTACCTCGTTGCGAGTTATGTTGGAATGCCCGATTTGATAAAATCACCACTAGAAATCACTAATGATCAAAAGCTTGATTTGGGCGTAATCCAATTTGAGCCGGCAGCCACAGAACTACAAGAGGTAACCGTCAAGGCTTCGCGGGCCATGGTAGAAGTTAAACCAGATCGTACCGTGTTTAATGTCCAGGGAACCATCAACAGTGTTGGAGATGATGCCATTTCATTGTTGCGTAAGGCACCGGGAGTCACGGTTGATAATAACGATAACATTAGCGTTCTCGGTCGTACCGGAGTATTGCTTTATGTAGATGGTAAAAGACTGCCTTTGACGGGGCAAGACCTGAGTAGTTTTCTACAAAATCTGACTGCGGATCAAATTGATCGGATTGATATTATCAGTAATCCTGGTGCGCGGTATGAGGCGGAGGGAAATGCTGGAATCATCGATATTATTCTGAAGCGCGATAAAAACTTAGGAGCTAATGGTTCGCTCAATGGTACTTTTAGCCAAGGCCAATTGTCGCGCTACCAATTGTCCGGCAGTGGAAACTATCGCAATAAAAAGTTTAACCTCTTTGGAATGGCAGGCCTTGGTGATGGCGCCCAATTCAACGACATGTCCTTCAACAGTACCCAAAATGGCCTCCGACTAGTAGAGACCAATTATATGGAGAACAATTGGCAGGGCGTTAACCTCCGTGCCGGGCTCGATTATTTCATTAATGAAAAAAATACCATCGGAGTATTGGTCAGTGGCCGGAATGGCCAATCTAACCATGATGCCCTCAACCGCATCGAAATTTCTCCTAATTCCACCACCGTGATTGATTCTATCCTGCGAGCGGATAATACCTCGGATCACCAACGGAATCAGCGGACCGCAAATGTCAACTATCGTTTTGACAACCGTAAGGGGCGGACGGTGAACGTCGACCTGGATTATGGAAATTACCAGAATGAAAACAGACGTTTCCAACCCAACCGCTACTTTGATGCTACCGAACAAATTCTGTTTTCCAGCAATATCAACAGCTTTGATACCCCAACGGATATTAACATCTACACCTTCAAACTCGATTATGAAGAGGAATTGTGGGGAGGTAAATTAGGCATAGGAACTAAACTCAGTCGGGTAGAATCGGATAATATTTTCCAAGTGTTTAATGAAAATAGTGGAGAGGCGATTATTGACAATAGCTTGTCCAACGAGTTTTATTACGATGAGAATGTTTATGCCGGCTATTTCAGCTTTGCCCGGCCTTTGAGCAAGCAATGGAACTTGTCGCTTGGCCTGCGTGCCGAACAAACCGATGCTGTAGGTGACTTGATTGCCTATGACCCTAGCAAAGAAGAAGATCCGGTAAACCTGAATTATTTAAGCTGGTTTCCAAATGCTGGCTTGACCTGGAATTGGGCGCCTCAGCACTCCTTGCTATTGAGTTATGGCCGCCGGATTAATCGCCCGGATTATAACGTACTCAATCCCTTTGAAAATCGGCTGAGTGAGATTTCTTTTGAAAAGGGGAATCCTCGCTTGAATCCCGAAATCGTTAATAACGTCGAATTGGGCTATACCTTGAATTATCGCTACAACTTTAAACTAGGATACAGCTTGACGGAAGATCAAATTACTCGTTTGATCGGGCCTGATGATCGGGATGAACGCGCCAATTTTATTAGCTGGGCCAATTTGGCTACCCAGACGGTAGTTAGCTTTAACGTCAGTGCTCCGGTACAAATCAACAAGATTTGGAATGCCTATTTCAACTTCAGTTCCTCTTATATCGACAACCAAGCTGATTATGGCGATGGTGCAGTGGTGGATGTACAAGCATTTACCTACAGCATTTATCAACAACATACTTTTACCTTGCCTAAAGGTTTCAAAGGCGAAATTTCGGGTTATTATTCTGGCCCAGGAGTGTGGGGTGGAGTATTTGAATACGAATCGAGCTGGAGTTTGAATCTTGGTTTGCAGCGTAAATTTTTACAAGATCGCCTCAATGTACGTTTGAGTGTCAATGATATTTTCTACGAAACGGGCTGGGATGGTATCTCGGAATTTAATGGCTTGGTTTCTACGGGCCGTGGTCGTAATGACACTCGTCGGGCAACGATCAGCCTTAGTTATAACTTTGGTAATGAAAATGTGAAGTCTCGGCGCCGGAAGACTGGAATCGAGGAAGAAGCGGGCCGGGTTAGTAGTAATTAAGTCCGATTGACTCGCCATTACGAGCCTAATAGCTAAGATTTAAGGCGGCTCAAGCCTTGAATATCACTTGATCTAACAGGCCGGGGTTTGGCTGTACTAAATAGCTTCGTCTTTCCGAATAGGAGGGACGAAGCTTTTTTATTGGCCAGAGCAAAAGTTTTTAAAAAAAACTGGTAATATTTTAAACAAAAAAGCAAGTATGGACATTATATGTGTTATAAAAACTTGCATATTTGATAGTAATGCTATTATTTTTGCACTGTTTAATAATAAACGATATGCATGATTTACTTTCAAACTTTCGGATACAAGTAAATGATCACATTTATATTAAGAATCCTGAATCCAGCGATCTAGGGCGTAGAATCGTTACTGGAAGCATTGAGATGTTGGATGAAATGGGATTTGAATGTTTCACATTTCGTAAGTTAGGTAAGCACATTGGCTCAACAGAGGCATCGGTTTATCGCTATTTTGAGAGTAAACACAAATTATTACTGTACCTCACCTCTTGGTACTGGCGTTGGATGGAGTATCGCACGGTATTTAACCTCGCCAATATCGACTCACCACATGATCGGCTAAAGAAAGCTATCATCTTATTGACGGAGCAGGTGGAGGAAGACAATAGTTACACTCACATCGATGAGGTGAAATTGAACCGGATCGTTATTTCAGAATCTTCCAAGTCTTATTTGACTAAAGAAGTTGACGAAGAGAATAAATACGGTGTCTTTTCGAGTTACAAGCAATTGGTAGGCCGAGTGAGTGATATTATATTAGAGATCAACCCGAGTTTTAAATATCCTCATATGTTGGTTTCGACGGTGATCGAAGGGGCACATCACCAACGCTTTTTTGCGGAGCATTTGCCTCGACTCACCGACATAATTATTGGCGAAGACGCCATTACTGACTTTTACAAAGAAATGGTTTTTAAAACCATTAAAGAATAGTCTTTTTATGATAGCATTGTTGACGAACAAAAAGGGAGGGCGACGCCGTACCACGCAAGTACACTTGCGTTATCTCTCCTTATTGTTCGTTTTTCTATTTCTACTAATGACTTCCGTCTCTTATTTTCCTTTGTTAGGATTGATGGAAATGGAGCAATGGGAAATAAGCCAAGAAGCGGAGAAGGAAGGAGAGTCTAAACAAAAAGAAACAAAGGAAGAGAGTAATTTAGATGTTTATATTCCTCTTTCAACGGGTTTAGCAGGTACTAACGCTCAATTATTGTCGGCACAGGGCTGTCATGATTACCATTGTACCGAAACCTGTCTTGAGGTCTTTACCCCTCCTCCAGAGCGGGTCTGACCTTATCCTTATCCCGTATCTGCTTACCACAAAGAGGCAAGTTCCCACAATTCAAGTTTTTAAGTCTAGAAAATGAGTAACTAGAGTGTCCGTATACGTAGCACTTTAGCAATTGATATTTTTTTCAATCTAGTCCCAAAACGGGACGAAAACAGTAATTTAAAAATGAGTACTACTTTAAAAAAACAAGGATTCTTTTCGAATCTACAACATGATTTGCCTGCAAGTTTGGTGGTCTTTTTGGTCGCCATCCCCCTTTGCTTAGGCATTGCGTTAGCTTCTGGTGCCCCTCTATTTTCCGGTATTATTGCCGGTATGGTGGGTGGTATCGTAGTGGCATTGCTTAGTGGATCACCACTAGGAGTTAGCGGACCCGCTGCTGGACTCGCTGTGATTGTACTTACGGCTATTCAGGAGCTTGGAGCTTTTGAAACCTTTCTATTAGCAGTGGTGATTGCCGGTGCCTTACAGCTAATCCTCGGGTTCCTTCGTGCCGGTGTGATTGGTTATTATTTTCCTTCTTCTGTGATCAAGGGTATGTTAGCGGGCATTGGCGTCATCATTTTCCTAAAGCAGATTCCCCATGCCTTTGGTTACGATGCCGATCCCGAAGGTGATTTTGCCTTTATGCAGGTAGATGGACACAACACCTTTAGCGAAATAAGCTACATGCTTGATTTTATCAGCCCAGGTGCCTTGTTGATCGCCTCCGTGTCGCTAGGTATTCTCCTTTTGTGGGAGCGTCCTTTTATGAAAAAACTCCCTACCTCAAAGTTGATCCAAGGGCCACTCGTAGCAGTATTAGCTGGTGTTGGTCTCAATTTGGCCTTGACCGGTGTAGATGGTTGGGCGTTAACGGCAGAGCAAATGGTTAATATTCCAGTTGCAGATTCCTTGATGGGTTTCTTTGGCCAATTTACCTTCCCCGACTTTAGCCAGATTGGCAATAGTCAAGTATGGGTAGTAGCTGGTACTATTGCTGTAGTGGCAAGTTTGGAGACGCTATTGTGTGTAGAGGCTACGGATAAATTGGATCCACAAAAACGAATTACTCCCACCAACCGGGAGCTTACTGCTCAAGGTATCGGAAACATGATCTCTGGAATGATTGGTGGTTTGCCCCTGACTCAGGTAATCGTCCGTAGTTCTGCGAATATCCAATCAGGTGGTCGTACCAAAGCTTCTGCTTTCTTCCACGGTATCCTAATTCTGGTAAGTGCCATGGCCATTCCCAAGTTGTTGAACTTGATCCCTTTGGCTAGTTTGGCTGCCATCCTTTTGATGGTAGGTTACAAATTGGCGAAGCCCTCTCTGTTCCGCGAAATGTATCGTAAAGGTCGTTCCCAGTTTATTCCTTTCGTCGTTACTATTGTAGGTATCGTTTTCACTGATCTACTGATCGGAATTGCATTGGGTATGGCTGTTGCCGTTGTTGATATCCTCTGGAAAAACTTCAAAACGCCTTATCACTTTGATCCTTCTAAGTACGTAGAAGGTAATCCTGTATTCATCGAATTGGCGGAAGAGGTAAGTTTCCTCAATAAAGCTAGTATCATGCGTACGCTTGACCAATTGCCTAACGGTACAGAGGTGGTTATCGACGGTTCAAAGACTCGCTCTATTCACCCCGATGTTATTGAGATTATCGATAATTTCCGAGAAAATGCGAAGACCAAAGATATCACCTTGAGAGTTGATAATCTGATGCCAGATCGCAAATATGTCAACCCCGTTAATGAAGTAAATAAAGTCGTTACTACCGCTGCTACTTTAAACAAAGGTGGGACGCAGAAAAAAGAAATACCGATCAAAAACTAACCCGTAAGAGGTTTAATAAGATAATAAAACCTTGCGCAGGAGAACTTCCCACTTTAGCTTTCTCAAAACTGTGGGAGATATCGCAAAAACATTTAAATAGCCATCGTGCTATTGCGTTAGTCAATTGGAATTGACTCCGGCCAAGGACTCATTTTTTCATTACTGTTACTACTACGCCAGTTCCCCAGTCATTTGACAGGGGAGCTTGGCGCGTTTTGAGACTTCGCGATAAAAAATTGGCGAATGGCTTACTATTTCTGGGAGGAATCTTAACTTAGACCAAGCATTGTAAGACTGATTCGTAGAAGCAAATAAAGTCAACAGTCATAAATTAACCTATTTCAAACTCTTATAACGAAAGCAATTCAAAAATTATGATGACCATTAATGAAGTAAAGCAAAGATTAATAGAGGGTAATGATCGATTTGTAGAAGACAAACTAGATGGAAAATTACAAGACAGTAGTCGTCGCGATTCTTTAGTCGGCGGCCAAGCCCCTTATGCCATTATTCTAAGTTGTGCCGATAGCCGGGTTGTTCCCGAATTATCTTTTGATACTGGCTTGGGAGAACTATTTGTTGTTCGGGTAGCTGGAAATGTAGCCAATAGCTCTTCCATTGCAAGTATTGAATATGCCGTAGCGCATATTGGAACTCCAGTAATTGTGGTACTGGGTCATCAAAGTTGTGGTGCCGTAACGGCGGCAGTAGCTGGTGGAGATAACGGATATAATCTCAACCACTTACTATCACATGTACAACCTGCATTGGCAGCTTCTGGAGAAGGGGCCGAAGTCAATGATGTGGTACGTAAAAATGCAGAACTAACGGCCGAGGAACTCAAGACGCGTTCGGGCATCATTAGCGATGCGGTAGCGGCGGGTAAATTGGAGATTCTCCCTGCATATTATCACTTGGATAGTGGCCGGGTAGAATACCTTTAGGTTACAAACGAAATATTTGAAAAAGGCTTCGCATCGTTTTGATGCGGAGCTTTTTGTTTTTAACGAATCGGAAATTAACTTTTATGGTAAACGATGCTCGCCCTCAAATTTACCCTGCCCATTAATCCTTTTCCCCAGTCAAACGTTTCCTCAAGGTACTAGTCCAAATAACTCAATCAAGACCTTATGCTTTTCTCGCTGTATTTTTTATACCTAAGTGCTCTACTCCTTCCACGGCCCATTCTATCCTTCGACTTTGGTAAGGACAAGGCCGGTACCAATTGGCGCATCCTCAATGATGGCGTAATGGGAGGACTTTCGGAAGGGAATTTTGAATTGGAAAATAATAGCTTGGTATTTAGTGGCGAGGTCTCTTTGGCCAATAATGGCGGTTTTACCTCCGTCCGTAGCCCCTTTGAAGGAATGGACCTTTCCAATGCTCAAACCGTCGTAATTCGCTGGCGCTCGCAAGGCTACCAAATCTCTCTGACCTTGGAAACAAGCCAAGTTTATTATCAGCCTTACTTTAAAGTGCCGCTTCCTACTACCGAAGAATGGCAAGAACTTCGAATTCCTTTAGCTTCATTTCGAGCCTTCCGACTGGGCCGCGCCACTGGCGCTACCCTAAGCACTAGCGAGGCCGCTAAAGTAATTCGCCTAGGCTTAATCACCGATGAAAAAAAGCCCGGCCCTTTTTACGGCGAAGTCGACTATATCCGTTTCGAATAAATCTTAGCGCTCCAGGACGAAATCAATCCATTCATAGGGAGCTATACTGTTGTCGATAAAGTAATCCGGCTGAATGCCTTTTTCATCAATTGCCATATCGGGAATACGTAGGCTACGGGAAAGACAATAAGCAACTTGGAATTCTTCGCAAGGGGAAGGGACCACATGCATATTGGAAATGTCGAGCGCACCAAAAGTAGTAGTACCAAAAAGTTTGACCTTACTACTTTGTTTGGCCGCTAGCAGAAATTGTTCAGTAGTACTGGCACAATCCCCATCAATTAGAATGGATACTTTTTGAGGATTGTTGAATACCTCATCATGTGTGGTGATACTGACCACTTCTCCTTCTAGATTAACAAATTCCCCCAAGTGCTGATTGAGTTCCTGATAGCTATTGCTGGCCCATTCTTTTTCTTCTTCGGGGAAATCTGGATCTTCTAGAAATTGTTGCATCCGTGCATTATTGAGCTTGGTAGAACGAAACTCTAAACCCACCACGCGGATGGGATTGGTATAGAGATAAGGGATGATTTTTTCGTAGGAATAATCACTTCCTCCGGTATTTCCCCGCAAGTCTAGGAGGAGGTGAGGAGTAGCTAAAAAGGCTTGATGATTGGCTTCGAGAAGACTATCGATTGCTCTTTTGTGCTGAGAGCTAAAGTCCGGTATCCGTAAGAGCAGGGCTTCGGGAGATAGCTTTTGTAGAGATGGCTCCAAGGTGCTGGTCAATTCAATATAACGTTGGATTTTAGGCTCTACCGGGTAGTCTGGAAAAATGCGATTGAGTTTGATGAATCCAAGTTGAAGGATATTTTTACCCATCTGCCCAAAGCCTTCAAAATGGCGAGGCGAGTGATCGCGCATGTAGTAGGTGACTTGATTGGTCGCCGGATCAATTTTTAACTTCACCTGTCCTTTTTGCCAATATACCCCATCGGCTTCAATGATAAAACCGATGAAAATTTCACCCATTTTTTTAATGCCAATCTTATAAATCGAAGATTGCCAAATGCCTTCCAAACCCGACTGGTTATCGGCCAAGACTTCTGCTTTGAAAGCCTCAAGGTCAAACTCCACCTTTTCCCAATCTTTGTAACGCTTACGGATATCTTTCTCCTGCTCGGAGGGACTAGCCGCTGTATTATTTTGGTTGTTTAATGGAACAATACCAATATGTCCCGACCGGAAAAAGGTCATCCATTCGTAGAGTAGGGGAGTACAATCCGAGATTTTTTCCACCTTGGTAGCACGGGCCTTGATCTGTTCGTGATGGGCCAAGTAGGCTGCTTCTCCCTTGGTTTGGAGGGCATAGCTAAAGCCAGCATCGTTTTCTTCAAAGGTTGTTTTTAGCCAAGCTAAATTATCAAGACAGCTACAATCTTGGGCAAAGGTATAGAGCGGCGCACCCAGGCACAACAATAACAGGGGAAGGTAATGCATCAGATGGTTTTTTGATCAATACCTTAATGTACTAATTTTCAAAGAATTGATCGATATCCTTAAGAGGTTAAGCGCGCTGAAATCAGCTTAACATTTCACCTGCAATTATTCCACTCCTTCTAAGTTCTTGCTCCCAATATATTCGATGACCATAAATTCTTTTGGTGATCTATAAAACATTTCCCTACAATTGATGTTGTAACATTAATTGTATTAGAACGAACGTTCTATAATCGTAAAATCAATTATTATGAAAATATTACAGATCAACTCAAGTGTTCAAACCGAGACTTCCGTAAGCCGAAAGTTAGTGGCTCAACTTACAGAGAAGTTGTTGGGAGAAAATGACACCTTGGTCCTTAGAAACCTTTCGGAAGGCATTCCATTGTTGACTCAAGATATGATCAACTCCTTTTTTACCCCTCCAGCCGACCGTAGTGCCGAACAACAGCAAGCCATTGCGGTTTCCGATGCCTTAGTCGCCGAGATCCAAGAAGCAGATACGCTAATCTTGGGCTCGCCCATTTACAACTTTGGTGTACCCGGTGTATTAAAAGCTTATTTTGATCTGATTGCTCGTGTAGGCGTAACGTTTAAATATACCGACGAAGGACCTAAGGGGTTGTTGGAAGGTAAAAAAGCGTATGTGGTAATTGCTAGCGGCGGAACGCCCCTAGGGAGTGCGGCTGATTTTGCATCGGGCCATATCAAGCAATTTTTGACCTTTATTGGTATCTCGGACATCCAATTCATCGATGCTTCTCAGCTGATGTCTGGTGCCGAAGCGGTAATTGCCAAGGCTACGGATCAAGTTACTGCTTTAGTGGCAGAGGCCAGTTTGGCCTAGGCCTCTACTGCAAAAGTTTTTCCACAACCGGGCGGATATGTTCCGTCCAACCAGCATAACCTTTAGCATTCATATGAAGACCATCTTCGATAAAGATATCGGGTTTAAGTTCCCCTTCTTCATCGAGCATGGTCTTCGCCGTATTGAGGTAGGTAAATTGGGGGTAATCATAAATATAAGCTCTGATCAGTTGATCTCCCCTTTTGTATTTCTCCCACAGATTCCACCGACTAAGAGAGGGCTTCATCGATAGGTAAAGTAGTTTGGTGTCGGGCAATTTTTCGCGAACCGTCTCGGCAAAGGTTTTAAATCGACCGTATACTTGTTCGGGGCTAGCTCCTTCAGAAATATCGTTTTCGCCGCAATAAAAAACAATGACCTGGGGCTGATGGGTAAGTAGATACCGCTCGGCATACTGCAATACTTCGGGAATGGTAGCACCGCCAAAACCTCGATTGAGGACTTTGATGCCTTTCATATCTTCTTCCAAGCTTTTCCACATTCGAATACTGGAACTCCCGGTAAATAAGACGCCATCGGTGAGTAGGCCATTGGCTTGATCTTGTTGCTCAAAAGCTTTGATTTCTGCTTCAAAGCGGTCGGGAGAAGCCGCAGGTTCTGGGGCTACGGAGGACGTAGGCGCAGTAGTGGCTTGTGGTTTGGTAGAGGTATTGGATTGGCACGCGAATAAAAGGGCCAATGCGAATAGAGGTAAAATCTGCTTAATCATCAGGCAAAGATAAGGAAGAGTAATCAACTCCTTAGCATTCCAAGGGAGAATAAAAACTGGTGATTTGCCATCTTCCTCCAATCTTTTCAACCGTCATTTGATATTCCAGCGACTCAGAGGTCAACTCATAAGAAACATAAGCGTTTGTTCCGTTTTTCAATTGGAATTTCATCCAGGTTAAACCATCATTTTCTATCCAAAGCAGTTCTTCTAATAAGTGGAAATCTGCGCAGGTACAGTCAAAAACTTCATAACTCGCTTTATGGAGGACTTTACTCTTCAGGCTCGGTTCCGCTCGGATATTGACGTTTTGCCCTAAAATCAAAAACTGTTCTTGGGTATCGACCTGCTTGAGAAAAGATGGGCAGCGAAAACCTTGTGCCTGGCTCGTCGCAAAATCATCAAGGTCTATTCCCGGCTCGACTTGGAAAAAGCCAAAGCGTAAGATTTTGAGCATTTCTTTCCAAAAAAAATCTTCCTGCCGTTCCCAAAATTCTTTGACGAAAAAATCCCGATCAAGATAATCATAGCGACAACCATCATAAGCGGTAAAAACCGAATCGGCTAATAATGGTGCCAAGGCCTTGGCATCCCGATCCAATACCACTTGGGTCAGCTGATTTTTAAATAGCCAAAAATCCTGATCCAAATAGGATTCATCACAAACGTATTGAGCAGGCAACAGCTTTACGAAAAAAAACAGCAAGAAAACGGAAAAGAACCGCATAGGATATTTTAATTTAAAAAAACGATTTTACTCAGGCAACCTTTGTATTATTTGAGGATTGTAGAAATAGAAGGCATACTGAGATCGAATAAATTGATGCTCCTTTCAAAGTTTATTCCACTAATCGGCGTAGGGCGGCCTTCGATCGAACACCTATGCTCAGCAAAAATCGAAATCATGAAGATGGTTAAATATTTCTCTTGTCTAACGATGATTACCCTGCTATTAGCTTCCTGTGCTAAAGATAATTTGGTGGAAACCATCGATGAAATCCCCAGCCTTGAACCAACGGTCAAAGAGATCGACGGAGATTTCCTGCTGCGACGATTACAATTTCAAGTGGATACGGCTAGGATTGGCGCGACTCAGGATTGGGGCCAAAACGAATTAATGGGTTATAATTTAAACCTACAACCAACACTTGCGGGAGCACCGGGGATAATTTTTAATCTGCGGTGGATGGTGAATGGAAAGCTTAGCTTATAAAGCTGG
>SPJL01012107.1_pt1 | contig 23075 bp, 21 predicted proteins | sample 3741751 | NCBI WGS metagenome assembly SPJL01 (sample SAMN10925998, study PRJNA522277) | cold seep metagenome | isolation source: Elba SIP-enriched marine methane seep metagenome, extraction at timepoint T3 | place: Italy: coast of Elba, Mediterranean Sea | reverse complement strand
GCATCTATTTTATGGAAGAGTGCAGAAAAGTCTCAATTGGCTGCCGAAGCGATGGGTATTACTTCAGATCGCGTCAGAGAGCAGGGCTTTTTGGATGAGGTGGTCAGAGAACCGTTGGGCGGAGGTCATCGTGATTTCCAGAAAACAGCATTGAATCTGCGTGAAACCCTGATTCGTCATATGGATGAATTAAAAGCTGAAGCAAGAGACATGGACACGTTATTGGAAAAACGTTATCAGCGAATTATGAGGTATGGTTCATATAGTGAAGAACCGGCTAAATAACCCAACATTAAAAGGCCGCTTTCACGGCCTTTTTGCTTTCTGGCATGTCAGAATTACTAACGTTTGCTGATGTTGCCAGCCATTTGCCGGATGAGTATCGCAACCTGTTTATTGGATTTAGCGGCGGCATTGACTCTCATGTGTTGCTTCATCTGTTGGCGTCCCGGAAGGAAGTAAGAGACAACATTACAGCGGTTTACATCAATCATGGGTTGCAACAAGAAGCTGCGCAATGGGAAAAACATTGCCAACAAATTTGTGATCAATTGGACATCGCTTTTCATTCAGTCAAGGTAGATGCTACGGCAAAACCCAAACAAAGCCCGGAAGAAGCGGCGCGACTGGCGCGTTATCAGGCGTTTGAGCGTTTATTGGAAAATGCGCAGGATCATGTGCTGCTTGCCCAGCATCGTGAAGACCAACTGGAAACCGTCTTGTTGCAGCTATTCAGGGGGACTGGCGTGCAGGGCTTGTCAGGCATGCCAGAACTTAGACCGCTGGGACAGGGCAAGGTGTTGCGCCCATTGTTGAATGTGTCAAAGAAAGCTATTGTTCAGTATGCAGAAGCCTATCAGTTGCAATGGATTGAAGACCCCAGTAATCAATGTGATGATTTCGATCGGAATTTTTTACGTAACCAGATCATTCCAGCCATAAAAAAAAGATGGCCTGCTGCTGATGCATCCGTAGCTCGCACGGCATTACACTGTGCGAGCGCGCAAAAGATTTTGGTTCAGTTTGCAGATGATTGTTTGCAGCCTGCATTGAGTGATCAGGAACATCGTCTGAATAGTGCGGCATTGTCAGCGTTGACAGAAGAAGCCAGAGGCTTGGTGTTAAGAGCTTGGTTAGAAAGGCATCAGGTGCCCATGCCTCCAACCGACAGAATTCAACGCGTGTTTGATGAGGTTGTGATGGCTGCAGTTGATGCTATCCCCCAAGTTCAAATTCAGGACTTTTTTATTAAGCGGTTTGATGGGCATTTGTATTGCATTAACCAGCAGGAAATGTTGATTGAACCCGCATGTATATGGCCTGAAGAAACCGATGAAATAATGAGAGCCAATGGCTATCGATTAACTCGGATACCAGCAGCTTCGGGTATTCCCAAAGTAGTTTGGCAGTCGTCAAAAATTTCGGTAAAAGTGCGCGCCGGAGGCGAAAAAATTCAATTACCGGGCAGAACAGGGCATCACGCGTTAAAAAAATTATTTCAGGCAGAAAAAATACCGCCCTGGCAAAGGGAATGCATGCCACTGATTTATCTGGATGACCGTTTGGCGGCGGTTGGAGGTTTATGGATTGATGCTTCTTTTTATCGCGAGCAGGGCGATTGTTATTTAATTCAATGGAAAAAATAATTAACCGGAAATGAGTCGATTAAAATGCTAAGATTGTAAGTTTTTCCGGATTTACTCTTTGTAATTGGCCAAACGTTTCTTTATTCATTCATGACAAAATTTATTTTCATTACCGGTGGTGTGGTTTCCTCATTAGGGAAAGGAATTGCAGCCTCATCGCTTGCCGCGATTCTGGAAGAACGTGGACTGAATGTCACTATGACCAAACTCGATCCTTATATCAATGTTGATCCCGGCACAATGAGTCCGTTTCAGCATGGTGAGGTTTTTGTTACCTCGGATGGCGCAGAGACCGATCTTGATTTGGGGCATTATGAGCGTTTTTTGAAAACGACCATGAGCAAAAAGAACAACTTCACGACGGGTCAGGTCTATGAAGAGGTTTTGCGCCGGGAACGAAAAGGTGAATATCTTGGGGCAACCGTTCAAGTGATTCCGCATATCACCGATGAAATCAAACGTCGGGTTTTTGCCAGTGCAGAAGGCAAGGATGTGGCGATTATCGAGGTGGGCGGAACAGTAGGTGATATTGAGTCGCTTCCTTTTCTGGAAACCATTCGTCAAATAGGGATCGATCTGGGCAGGGATCGTGCGATCTTTATCCATTTAACCCTGATCCCTTTTATCAAATCTGCCGGTGAATTAAAAACCAAACCTACCCAGCATTCAGTAAAAGAACTGCGTACGATTGGTATTCAACCGGATATTCTGATTTGCCGTTCTGAAAAAGCAATTCCGGTCGGCGAGCGTCGCAAGATCGCATTGTTTACCAATGTTGTTGAAAATGCGGTTATTTCTGCTATTGATGCGGATACCATTTATCGCATTCCGCTATTATTAAATGAACAAGGTCTGGATGATATTGTGGTTGATAAACTGCGACTGGATGTCCCCAAGGCGGAATTATCAGAATGGGAAACGGTGGTTGAAAGACTGTCCCATCCCACAGATGAAGTCACAGTGGTTATTGTCGGCAAATATGTCGATCATACCGATGCGTATAAATCATTGAATGAAGCATTGATTCACGCCGGTATTCACACGCGTCATCAAGTCAGAATCAAATATATAGATTCCGAGCAGGTGGAAGACCAGGGTGTCACATTATTGAAAGATGTGGATGCTATTTTGGTGCCGGGCGGATTTGGTGAGCGTGGCGTAGAAGGCAAAATTGCTACGGTACGTTATGCTCGCGAAAACAAAATTCCCTATTTGGGTATATGCTTGGGCATGCAATCGGCGGTTATCGAATTTTCACGCAATGTGGCAGGGCTCGAAGGGGCTCACAGCACCGAATTTTTACCAGACTCGCCCCACCCGGTGATCGGCCTGATTACAGAATGGAAAGATGAAGCAGGTAAGTTGGAAACACGGAACAAGGATTCTGATTTGGGAGGGACTATGCGCCTGGGCGGGCAGAAATGTCGTTTACACCCTGAATCATTGGCATTTCGCATGTATCAGAAAGATGTGATCACCGAGCGCCACAGACATCGTTATGAATTCAATAACCAGTATCTGGAAAAACTTGAGCAGGTAGGACTGAGGTTTTCAGGAAAATCCATCGATGGCCGTCTGGTTGAGGTGGTTGAGATTCCTGATCACCCCTGGTTTCTGGCTTGTCAATTTCACCCGGAATTTACATCAACTCCGAGAAAAGGGCACCCCTTGTTTTCAGGATTTGTAGAAGCAGCGGCAAAACATAGTAAAGGTAACTAAATGAAATTGTGTGATTTTGAAGTAGGGCTGGATCAGCCATTTTTTTTGATTGCGGGTACGTGCGTCATTGAAAGCGAACAAATGTCGCTTGATACGGCGGGAATGTTGAAAGAAATTACCGGTGAATTAAACATTCCTTTTATTTACAAATCTTCATTTGATAAGGCAAACCGCTCATCACATATGAGTTTTCGCGGGCCTGGCATTGAAAAAGGTCTACAAATTCTGGAAAAAGTTAAATCTGATATAGGAGTGCCAGTTTTAACCGATGTGCATGAAGATACCCCGCTGGCTGAAGTTGCATCTGTTGTTGATGTGATGCAGACGCCGGCTTTTTTATGCAGACAAACCAATTTTATCCAGGCTGTCGCTGCCCAGGGTATTCCTGTCAATATCAAGAAAGGCCAGTTTATGGCGCCCTGGGATATGGCAAATGTCAGTAACAAGGCGAAAGCGGCGGGCAATGAGCAGATTATGGTGTGTGAGCGTGGTGTATCATTTGGTTATAACAACCTGGTATCAGATATGCGCTCACTGGCTGTGATGCGTGAAACTGAGTGTCCAGTGGTATTTGATGCAACCCATTCCGTGCAATTACCCGGTGGGCAAGGCAGTTGTTCGGGGGGGCAGCGAGAGCATGTGCCGGTACTGGCCAGGGCGGCCGTATCAGTCGGTATTTCCGGACTTTTTATGGAAACCCATCCCGTACCTGAAGAAGCATTAAGTGATGGTCCAAATTCATGGCCATTACATAGAATGAAAGAATTGTTGGAAGTTTTGGCAACCCTGGACCGGACCGTCAAAGCGACCAGTTTGATTGAAACTACATTGTAAAGGCAAATTAAATGGCAGAGATAGTCAACGTAAAAGCAAGAGAAGTTCTTGATTCCCGTGGTAACCCGACGGTTGAAGCTGAAGTGGTATTGGCTTCCGGCGTTATCGGTACAGCAATGGTTCCATCTGGTGCATCAACAGGTGAGCGTGAAGCCATTGAATTACGTGATGGTGACAAGTCCCGTTATCTGGGCAAAGGTGTTCTGAAAGCGGTTGATTTTGTAAATTCTGAAATTCGTGCGGCGGTTGTGGGTATGGACGCGGCTGATCAGGCGGCACTTGATAACAAAATGATCGAGCTGGATGGCACGGATAACAAAGGTCGTTTAGGTGCCAACGCCATTCTGGGTGTGTCTATGGCCGCTGCACATGCTGCCGCTCAGGAAGGTAATGTACCTTTATATCAATACCTGAATACGTCCGGTGAATACATTGTTCCGGTACCTATGATGAACATTATTAATGGTGGCTCGCATGCGGACAACAGTGTTGATCTGCAGGAATTCATGATTCTGCCCGTTGGTGCGCCATCATTCCGCGAAGCTATTCGTTACGGTGCCGAGGTTTTCCATAATCTGGCAAAAGTATTAAAAGCAAAAGGACTGGCAACGACAGTGGGTGATGAAGGTGGTTTCGCACCAAACTTGTCTTCAAACGAAGAAGCGATTGAAGTGATCCTGGAAGCTATTGAAAAAGCAGGCTATAAAGCAGGCGAAGATATTTTTCTGGGGATGGATGCAGCCAGCTCTGAATTTTATAAAGAGGGCGTTTATGACCTGGAATCTGAAGGTCGCAAACTGAGTTCTGCAGAAATGACTGACTTTTTCGTTGACTGGGTGGAAAAATACCCAATTATTTCGATTGAGGATGGCATGGATGAAAACGATTGGGATGGCTGGAAAAACCAGACTGATAAACTGGGCGCAAAAATTCAACTGGTCGGTGACGATTTGTTTGTGACCAATCCTAAAATCCTCAAGGAAGGCATTGAAAAGGGCATTGGAAACTCTATTCTGATCAAAGTAAACCAGATTGGTACGTTGACAGAAACACTGGAAGCGATCAGTACTGCAAAAGCAGCCGGTTACTCGGCAGTTGTTTCTCACCGTTCCGGTGAAACTGAAGATACCACGATTGCGGATCTGGTAGTTGCAACGGGAACCGGGCAAATCAAAACCGGTTCATTAAGCCGTTCTGACCGTATCGCCAAATATAATCGTTTAATGAAAATCGAAGACGAGTTGGGTGATAAAGCTGTTTATGCCGGTCGCAGCGCATTCAAAATGCTGTAACATCTTCTGACAGCGGCCGGCATTGCGTCCGGCTGCCTTCAGTTCGATGAGGGAGTAGTGTGATTAAAATTCTCATCGCTATCATTGTTTTACTGATTATTCATCTGCAGTATCGTCTGTGGCTGGGTGATGCCAGTATTTCTCAAGTGCATGAATATCAGCAACGGCTGGATCAACTCAGTGCGCAGGGTTCGCAAAAAAAAGCCCGCAACGATGCGTTATACGCAGAGATCAAGGACATCAAATTTGGCCATGAGGCGATCGAGGAAAGTGCGCGCTACGATCTTGGTATGATTAAGGAAAATGAAACGTTTATTCAGGTAATCGAATGAGTGACTCGCCTACATTCTGGGCCGTAGTGCCTGCTGCCGGCGTGGGCAAGCGGATGCAGTCTGACCGCCCAAAACAATATCTGCCCCTGGCAGGCAAGACAGTCATTGAACATACGCTGGGACGATTAGTGGATTCCGGATGTTTTGCAAAAGTAGCTGTTGCCATTTCCCAAGAAGATCCTTATTGGCCAGAGCTTGACGTTTCTTCAAACCCGTTTGTGATTACGGCGCCGGGCGGCAAGGAAAGAGCTGACTCGGTATTATCCGCATTAAATTCATTGGGTGATACAGCATCAGAAAACGACTGGGTGCTGGTGCATGATGCGGCGCGCCCATGTCTGACGGTTGCTGATATTCACGCTCAAATTGCAGCGTTGGGACATGATGAGGTTGGCGGCATCCTGGCCCTGTCTTCACATGACACACTCAAGCAGGTGGATGCACTCAACATTGAGCGGACAATTGACAGAAGCACTGTCTGGCGTGCATTGACGCCACAAATGTTTCGTTATGGCATGCTGAAGCATGCATTAACTGAAACTCAGGGAAATCCGGCGGTGACCGACGAGGCCAGTGCGCTGGAAATTCAGGGATTTACGCCCAAAATTGTTGAAGGTCGGCCAGACAATATCAAGATTACCCGTCCTGAAGATCTGGCATTGGCGGAATTTTATTTGGAGCAACAAACATGATCCGAGTTGGACAAGGCTATGATGTACATCGTTTTAAGGATGACGGAGATGTCATTCTGGGGGGGGTCAAAATTGATTATGAAAAAGGGCTGGAAGCTCACTCTGATGGCGATGTAGTGTTACATGCGCTGAGTGATGCCTTGCTGGGTTCTGCTGCATTGGGCGATATCGGCAAGCACTTTCCAGACACTGATCCTGAATTTAAAGGGGCGGACAGCCGGGTATTACTGCGCCATGTTTATAATGTGGTACAGGAAAAAGGGTATACCCTGGTTAATGCAGATATTACCATAATTGCCCAGGCGCCCAAGATGGCGCCACATATATCGGCGATGTGTGAAAATATTGCGGCTGACTTAGCAGTGGGTGTTGATGCCATCAATGTCAAAGCCACCACCACAGAAAAACTGGGATTTGAAGGGCGCAAGGAAGGGATTGCTGTCCAGGCCATCGTTCTGGTAGAAAACAGGTAACACTATTCAGTATTAAGTTCATTTAATGTCTTTTTTATATCTCTTTGCTTATAAACAGACATTTTTGAATTCGTCAACGCCTGGATGAAAGTTTGGTCATCCATTTCGTTGAGACTTGAAAGTTGATCTCTGAAATCTGAGTCAAATTTTGCTTTATCCAGATTCTTGGCCCGATAAAACTGATAGGCTTGCAAACCACGTGCATCACTAAAATCAGCGCCGATTAAATCGGCCCCCAAGAAAATAACATCTTCAAAGGTAACGTTGCTGAAATTGACTTTGTCATATGCCACTATTTTATCGAACGATGTGTGTTTGATCGTTGCTCCGGAGAAATTTACGTCTCTAAAGCCGGATTTATAAAAGGTGGTATCTTCAATTTCAGATTGTGTTAAATCAACTCCAGAAAGCGTTGCGATGCTGATGGCCGATCTTTTGATGATGCTCGCGGGTAACTTTATATCGGTTAAGAGTACATAATTCCAGCTGTTTTGATAGAGCTTAAGATTTTTGACGGGGCGATCCAAATCTCGTGAGCGTGAAAGAAAACTGATGACAAATTTGGTGATTCTTTCGATTCTGAACGGATCTTCTTTGACTTCAGTTTCTAACGTGTTTCGATGAGCAATATTTTGCAGGTATTGATTTTTTAGCGCTTCAAGTTTTACATAATGAGGGGAGAGTTTATCCTGTTGACTGTTGGCTTTGTATTGTTCGAACACATCAACATAATCAGTAAAATTATTGTTGGTGATACGCTTGGATGCTTTTAATTTTTCTTCCAAATAGTTTTTGTAAATAAAAAAATTACTCTCCAGTTTTAACAGCTTTTGCAAAATAGCTTTGTAATCTTCAATAGATGTGTTTTCCAGGCTGTTACGAATGGCACCAAGAACATCAATGTCGGTTTCGATCGCCACCATGTTAATAAGAATGTCGATAGCTTCATCGTAATAGCGATGACCATCGGTAATAAAAGTGCCCAAATTGCTTGTGCTGGCCAGACGGGTTTGTTTTTCTTTTGATGATAGTCCCGAGACGATTTCCCTGAAGTTATTGTCCTGGTTTTCCTGTACCGATTGATGATAAGTGAGGCCGCCGGTAATCAATGTGCCTACGACGGCTAAAATCCCGCCGTATTCGGCTATTTTGATGCCGATTTCTTTTTTGGAAGCCTGGTTTTTTCCAGTAGATTTATCATTTTCTCGTAAGATGTTCATATGCTCTCCTCAGTTAAAGAAACGCATGCTATGCATAGTAAAACGTCCTCATTGACAATGAAAGGTAATAATTACGTCCATGCAAGAAAATTATTCTAATACTATTAAGTTAGGTTGTTGGGAAAACGCCTATGGACAAGCCAAAGCGTCAGGAAAGATAAAGCAACATCCTGAAGATTTTATCGTGCGCGAAAATTTAGCGTTTACACCATCCGGGGATGGGGAACATGTGTTTTTACATATTGAAAAGAAAGGAGAAAACACTGAATATCTTGCCAGCCAATTGGCCAGATTGGCGGGTGTTCGCAGGCGCGATGTTGGCTATGCAGGGTTAAAAGATCGTCACGCAGTAACTTCTCAGTGGTTTAGTATTTGGTTGCCAAAACATGTGGATGTTAACTGGACCCGCATTGAAAATGAAAATGTTTCAATCCTCGAAACTACTCGGCATAACCGAAAACTCAAACGAGGTGCGCTGGTTGGCAATGCATTCAATATACGAATCCGAAACTATGCAGGGCAAGATCAACAAACGCAAGCAAAATTGGATTTGATTTGCACATTGGGATTCCCAAATTATTTTGGATTACAACGGTTTGGCAGGCAGGGGAATAATCTTCAAAAAGCGTTGGAAATGCATGAACAGGGGACACTACCTAAGCGTAATGCATCAATCTATATTTCAGCGGTCAGGTCTTTCTTGTTTAACGAAATCTTATCGCAAAGGGTTAAGCAGCAGACCTGGAATACTTTATTACCTGGGGACTATTGTATGCTAAACAATAGCAAGGCTGGTTTTTGGAGTGAAACGGTTGATCAGGCACTGGTGGACAGGCTGAAATCTGGAGATATTCATCCGGCAGGAAAATTATTAGGTGCGACAGATGTAGAGTCGATCAAAGATAAGCTTGCAGCAGATTATCAACCGTTAACCAGAATTATTACCTCATTAAAAATGGAAACTGGTTTTAGAGCGCTTAGAGCGATTCCAGGGGAATTCAGTTGGCGTTTTTCGGGGGAGAATGAGTTGTCCCTGTCGTTTACATTGCCAGCAGGGACATTTGCAACATCGCTACTGCGAGAAGTTATTCAAATTAAGGAATGACCCGGTAATTGAATTTCGCTAAATTTGGATAGAATCTTTCTGCCTCTGGCAATCACCGCAGATTTATGAAATAGTAGCCAACTTTTTTATGCAGTTAGTTTTTCAATCATGAGCAAGTCAATCGTCCTTACCGGAATCACCACTACCGGCACGCCGCATCTGGGCAATTATGCCGGCGCCATTCGTCCTGCCATTGCCGCCAGTAAAAATGATGATGTCAGACCGTTTTATTTTCTGGCTGATTATCATGCCCTGATTAAATGTCATGAGCCGGAACGGGTCAGGCAGTCCAGCCGCGAAATTGCGGCAACCTGGCTGGCATTGGGGCTGGATACCTCCAATGCGGTGTTCTATCGTCAATCCGATGTGCCGGAAATCCTGGAACTGACCTGGATGTTGACGTGTGTGACAGCCAAGGGCTTGATGAACCGTGCTCATGCCTATAAAGCGGCGGTTCAGGAAAACGAGGAAGGCGGAGGTGCCGACCCGGATAAAGGCATCAACATGGGCTTGTTCAGTTATCCGATTCTGATGGCAGCAGATATTCTGATGTTTAACGCCAATAAAGTCCCTGTGGGTAAGGACCAGATTCAACATATTGAAATGGCGCGCGATATTGCCAGCCGGTTTAACCATATTTATGGCGAGCATTTTGCGTTGCCGGAAGCGGTCGTCGAAGACAACGCGGCGACCTTGCTGGGACTGGATGGGCGCAAGATGAGTAAAAGTTACAACAACACTATCCCGTTGTTCGAGACTGAGAAAAAGTTCCGTAAATTGATCAATAAGATCAAGACCAATTCGCTTGAGCCGGGTGAACCTAAAGATACAGAAGGCTGCACCCTGTTTGGTATTTATCAGGCCTTTTCCACCCCGTCTGAGCTTGAAGACATCCGCAAGGCGTATGCTGAGGGTATTGGTTGGGGCGAAATGAAAAAAATCCTGTTTGAAAAGCTGAACGAGGAAATTGCACCCGCACGTGAGCGTTACGTGGCGTTAATGCAGGCACCTGACCATATCGAGGAACAGCTACAGGAAGGCGCGAAAAAAGCGCGCGAAATGTCCACGCCGTTTATTGAGCAATTACGCGAATCGGTAGGTATCGCCAAGATTGTTTGAATACCATGCAGATAAGCAAGTGTTTGGCTGAAGTAGGGCGGCTGTGGATGTTAAAACCCTTTGATACCCTGGTTATTCTGATGGCGTTATATGGCGCATTGGCCATTGCCCGTTTATCATTGGGGGTTGGGATTATTATCAATGTCAGTTGCCTGTTTGTGCTGGTTGGCTATTTTGCCAGGATCGACCCAAAATCAACGAAGACTTACAGTGTAATAAGAGATTTTTTACCTCTGGCATTGATATTTGCATTGATGATTTTAGTCTGTTGGTTTGTTTTCCGAATACTGTTCAGTTTGCAGAATGATGATCCGCAAAACATCCTGAAATTCTGGTTTGACTGGCAGGTGCTGAATTCAGAGTGGCTGGAAAAGCCTGTTCGTATCATGGCCAGCTGGCTGTATGCGCCGGCGTGGGTTGCGCTGATTTTTATCTGGTTAATGTTGTCCTCCTTTGCCAGCTGGTTCAGTTATCCGTTAATGGTTTTTCAGCAAAAGCGCTGGAGCGAAGCGCGTGAAATGGGACGTAACGCCTATCGGCAACATGCCGGTGTGATGTATCAAATTTCTGCATTGATCATCGCAGGGGCACTGCTGAGTATTACCGTCCTGCAAGTGTTCATCCCGTTTTTTTATCTGTTTTTTGCTGCCCTGATGTATGTCAGCTATCAGCAGCTTGAATTCTCCCGGAATTGATCCATGACAAATACAATAAAAGCTGGCCAGCGCTGGATTAGCAACAGCGAATCTGAACTGGGACTGGGCATGGTGCTGGATGTTGAACATAACCGAGTGACCGTGTTGTACATGGCAACTGGGCAGCAGCGTATTTATGCGATGAATAATGCGCCGTTAACGCGGGTAGAGTTCAACCCGGGTGACCAGATTACATCGGAAGATGGTTGGAGCATGACCGTAGAACGTGTCGAGGAGATTGATGGTCTGCTGCTTTATCATGGCCTCGATGAGGCAGGGCAGCCGCAAATAATTGAAGAAATGGAACTGGATCATCATATCCAGTTTAATAAGCCGGAAGATCGCCTGTTTACCGGCCAGTTTGATCCGGGAAAATGGTTTGAACTGCGTTATCAGACATTGAAGCGTCAACAGCAATGGCAACAATCACCGGTAAAAGGTTTGCTGGGCAGTCGTACCTTGTTGATTCCCCACCAGTTATACATCGCTCATCATGCGGCTAATCGTCCGCAGCCGCGCATTATGCTGGCCGATGAAGTCGGACTGGGAAAAACCATTGAAGCGGGCATGATCATCCAGTATCGCTTGCTTAATCAGTTGAGCAAACGGGTATTGATTATGGTGCCTGACAGTCTGGTGCATCAATGGCTGGTGGAGATGTATCGGCGTTTCAACCTGCAATTCAGTTTGTTTGACGAAGAGCGTTGCCTGTCAATCGATGAAGGCAATCCTTTTCAAAGTGAACAGCTGGTGATGTGTACACAAAGCCTGTTTCAGGATGAACCGGCCCGACAACAACAACTGCTGGACGCCGGCTGGGACCTGGTTGTTGTCGATGAAGCACATCATCTGGCCTGGGATGAAGGGTCGCCGAGCGAAGAATACCTGCTGCTGGAGCATCTGGCGGTTAAAACACCGGGCATTATTCTACTGACCGCGACGCCAGAACAATTAGGCAAACAAAGTCATTTCGCCCGTTTGCGTTTACTGGATGCGGATCGTTTTTACAGTTTTGATGCATTTGTAAAGGAAGAAGCTTCATTTCAGCCGGTCGCGGAATTAGCCGCCTTATTAATTGATGGTGAGCCGCTGGATAATGAACACAAACAGATACTGTTGCAAGCGCTGCAACGAGAAGATGTCAGTGAACTGGTCGCTCAACTGGATCAATCAGATCATGAGTGCGCCGCGCGTGATGAGTTGATTCAGTTATTACTGGATCATCATGGCACCGGGCGAATTTTATTCAGAAATTCGCGGCAAACGGTTAAGGGGTTTCCGCAGCGGGTTTCACATGCTTACCCCCTTAATGCTAACAAAGAGGATGTCAGCCCCTACTGGACATGGCTGGTTGAATTTCTCAATAACAAAGCAGAAGACAAGATTTTGCTGATTTGCAATCAGCCCGAAACCGTAATTCAACTGGAAAACTGGTTAAAGAACCGACAAGGGATTGCTGCTGCGATGTTCCACGAGGGCATGAGTATTGTCGAACGTGATCGTGCTGCAGCGTACTTTGCCGATGAAGAAAGCAGTGCCCGTTTGTTGATTTGTTCAGAAATCGGCAGTGAAGGGCGAAATTTCCAGTTTTTACACCATCTGGTGCTGTTTGATTTGCCGGAAAATCCCGATTTGCTTCAACAGCGCATTGGCCGTTTGGACAGAATTGGGCAGCAACACACGGTAGAAATCCATGTGCCCTATCTGCCGGAAAGTCGTCAACACGTCTTGTTTCGCTGGTATGAAGAAGGCATGAATGCTTTTGTGCATAATGTATCCAGCGCCGGGCAATTGGCTGAAAAGCTGAGTGATTTTGTGCAGGCAGTGTTAAACAACTTTGATGCCCATCAACTGCAAACACTGATTGAAGAGACTCAACAACTAAAACATGAGCTTGAAGGGGCTTTTTTAAAGGGGCGGGACAAATTGCTGGAACTGAACTCCTGTCGCCCGGAGCAAGCTTCATTGTTTGTAGATGAAATTAAAAACCATGAACAATATTCTGCTCTGTGGGAATACATGGAAGATATCTATGATTGTTACGGGGTGGATGTGGAATATCATTCTGAACATTGCCATATCCTGAGGCCGAGTGAGAACCTGCGCATTGCCCATTTTCCAATGCTCAGGGATGAAGGTTTGACGGTGACGACGCGTCGGGAGATTGCCCTTGCGCGTGAGGACATGCAGTTTCTTACAGATGATCATCCGATGGTGACAGCGTCGATGGACCTGGTGTTATCCAGTGAAACCGGCAACGCGGCCGTCAGCGTGGCCAAACATCCACAGTTGAAAGCCGGTCAGTTTTTGCTGGAATTAGTGTATGTGGTTGAATGCAGTGCGCCGGGCTACCTGCAACTCGGGCGTTTTCTGCCGCCAACGCCTATACGTGTATTGATGGATCAACAGCACAACAATCTTGCTCAGGACATGCCGCATGAAAGTCTGCAGGAAAGCGGGGCTAATTTTGATAAATCCCGTATCTCAGGGTTTCTACACTCGCAAAAAGAATATCTGATGACGCTAATGAGCAGTGCCGGCGAGCAGGCGGAGCAGGAAATGAAAGGGCGGGTCGCGTCGGCAGAAAAGACTATGCATGCAGAGTTGACTCAGGAGTTACATCGGTTGCAACAATTGCAAAAGATTAATCCTTTGATTAAGGATGAGGAAATCGAGATTCAACAGTGTTTGATAAAACGTTCGTCAGATGCGATAAAAGAGGCCAGGTTAAAACTCGATGCAATCAGGTTTATTATTTTGGCGTAATTTATTTATCTGACTTGGAAAGTTCGTTCAACATCTGTTTTTCTTCTTCAGTGAGCAGGGCATCCAGGGTAGGTTGATAAGGGGTATTCGGTAAACGGTGAGGCGCATTTAGTTGACGCCGGGTTTGTTGTCGGCGCTCTTGTTGACGACGGTCCTGACAGCGACGGTCATGTTTGGGCCACAGGTAATAATCTTTTTGCACGGCAGCCAGCCATTCCGGGCTACCAAAAGGTTCTTTGATTTTGCGACGTTCGTCGTGACGGCGTTCGTGGTTACGCCTGGGGGTTTTTCTGGAGTCATCTGAACTCATTGTAAAACATTGAATGGAATTGAATATGTTCAGAAAATATCAAAAATAAGGGAAATAGACAATATATGCAAGGCTTTCCCAGTCAGGCAAATGCATCAAACAGGCTGTCTTTCATGTCTTCATCTGTCTGAATAATTTTAACGGCCGCCTGGGTTTCGATTTCCGCTTCTTTCAATTGCATGACGGGCTTGAACAGTTCATCTGAACTGAAATCATTAATGCCCCCCACTTCTTCCTTATCTACCGGTAAGGTCGCAATGGTATGTGCCGCTTCACTGGCTTTGGTTTGGGCGGTATTAATCAGATTAAGTGCACTGCCCATGGGAGGTATGTTCATATCTAAACTCCAAGTAAATAGATAATCAGATAATAGTCAGGAACAGTGTAAGCTATCAATGAATGGGGAGTGGATTTGTGTTTGTTTTCTCACTTGATGTGAGAAAACTGTGAACATCCATGTTCTTCTTTGCCAGTTGTTATTTTTTTACGTACAGGTCCGTAATCGAGCCCGTCACCATTTCTGCGGCAAAGGCAAAGGTTTCAGACAGGGTAGGGTGAGCGTGAACGGTCAGGCCGATATCTTCGGCATCTGCACCCATTTCCAGTGCCAGAACCGCTTCTGCAAGCAATTCTCCCGCATTGGTGCCGACCATTCCGGCGCCAAGGATGCGGCCGGTTTCTTTGTCACACAATATTTTTGTGACCCCTTCATTGCGCCCGATACTTAAAGAACGGCCACTGGCAGCCCACGGAAAGGCGCCTTTATCATATTCGATGCCTTGTTCTTTGGCCTGGTTTTCGGTTAGCCCCATCCATGCTACTTCTGGATCAGTATACGCAACAGATGGGATAGTCAGTGCATCAAAGCTGGCTTTGTGTCCACTGATCACTTCTGCTGCGACTTTACCTTCATGACAGGCTTTATGCGCCAGCATCGGGTTGCCAACGATATCGCCGATGGCGAAAATATTATCGATGTTCGTGCGTTGTTGCTTGTCTACAGAAATAAACCCGCGTTCATCTACGCTGATACCGGCTTTTTCAGCATCAATCAGCTTGCCGTTTGGACGACGTCCCACAGCGACCAATACGTTGTCAAAGGTTTCGGAGTCCGGTGCATTTTTGCCTTCAAAACTGACTTTCAAGCCTTCATCAGTTGGCTCAATGGAGGTTACCTGGGTTTTTAGCCAGATATTCTCATATTGTTTTTTGATGCGTTTTTGCAGTGGTGTCACTAAATCTTTGTCACAACCGGGGATGATCTGATCCATTAATTCAACCACACTGATTTGCGACCCCAGAGCATGATATACCGTTGCCATTTCCAGCCCGATAATACCGCCGCCAACGATTAGCAGCTTTTCCGGAATATTTTCCAGCGCCAAGGCGCCGGTTGAATCCAGCAAACGCGGGTCGTCATTCGGAAAGGTGGGGATCTGAGTCGGATGCGAGCCGGCCGCGATAATCGCGTTTTCAAACTGAACGGTCTGGATGCCATCTTCACCCTGGACTTCAAGCGTGTTGGCGGAAGTGAATTTACCAAACCCCTGCAATTGAGTGATTTTGCGCTGCTTGACCAGTCCGGCCAGGCCTTTATTCAGGGTCTGGGTGACGCTTTCTTTCCAGCTGCGGATTTTATCCAGATCAAGCTCTGGCTTACCAAAGCTGACGCCGTGGCTGTTCAGTTCTTCCGCTTCATGGATGATTTGTGCAATGTGCAGCAACGCTTTAGAAGGGATACAGCCTACATTTAAACAAACGCCACCCAGTACCGGATCTTTTTCGACCAGCACCACCTGTTTACCCAGGTCGGCAGCCCGAAAGGCTGCAGTGTAGCCGCCCGGGCCACCGCCCAGTACCAGAACTTCGGCATTGATATTGGATTCTGCAGGCATGTACTTTTCTCCCTTGAAAACTTAAAGTATTAGGCGACGAATATCGCCCAGATATGATTTGACCGCTTCCATAAAGCGGGCGCCTTCCGCGCCATCTATTACGCGGTGGTCGTAGCTTAAATCCAGTGGCAGCATTAATTTGGGTTCAAAGCTTTCACCATTCCAGACGGGCTGTATTTTAGCGCGGGTCACCCCGAGAATAGCAACTTCCGGGGCATTGACAATCGGCGTAAACGCTGTGCCGCCAATACCGCCCAGGCTTGAAATCGTCATACAGCCGCCTTGCATGTCGGCGGGCATCAATTTACCTTTTCGCGCCAGTTCACTTTTTTCCGATAATTCTGTAGATAACTGAAATATCCCTTTTTGATCAACATCTCGCAAAACAGGGACGACCAGACCGTTTGGCGTGTCCACCGCGATGCCGATGTTGAAATATTTTTTCAGGAACAATTTGTCACCCTCAGGTGAAAGTGAGCTGTTGAAATTAGGAAAGTGCTGCATCGCGGCGACCAGCGCCTTGATAATAAAGACCAAGGCAGTGACCCTGATGTCGTTGTTTTTATCCGCATTAGTTGCTTTGCGGAAAGCTTCCAGTTCACTGATATCGACGTCGTCGTGATAGGTGACCATCGGCACGTTAAGCCAGACGCGCGACATGTTTTGACCGGTTAAGCGCTTGATTTTGTTCAGTGGTAATTCTTCGATGTCACCAAACTGGCTGAAATCAACCGTAGGAATCGGTGGAATGCCTGCACCGCCCTGAGTGCCAGCACCGGATGTCATCGCCTGTTTGACAAAGCGTTTAACATCTTCTCTCAGGATTCGACCTTTGCGGCCACTGCCATCGTTGATCAGGCAGATATCAACCCCAAGTTCACGGGCAAACATACGCACACTTGGTGTGGCATGCGCTTTACCGCCACTTTTGAGCATGGGTTCCGTCGGGGCGGCAGCTGGAGCAGGTTTAGTTGCAGTTTCCTTTACCGGTTCGGCCGGTTTTTCTTCAGGTTTACTTTCTGCAGCAGGTGGCGGAGCGTCTTGTTCAGGTTCAGCAGCAGGTGCGGCAGCTTCAGAACGGCTTAACGTGGCTACCAACGTGCCTTCATTAACTTTATCACCAACCTTGATATGAACCTGTTCCACCTGCCCAGCCGCACTGGATGGAAGATCCATGGTGGCCTTGTCGGTTTCCAGTACAGCAATGGTTTGCTCTACGGCAAGGGTATCACCGGGCTGGATGGTGACTTCGATTACGTCAATATCTTCCGTACTGCCCAGGTCGGGGACTTTGATTTCTATAGATGCCATAGGTGTCCTTCTTGTTATCTTAACCAGGGCGCAATTGCATCCGGGTTGATATTATATTTTGCAATGGCGACATCAACTTTTGCCGCATCAACTTTACTTTCCTTAACCAGGCTGTACAAGGCAGTCACAGCAACATGGTAACGATCTACCTCAAAGAAACTACGCAGATTTTCGCGGGTGTCGGAGCGGCCAAAACCATCGGTTCCGAGAACGGTATAGTCTTGTTTGATGTGGCCGCGGATCTGTTCGGCAAACACGCGCATGTAATCGCTGGCTGCAATGACCGGGCCTTTGGCATCATCCAGACATTGGCTGACATGAGGCACTTTGGCTTTTTCAGCCGGATGCAGACGATTCCAGCGCTCACAGCTTTGACCGTCACGCGCGAGTTCGGTAAAGCTTGGGCAGCTCCACAGATCGGTTTCCACGCCCCAGTCTTCACGTAATAACTCAGCTGCGGCGATGACTTCGTTAAAGATAGTCCCTGAACCTAGCAATTGAACACGTGGCTTGCCTCGCGCAGCGGCACCTTTTTTAAACAGGTACATGCCTTTCAGAATACTTTCAGCAGTATTCTCCGGCATGGAAGGGTGTTCGTAATTTTCATTCATCAGGGTGATGTAAAAGAAAATATCTTCCTGATCCGCATACATGCGTTGCAGACCGCTATGAATAATCACCGCCAGTTCATAGGCGAAGGTAGGGTCATAGCTGTAGCAGTTGGGAACAGTTGCTGACATCAGGTGGCTGTGGCCGTCTTCGTGCTGCAGGCCTTCACCATTCAATGTGGTGCGTCCAGCAGTACCGCCTAGCAAAAAGCCGCGGGTACGCTGGTCTGCCGCTGCCCAGATCAGGTCGCCTACGCGCTGGAATCCGAACATGGAGTAATAGATAAAGAACGGAATCATCGGTACCCCGTGAGTGGAGTAGGCGGTACCCGCTGCAATCCAGTCACACAGGCCGCCGGCTTCGTTAATGCCTTCCTGTAATACCTGGCCGTGTTTGTCTTCTTTGTAGAACAGTAATTGTTCGGCATCCTGCGGGGTGTATAGCTGGCCTACCTGAGACCAGATACCCAACTGGCGGAACATGCCTTCCATGCCGAAGGTGCGCGATTCATCAGGCACAATTGGCACAATGCGCTTACCGATCTGCTTGTCTTTCACCAGTGTGTTGAGGATGCGCACAAACGCCATGGTGGTGGATATTTCATGACCTTCACCGGGTCCGTCCAGCATGGCTTTAAATGTTTCCAGCGCCGGAATTTCAAGAGAGTATGCCTTGTTGCGGCGTGCTGGTAAATATCCGCCCAGGTCTACCCGGCGGTTGCGCATGTATTTAAGTTCTTCAGAATCTTCCGGCAGCTTAAGATAGGGTAGATTGGTTAATTCGTCATCACTGACTGGGAGCAGATAACGGTCGCGGATATTAACCAGTGATTCCATGCTCATCTTCTTCTGCTGATGGCTGGTGTTTTGCGCCTGGCCGGATTTGCCCATGCCATAGCCTTTAATCGTTTTGGCCAGGATTACGGTAGGCTGGCCTTCGTGGTGTACCGCGGCATGATAAGCGGCATAGACTTTTAATGGATCATGTCCCCCACGGTTCAGCTCCCAGATATCCTGATCAGTATAATCAGCTACCAAAGCCTGTAATTCAGGTGTGTTGAAGAATTTTTCACGAACATGAGCGCCGTCTTTGGATTTGAAGGTCTGGTAATCACCATCTACGCACTCCATCATACGTTTGGCGATCAGGCCATCTTTGTCGCGTGCCAATAACGCGTCCCAGCGTCTGCCCCAAACCACTTTAATTACATTCCAGTTGGCACCGCGGAAACTGCCTTCCAGTTCCTGAATGATTTTTCCGTTACCGCGTACCGGGCCATCCAGACGTTGTAAATTACAGTTGACGACGAAAATCAGGTTGTCCAGCTTTTCTCGCCCGGCCATGCCGATGGCACCCAAGGTTTCTGGCTCGTCACATTCGCCATCACCCAGAAATGCCCAGACTTTGCGGCCGTCAGTGCTTGCTAACCCGCGGTCCTGCATGTAGCGCATAAAACGTGCCTGATAAATCGCCATGATCGGCCCCAGCCCCATAGACACAGTAGGGAATTGCCAGAAATCCGGCATTAACCATGGGTGGGGGTATGATGACAGGCCGTTACCATTAACTTCTTGACGGAAGCTGTCCATTTGTTGTTCACTCAGGCGGCCTTGCAAATAGGCTTGCGCATAGGTCCCCGGTGCAGAATGCCCCTGACTGAAGATCAAGTCGCCACCATGATTGTCCGAGGGTGCATGCCAGAAGTGATTCAGACCAACATCATACAGCGTAATCGCCGATGCGAAGCTGGCGATATGGCCGCCAACATTTGTATTTTTATTAGCGCGTAACACCATCATCATCGCATTCCAGCGGACATAGGAGCGCACCGTTCGCTCAATGCTGGTGTTGCCAGGATATTTAGGCTGGTTTTCTATGGTGATGGTGTTGATATAAGGTGTCGTCGCGCTGAATGGAATATTTGTGCCTTCTCTACGTGCGGCAGTGACCAGCGTTTCAATCAGAAATGCAGCACGTTCGTTGCCTTCAGTTTCTATAACAGATTCAATGGCTTCAACCCATTCTCGGGTTTCTTCTGGATCAATGTCGATGTTATTAATGATTTCGGAAGTTAAATTTTTATTCATCAAATACGCCTGGTGGAAAACCCTGTGAATGAACAGAAAATCTCGGGTATACGAGCTGGAAACGGCAGAATTTTAATTGTTGTGTTAATCAAATGAAGCCTGTCGATTTTAAAAAACATAGCAGAGCTGGATTTGATTAGGTGGCCAAATGCCTGCAACCGTAGTGACAGCTTGCGTGTTTATTTATTCTTTAATAATGTTGTCCAGCAATTGTAACTGTTCAGGGGATTTTTGGGAAATAGCTTGCTGATAAAAAATCAATTTCCTAGTAGAACCATTGGTAATATAGCCAGATATCGAAAATGTTCGGAGGTGTGGACAATGAATGCAAAACAACGGGTCGCCAAACAGGCAGCAACATATGTGCAGTCAGATATGATTATCGGGCTGGGTACAGGATCAACAGCAGATTGTTTTATCGACGAGCTGGCGGGCAGGCAGCAACAGGGCTTAGCGTTCAGCGTGGTCTCAAGTTCTGTCGTCAGCCAGAATCGCGCCAAGCAGCTCGGTTTAAATTTAACGTCTATTGAGTTATTGAATCACGTGGATTTATATGTAGATGGCGCTGATGAAGTAACGGAAGATCTGACTTTGCTCAAAGGGCAAGGTGCTGATCTGGTTAAAGAGAAAATTCTGGCTCAAAATAGCGACCAATTTATTGTTATGGTCGATCAAAGCAAATTGGTAAAACGTATTGGTGAAAAATATCCTATTCCGATTGAAGTTATTCCCTTTGCCTGGCAAATAGTGTTTTCAGCATTGGAAAAATTCGGTGCGAAAGGGCAGCTTAGAACTTTGCCGGGAAAAGCCAATCCAATGTTAAGTTCACATGGAAGTCTGATTCTGGATATGGAATTTCCTGAACAAATTACGTCGCAGGAATTGAATGATGAATTGGATAAACTTCCTGGCATTATTGAACACGGAATATTCCATGACCTGACAGATGTGTTGTTGATCGGGGACGAAAGTACGGTACAAATAAAAACCAGATAAACGCTTGGCTTTATTGGTTCAACAGGTTCCCGCAACAAACGGGAACGTGTTGATGAGTCAAACCTGATCGACATTAATGCTGGTGACATCCTGTACAGGAAAATTCTGATTGTGCCATCATGGGCTTTTCAAACTTACCATTTGGCCCTGGATGTTTGTTAAACAAATCAACATTTATTTCAGCATCGACGATACGTTGTTCCAAAACAGGTGCAAATTGCCACACGTTATAGGTTTTAGATAATCGCGCATTCGCATAGATTTTTTGGGCTGTTTGCCAGTCACCCGCTTTAACCAGCATATCGCCCATATTCAGGAAAAAACCTTCAAACTTGTGTGGCGCAATCTCACTGTTCCAGCAAACACTCTGCGGGCCGTCATGCGTTTCCATGTGTAAATAGGCAGAAACATCCGGGCTATCACGGTCGATGTCTTCTCCAAAGCATAATTCCATGGTATCCCATTGCCATTCCAGAGATAGTTTATACAATTTTGAATCTGCAGTCGGTAGAGATTCAGCCATACCGCCAGAGATGGTTAAAGCTGTAGTAACATAATTGAATTCTGGATGCATGCGTGATGCTTTCAGTAACGTTTTAAAACCTCTTTTAATCAATCTTTCATCCGCATGAACATCGCCTTCAGACATCATTAAACTGCCTAAAAAGCCAATAAAATGTGAATTGTCAGGTTCCATACGCACTTTTTCGGCGAAATATTTACGTGCCAGAGTCGCGTGATCAGTGATTGTAGGAGGAATTTCATCAAATCTCGCCCGTTCACTTAATTTCCACGCGTGGGCCGCCGCAAGATAACCCGCTGTAATTGAATCATTCGGGTCTCTGAGATAAACACCCGTCAAGGCATTTAAAACATCAGGCAATAAGTGATACAGACCATTTTGAAAAGCCTGCCAGAAAAATATGCCTGCTCCAATAGCCTCTTCACTTTGTTGCTCAGACGGTTCTTTATAGGGACCAGCAATAACGCCGACGCTGAACGTCATAATAAATAAGGCAAACGCCCAGGGGTTTAACAAACGAGTTGCTAATTTTCATAAGGTTCTCCAGACAGAGGGGATAAAGCTGCATTACTGCAGAGGATGTAAAAAACACTGCGGGTAGTTCAGCAACCCAGAGTAGGCTGAAGATGTATCTAATTTCGTTGTAAAAGTGAGAAATAATTCGTGTAGATAATGTGGAAATTGCACGTTTTTTTGTAAGCTAGCGGTGAATTGCTCTCAATAAATTGAAAATGGAAATGCAGTTTTTTGAGAGGCTAAGTCATTATTTAAAATTATCGGGGGAGGGGGATAATTAATGAACTTGCAGGCTGCTGAAATAGGCAGAAAATTTTTTGAACAATCACTTTCTGGTCAAATTGTAATCGACCCGTTCGCGTTAGATTCCAGCCCAGCATGGTCATTTTTAACGGTCATGCTCAGACAGCAAATATTTATTGAAACATAGTCTCTTGTCAGCGGCTTGCTGGTTGATGAAACTCGATAACATTGCCATCAGGATCTCTGATAAAGAAAAACTTTGCGCCGTTATATTCAACTTCACCTGTTATCGGAAAGTTTAAATCTTGGATGTGACTTTTGGCTGACTCGTAATCTGAGATCTCAAGAGCAATATGTGTATAACCTGAATATTTCATATCGCCTTCCATCAGCACATTTTTCTTTGGAGCACTCTCAGATACGTTGAGAATAAAGTTAATATTAATTCCTGATGGATGCTCTACGATAGCCACAGGCTCCGGACCCACTGGACCAGCAAGAAATATGAAACCAAGTTTTCCATAGAATTCACGAGAAACGTCCAAATCTCTGACGCGTAGTCCTACATGATTAATTCTGGTTATTTCTTTCATTGTATTTCCTTGATGTTGAGTGCTTTTAATTGTAACTAACGCTTATCTTGCTCCACCACCAACCCCACGACGCCTCTTCATTCAAGAAAAAACTAACAG
>SPJL01023681.1_pt1 | contig 23151 bp, 30 predicted proteins | sample 3741751 | NCBI WGS metagenome assembly SPJL01 (sample SAMN10925998, study PRJNA522277) | cold seep metagenome | isolation source: Elba SIP-enriched marine methane seep metagenome, extraction at timepoint T3 | place: Italy: coast of Elba, Mediterranean Sea | reverse complement strand
GTTCGATCCAGGCACCCAGGCGCGAGGGTGTATCAGACAGTCAGAGGGTTGTGGCCGATCACTTGGTTCGCCGTGCGGCCACGCTCCGAGACCAAGTATCAGACGTCCATGTTGAGGTGCTCGCGGAGGCTGCTGGCACAATCGCATACGTTCCACTGCAAGCGGACGTAGCTGTCCGTGACGCCTTTCAACTGTTGGAGACTGGTGTCTTCGACGAAGTCCTCGGGATGGCCCTTGAGAGCAAGGATCAGGGCCAGGTCCAGGAAGTCATTCGTAGCTTCTCCCGAGTCCTCTCGGGCACCGATTCGCTGCAAGTCGGGTTTGATAGAATGCAGCGCGCTGTTGGTATTGAGCCAGAGCGAGACCTTACCGAACCGGAGCAGTTTGAAGATGTTCGACCAAAAGACGAGGCAGGACCACGAGCTGGTTCACAAGAAGAAGATGGCGATGCAGAAGGCCAAGTTTCAGCAGACAAAGACCCAAGCCCTGAAGGGCCACAAGGGCAAGGGGACCAGCAATCCCCGGCTCCCGCGGAACCTCAAGGGCAAGTAACCGAGCAAGTTCAGGGACGTGAACCAGGCGTCCTGAAACATGCTTCGAAGGATACTGAGCCTGCCAACCTGAAGGACACGCAGGGGACCGACCCGCTTGAGTCCCCGCACTTCACCCGTCTGCCCAAAGAGTGGCAGAAGGAGATCTCGGACATCACCCATGATGATCCGATCCAGGCTCGCGCCCAACGTGTGCGCAAGTTCGTGGAGCTTACCGGTGAGGAGCCGGCGAAGACTCTTCGCAAGTCGGACATCCAGCGTGTTGCGGACAAGCACGAGGGTGCATCGGTAGACACGAAGACCAAGCGAGGAGATCCCGAGGTCCAGGGTCTTACCGACAAGGAGCTTGTCTCTGCGGGCAAGGAGTCGGCGAAGGCGCTCGCAACTGGTGACGACAAGAACGGGAACAAGCGGAAGCGGGCTGAGTCCATCGTTCGAGAGATCCAGTACCGCCAGAAGAACCCGGCTCAGTCCATGCCAGAGACTACGCCGAAGGCTGCACCGGGTCCAAAGGCGGGCAGGGTCCAGTTGTCGGCTCGCACTATCGAAGCTGTGTCTGAGGCGGACATGATTCCGTCGGACGCATTCGACAATGCGATCTCGGCCGGCAAGGCGACCAGTCGTGGCGGCGTGATTCTGAACGACCTACCTGTGAAGGACGCACAAGAGATCATGACGGACCTCATGGAGGCTCGTCGTAGTGCGAACGCGAAGACACAGAAGGCGATCGACTCCACCATTGCTCAGTTGAAGAAGGCTGTCGGCAAGAAGGCTGGCGCTGTCTCCAAGCCCAAGGTTGAGGCCAAGAAGGGGCAGGTCCATTCCACGGTTGGTGAGTTCAAGATCGTCCGGAAGGAAGCCGGCGATCCGATGGACTACGAGGGCTTGGACCAGGAGGGCTGGGTCATCCAGCTTGGTGAGAACCGTTCTCTTGGTGGTGTTGCTCTTGGGAGCCCGGAGGATGCGGTCGCACTTGCCAAACGCCTGAAGGATCTCGGTCCATGGACTGGCCGCGAGGGTGGCGGCGCACCGATTGAGACCTTGGAGAAGGCTATCCCGATCCTGAATGCGGTCGAGAAGTCTGGCGACCCGATGGCCAAGCCGGTGAAGCCTGGCCCGGACATTGATGCTCTTGGTGAAGAGGGTCACGCACTCAAGATGCTGGGTGCCTTCGAGAAGCTCTATCAGGGCAAGTCGGAGGACGAGCTTGAAGATGTAGTCCGAGACTTCGTCCGCACCTTTGGAGGTGACCTGGATCTTGGTCGCTACAAGGTTGCCAAGACGATGAAAGACGTCCGCAAGCTGCCGAAGAAGGAGCTTGATGAGATGATCTTCTACGCGGAGGGCACCGGTAACCCGCTGAAGGAGGGCGACACGTTCGCTGACCTTGAGAAGCGCCTGTCACCCTTGGCCAAGAACTTCGCGAAGGGCGAGGGCCGGAAGATCTTCGACTATCTGCACGACAAGATGGTCGAGTTGGGTCTGTTGGACTCGGACCAGTACATCAAGGACTACGTGCCTCACTTCTGGCAGCCGCAAGGGAAGACCAGCAAGCAGCGGGACGAGAACCTCAAGAAGGCAATCAACTGGTTCCGTCAGAAGCAGGGCCTGAGTGCGCTGCAAGCCCGGAAGGTGGGCACGTATCACGAGGGCATCACCGAGTACGGCCTGATCCCTCGGACCACGAACTACGCAGACGTGATGTCTGGCTACATGAACTCAGTCAACGCTGTGGTTGCGAGCGAGAAGCTCGTGCAGCGGCTGACAGAGAAGTTCACCATGCCAGACGGGTCAGAGGTCCAGTTCCTCGTCCGTCAATCAGCGAAGCCCCCAGAGGGCTATGTCCACCCGCTCGATGCTGGCCTGAACCACAACGCATTGGTGGTCCGGTATGCGAACCGGGGCAAGAAGCGGTCTGACGATGTCGTCCGCACGGACTACTACTTGATCCACCCGGCTGCGGTCGAGCCATTGCGCAAGGTGTTCGGGGAACAATGGCGTCCGACAGCCGTTGGCCAGTCGCTTCGCGCCCTGAACAGCGCATTGAAGACGGTTCAGCTTTCTGTATCGCTGTTCCACACCTTCACCCTTGTCGAGAGTTCGCTCGCGTCGGGTGGATTCACCGGCTTGTTCAAGTCGTTCCGTTCGATGTTGCCGAAGCAACGCGCTGCACTTGAGAAGCGAATCGGCGAGGACGCGGTCAAGCACGGGTTGGTCATCGGCGGCACGGAGGACATGCCGAAGGACTTGTTGGAGAGCATGGCCGACCATGTCTTCAACCGGATGGTCATCAACGGCAACCCGATGTTGGCGAAGGCGTTCAAGGTCGGGACTCGCGCACCTGTGTGGGTTCAGAAGCAGTTGAACAAGATGCTGTGGGATGTCATGCATCCGACGATGAAGCTCTTCTACTACGAGTCCGAGGTGCAGCGTCGGGCGAACAACAAGAAGCTCTTCGCGAACTACCTGACCGAGACGGGCGACCAGCTTGCGGCGATGACTGCGCTCAAGCGTGACGTGGCTCGCGTGGTGAACAACGCGTTCGGCTCTCAGAACTGGTGGGACTACTTCAGGATCATGAAGTCGCGGCAGTGGCGTGCGAATGCGCAGCTTGCGATGCTCGCTCCTGACTGGACTCTCTCCAACCAGCGGATCGCTGCCGATGCTCTACTGGGAGCGACCGGCAAGTCTGCTGCCAGCAAGGCGAACCGTGCTTTCACCTTGGGTTACACCGCACGGACCTTCGTTGCGATGACTGCCCTTCTGGAACTCATCCAGGCCGCTTGGCTCTCCCTCACTCTCTCGGACGAGGAGCGGAAGGAGTTGGATGAGAACGGCAAGAGCATCCACATCTGGGACAACGAGGAGTTCGGGCTCAGGGCCTACAAGAACGACGCCGGCCAGTGGGTCTACATCAAGCCGTTCAAGCAGGCGCGTGAGGTTCCGGAAACCTACGCCAAGCCGATCGATTGGTTCCTCGGGAAGTCGGGACCGCTGGCCAAGCTGGTGTATGAGCAAGTGTTCGATGAACAGGCCGGCTCCAGCTTCCCGGCACCGTGGGTCTCCGAGCCTGAGAATGAGGCAGAGCTGAGAGCGATCTCGGCGGCGGAGAAGTTCTTCCCGTTCTCGGTCCTCGGCTTCGGCAAGGACACGCAGTGGTTCTTCATGCTGCCCCAGAAGCGCGGGATGACGGACACCGGGTTCATCAAGAAGATGACTGAGTTGATGGCTTACTACGCCACCGACTCCAAGGTGCTCTTCAAGAAGACCGGCGTGGAGATGAGTTCGGACACCATGCTTGAGGCGGCGGAGAAGATCATCGCCGACGGCAAGGTGAACAACGTCGATGTCTCTGGCGGCATGAAGGCTGCGATTCGGACAGTGCGCAGCAACTTGCTGAGTCAGTATGTCGAGACCATCCGCAAGATGAAGGACTCTGGCACGCCAGACCAGTACTCCAACGAGCTGGAGAGTCTTGCTCGTGGTTACCTACGGTTGGACCCGACGACCAAAGTCTCCTCGATTGAGGACTCGATGATGGTCAAGTTCCAGAGGATGGTCCGACGTGCAGACATCGACTGGCAGGCTGAGCTGAAGGACACGATGCGAGACTCCAAGCGTCAGTTCTCACGTATCCGTCGTGAGATCGGTCGCGAAGACAAGTCGGCCATCCGTGAACTCCAGAAGCAGATGAAGGTCGACGAACGAGAACAGAAGAAGAAGTTCCGTGCCTCTCAGAGATGATCTCCACGAGTTCTATGGAGCATGGGAAGGGCGTCGCGCCCTGATCTGTGGCCTTGGCCCAAGTATCGAGCTGCTCCATGGGTGTCCCACCAACGACAACATCATCACCTTTGGGGTGAACGACATCGGGAGGTACTTCGACCCCGATTACCTCGTTGTCATTGACCGTCCCGAGTCGTTCCACGGTGACCGACTTGGCTACATCTGGAACGCGAGCCCTCGACTTGGGACTTGGATCGGGACCGGGTTCGCGAACATGTGGAAGGAGCACATCATGGACTCCTTCTATGAGTTGAGAACGGTAGCAGTGAACCCTCAACTAGCGATGCCACCATGGCACGACGTCGCATCCCAGATCCACAAGGCGTCATCGTCACCGTACACAGCCGCGTCCCTTGCAGGTTTCATGGGAATCAAAGACATCGCACTCATCGGCGTGGATATGGTGGACCACCCGCGGATGGGACCAGAGATCGTCTCCCAACTGAATGAAGTCTTCTTTCCGATGCTGAACGACTTCTTCAAGCTGAGAGGGATCAAGATGTGCAACCTGAGTCCGGACTCCGCGATCAAATCTGTACCGCATGTGAGTTTGGAGGATTGGTTTGGAGCACCTCAGCGAAACTGATCTGTTCGAGAGTCGTACTGGCGAGCACGCATTCATCACTGGGCTTGGCCCGAGCATCAAGAGTGTCCCGACCGATCTCCCTGGGATGGAGATGACGGTCAACGACGGCCGTAAGATGAGACCAAAGGCTGAGTACACAGCGGTCATCGACAAGCCGCACAACATGTTCAGGAAGAAGCGGGCCGACTTCATCTATGACCATGGGAAGACGCTCCTGTCTTCGCGGCACGTCAACCGGTGGCTTCACTGGATCGAACTACAGGGCAGCCCGGAGCCGTTGGTTCGTTGGTGGGAGGAGAAGGTCATCGTCTTCGAAGCGCACATGTATATGCGCACTCGGAACCGCCAGCTTCCAGACCCTCGCCTCGGAAGCTTCTGCATCTACGACGGGACTCCATACATCGCATGCCAGCTCGCGATGTATATGGGGTTCAGCCGGATCAACCTGATCGGCGTCGACTACGTGGATCACCCCGACTTCAACAAGGCGAAGGTGCAGCAGATCTCGTGGTGGTACGACAAGCTCCGCCGGATGGGGACGAAGGTCGGCTGTCAGGTCTACAACTGCTCGCCGATCTCCCGAGTGAAGTCACTCGAACGGAAGTCGCTGAGAGAGGCGATGAAGGAAGCCGTCTTGGCCAATCAGCACGTCGCCCCGTAGACGGTGTTCTTCCTCGTCGGCCCCTTGGCATGGTCCATCACCTTGTCGAGCACTGTGTGTGGCCAGACATGGCCAGGGCCAGCGATGTTCAGGTGACTTGAGAGGGAGAAGCAGGAGGGGTCACCGTTCTGGTAGATCCTCCGCCGGGCCACGTCGAACACGTAGCCATCACCGTACTCAGAGAAGTCGAACACCTCACCAGAGGTGTAGATCTCCCGCATGGTCTCGATGAGCTTGCGAGGCCGTTCCTTCCCCACATGATAGGCGACGAACCCGGTCTCGCTGTATCGATACATGGGCCTGCCGAGGTAGATCACCTCTCGATCAGGACGCAGGAGATCACGCAGCCACTTGTTGGTCACCTCTGCCTTGGTCACGACGTCGGCGTCGATCCAGATCCACCAGTCAACATCGGGAACGTGGTGGCTGAGAGCCATGACCTTGCGCGACCACTTTGCAGCACCCCACCTTGGTCCCGATCGGTAGGCCCGACGGTCCCTCTCTCCGATGAGTTTCCGGAACGCTTTGATGTGCTTATTCTGCTCGACCAAAAGGTGTCGGAAGTGGGTTCGCGAGTCCTTGAAGTGCCTCGGGTAGAGCCCCTCATGAACGGCATACAGATCTACATCCTTCGGCCAGTAGCGTTGGAATGTCTCGACGAAATCATTCCCGTAGATCTTCGAGCCCGTTGCTGAGAACGACGTGCAGACTGCGATCTTCATGGCGTCTCATAGATCCAGAGCCTGTTCTTCTCGATCTTCGCTCCCGGTAGGAGTTCGTCGACCGCTTGCCGAACGCCGGCTTGGTTGTAATCGTCACCGGTGAGGAGTCCTCCGGACTTCACCTTGGGCAACCACTTCTCGATGTCGACCTTCACGTAGTCATACGCATGGTTCGCATCGATGTGGACGTGGTCGAAGTAGTTGTCTTCTGCGTGGTGTGATGCGTCTTCCGACGTCATCCGGTAGATGCGTGCATTCGGGTGCCTTGCTTGGCATCGATTGCTGATCTTTCTGAATAGGGTATCGAGTCCTTCTTGCCCCCGACCTCCGAGAGCGTCTTCCTTGATCGCGTTCTTCGCGTAGGTCATGGACCATGGGTCAACCATCATGTAGTCCCGGAGAGTCTCGACCTGATCGAGAACCATCCAACTCATGTAGCCCATCCACACGCCGATCTCGGCCATGCTCTCGGCTCCCTTGGACAGCTCGACGACTCGCTCTCGGTACTCCGGCTTCTCCATGAAGATCATGACTGACGCTCCATCACCAGCATCCCGTTGCTGTGAGTATGGAGAAACTTCACTCGCCAGGAGTCGTCGTGCTCATCGACGTAGTCCATGACTGCCGGGATGATCCCCTTGATGTCGGGGTCAGGGTTGGGGCTATCCCAGGTTCGCTGTCCGTGCTTGCCCAGCGTGTCAGTGTCATGGAATGCCATGTACTTGCGGACCTTGTGAGCGTGGGCCTTCAGCTCTGCGGATACATGATCGTAGTTGTGCAGGCTGTCGTGCAGCATGAGGTCACACTCTGGGATCTCGACCTTGGCTGAGTCACCAAGGGTGAAGACCCACCGGTCACCGACGGCCGACTGGATGGTTTTGTAGAGCTTCTCAGCCGGCGGGTATCGCTCAAGGTCGTAGCTATAGACCTTGCCCCTGCATCCTGCGAGGAGAGCGATGGTTGCGTTGGGTCGGCGAACTCCGAACTCAACACACACATCGCATGACTCAGCGAGAGCGCGAAGCGTGGGCATGTGTCCGGACATCGCATCCGGAGCGGACATCCTGCCTCGATACAGGGTTTCGAGTATCGCTACACAATCTTGGTCCACCATCCGGTCTCCTTCTCGATGAATCCGAACTTACGGAAGATGTCGAACTCCTTCTCTCCCTGATGCGGTCGATGAGATGGCGTTCGATACCAAGACTCATACGTCCCACGGGCTCCGAAGAAGTCGAACCCAAACACCGAGACCTCGGTGGCCAAGGTGTACTGATGGATGAAGTCGATGATGCGGATACCCGTTGATGGAGGGTGTCCGACGTACTCATGGACTCGGTCTTCGATGTCTCTTCCGTATCGCCAGAGACCAAACTCATAGGGTCCCCAGTCTTCCTCGGCCCGCTTGGTGATCGATTCCCAGTCCGCATCACCAGACTTGGTGAGACCCTTCGGCTTCATCCAGATGACTCCCTTGAGTTGAGCCCACTGGTCCTCGGTGGCTTGGAAGTACTTCTCCTTACCCTGAGTCCAGATGGTGGTCTTGGTGCCCAACTGATCTTCCATGCCACTCTTCGGCATGGCGTTGTTCATCCGGATGACGACATCGTGACTGTCGATCTCGATGCCGTGGCTCCGTTCGAGAATGGTCTTGGCATTCCCGACGACGGCCACCTTCTTATCCTTGAAGATCTTCTCGATGTCCTTCTGACGTACGAACTGCATCTGCCTCCGCAACCCATTGTTCGTAAGCGGTGTGAACCACTTTGTTCGGGTGCTCTTTGGGATATGAGAAACGTTCTGGCCACGGTTTCCAGGGCTGAGTCTTCATGTCGGTGAAGTGGATCAGCTTGGTCTCTCCGGGCTGGTATCTGTCCATGTGGTCCCACTCATGTGGGATGGTGAACTCAATAAAGTCGTGCTCGGCAAGTCGCTGCCGCATACGAGCGCCCATCACTCCTTTGGACTTCATCTTCTCGATGCTTGGCCACCACTTGTCCTCGACCGCCCGGCGGAAAGGCAAGCAGTGGATCACCGAGACATCCGTCCTCTTGAGGGATCGGGTTCGCCACGGTCGCCGTTGTGGGCCTTCAACAAGCTCAGCGAGGTCACCGAGCACGATCATGTCTGAGTCGAGGTAGATCACCTTCTCATCCTTGAAGCCGTGAAGCTCAGGGATGGCGTATCTGAAACAGGTGAACGGTGTCGCCCATCCATGGGGCGGGTGAGGTTGCGAGCACTGGTTCGTCCAGTCACAGAAGCCAGGATCACCGGCCCTCATCCAGTGAATCTCCACTGGTCCAGTGGTGTTCTTGTGAATGGAGTGCTCCAGCACTCGCTCGATCTTGGCCGACCGTTGGTCGGTGCCGATGTAGACGTGAATCAAATCTCCACCTCGCGAAGGGTCCAGAGTTTCCTCTTACCAGCGGGGCCACGCTTGGCCCACCCATGCATAACAATGCGGCCACCACACTTCTTCCATTGCCTTGAAGACTCAAGCTCGATGGTCTTCTTGATCCGAGAGGTGAGGTTGCTCGTCGTGGTCGACTGGATGCCGATGATTGTCCCGGTGTCCATGTCGAGAGCCACGACATCAATGAAGTTGAAGAGGTCGTGTCGTCGCTTGGTGAAGGAGTTGAAGTACTCGGCCTTGGAGACAGGCCACCCACGCTTCTTGCATTCTTGCATCGTCCTAGCTGTTGGTGACATCGGCATGGGTGACCCTCTCAGTTCCTATTGGTTAGGCTGTGGCATCGTCCAGGGCTTGTTGTCCGGGATGTGAATGTCGGCCCGCTTCCTCATCGCATCCGGCAGCTTGATGTTCCTCATGTCGAACATCCAAGGAAGGGTGGCGTCTTGGTTCCCGATGGTGAATCCTGTCCGACCAACAGGCTTACCGATCATCCACCAGTTCCACGCTCTCGCGACGCCCTGCATCCTTCGGAATGTGTTCAGTGGCTTGCGATGCATTGTGGCAGACACCCTCGAATCTCGGTCTTCGAGGCACCGGTTCCTCATGGCCAAGATCGGAGAATCTGCCGTGAGGTTTGTTCCAACCGAGAACGACTCGACGAACTCTGTTGCGATGTCCTTGCTTGTGATTCTCGAACCGATCGTCCAGATCGCAGCGAGCACAGAGCCAGGACACAAGCCCTTTGGCCTCTTGAAGGAGGAGATCACGGATACCGCCTCCATCAAGTCCGGGTTGTAGTTGACGAACTCCTTCGCCACCAAGCGACTTCGTGGAGGCATGGGGTTCCGGCTTGAGTAGACATCAGCCGGCACCTTCCTCATGAGGGTGTCGAGTTGCCTGATGCTCGCAGCGAGAAGCGCAGGTTCCTTGAACCCGTCATAGTTGAAGTAGTCCGCGATCGTCCGGCTGACTCCGGTGTTCACGTTGGCCAAGTCATCCTCGGTCATGCCTCGAATGACGAATGATCGGAACGGGACATCGGCCTGGATACAGGCGAGCAGACGATGCTGACCATCGATCAGCCGGCCCTCTTGGTTGAAGCAGATGGCGTCACTGGACACCGTCCACTTCCCATCCATCATGTCGAAGGCGTAGCTTCGGACAGTGAGTGGGCGAGGGTTCCGGTTCTTTGCCTTGTTGGTGAGATAGCGTGTAGCGATCTCGGGAGTGATGAGTTCGAAGGTTGAGGTAGGGGTAGTCATGGTTCTATCCGCGACGTAGCTTCCGAAGCTGGTCACTCGCTTTCGAAAAGATGTAAAGCTGAGTACGCACCTCGGCAATTCGGCCACGTATTGTGTTGGTCTCCTCATCTGGGGAGACGCACTCAAGTGTCCGCTGAAGATCGGAGAGACGCCCCTCCAAGAACTCCTTCAGCGGGGTGAAGATCTCCTCCTGCAAGAGAGGAGATAGACGAGCCCACTTCTCGTGGGCTACTTCCTTTCGCTTCTGCTCCTCCTTCTCTTGGATGAGCATCGACGAATAGCTCAGTGGTTGCTGATGTTGTTCCATCCCCTCATGTTAGAAGGGGATGTCGTCATCTGTTGCGTGAGTTTGGGTTTTCGGCTGCGTTTGTGTGGTCGCTCCCTTCTCTTTCGGTCGTAGGAACTCGATGTTCTCACCGACGATGGAGATCTTGTTGCGCGACGCTCCGGTCTCCTTGTCCTTCCACGACTCATAGTGGAGTCGTCCGGACACGAAGATCGGGTCACCCTTCTTGAAGTGCTTGGCGACGATCTCAGCGGTCTTGCCCCAGAACGAGACGTCTACGAAGCACGTCTCCTCTTTGTCTTTCCACTTCCGATTGACGGCCAACCCAGTCTTGGTGACTTGACTGTTCTGGGTAGCACGGAGTTCTGGATCACGGGTGAGGTGACCCATGAGTGTTACGTGATTGAAGTTTGGCATGGTGTCTGATTGTCGGGATCAACGAATGCCGTTGACCCCGACGTAATGGTTGTAGGTTACGTGTCCATCGCTCCCGGCGGATGGATAACTACCACTCCAATGACTCCGCCTTCGCAGATGTTGGTGTAGCTCCACGAGACGACGCCCGGACTCCATGGAGCCTTGGCTCCTCTTGGAGGTCTGAGAGTCCGACGTATCTTCATGTCGAACCTCGGTATTGATGTCGCCGCTTGCGCGGGCTGGCCCTCCTGAACCAGCGGTGCCGGGAGCATTGACTTCCCGAGCTTGATGAAGACGCTCCCAAATCCTTGAGAGCAAAGAGGACTTGCCATCGCAAGTAGGACTGCCGTCCGTAACAAACGGTTCACTTGCACCTCCTTTGTTGGTGGTGAAACCGTTGTCTTGTTCAGTCATCGCGCAGCACCTCCGTCATCTGCTCCATCGGTCGCTTGAACGACGGGGGTCCGTGCCACTTGCCGTCCATGGTGGGCGCGTACTGAAACTGTTTCCTTACAGCGTGCAGCATTTCGCACCCCGCTTCCCTTAGTCGGTCGCGCTCCTCCTCAAGCTCCTCGCACTTGGCGCGCAGCTCGGCGATCTCGTCTTGTTCGTCAGTCATTGGTCCCCCTCTTGTGTTCGATCGCCTTGTTCTTCGGGACCGTCCTCCAGTCTGGCCATGTGCGCTTCTTGTTCTTGATGTGCTTGTAGGTCCAGTAGAGAGCGACCTCTTCCGGTGAGCCTCCCGCTCTCCAGCATCCATCGATAGCGAGAGTCAGGACATCGATCCATTCATCGAGTGATCCTCCACTCTCCTCGACTTCCTTCAGCTCTTTACGGATGTGGTCGCAGAGCCCTTCGGTTCTTCGTCCTGGCCCGAATGTGGTCATTGACCATGACTTCTGAAGTCGGACCATGTCTTCGACTGTGAGTTCGTTGAGCTTCATGGCAGCGCCTTGTGGTAAGAGTGCTTTGCGATCTCCTCTCGGGAGTTGCTCCCCCGAGTCTTGAGTTCCTGTTCGACGAACGCCTTGGCCTTCTCGATGAGTGCTGGATCAGCATCCTCTGGGCTTGCGTCAGAGAGATACCTCATGGCGACGAATGCCCAGTTGTTGAACATCCGTGGTGTCTCTTGGCCTCTGTTGTCTGGCCACATGACCTCACCGTCACTCATGCGGACGGCTCCGTAGACACCCAAGACCTTCGACTGCCCCGATCCCCATTCACCGATGCCGTGTTTGGCTACGACTTCACATGCAGTGATGGCAGTGATGGCAGTGATCTTCGCCAGGTTTCCGTCTAGTTGGATGGCTGCGGCAACCAACCATTGGGCTGCTTGTGCATCCTGCCAAGGCATGGAGAACGCTACCGGACCGAACCAACGTGAGTTGCTCTTGTCGTTGAACACTCCGAGAGTCTTGTATCCATTCTTCGCCATGACCTCGCCGGCCTGATAGATCCTCTTGGCGAGATCTGTTCTCAGAGCATGGAACGGAGACAGGAGGTTGCACCAAAGACCCATCTGCAACCGGTGACCAATGGCTCTCGCTGCACCGGGTCCGTCGATGACAGGGTGTCCAGTGTCCATCTGGAGTTCGGCCTCGATGAGATCCCCCATGTGTTTCATGGTGTCCCTCATACCGAAGTCTGAGGTCAGCATCAGGTAGGTCATGAACCAGTTGGCACCGGTCTTCTCGATCCATCGACCGCCATACCCGGCGTGGTTCTTCGGTTTGAACTCCAAGCCAGGCTTCGGGTGGTTCGGCGAGGTCTTGAAGATCTGCCCTTCCCAGATGTGGTGACGGTCGTATTCGGTGTAGTCACTGCCATCCCGGTTCTTCAGCCTCGTTGGACGGCAGACTTCTTGGTCTCCGAAGAGTTCCAAGACATCCAACGCATAGCCAGTCATCCACGACTCGGACATGAAGACTCCGCCCATGTCTTCCAAGACACCGGCAGTGTGGTTCTCCTTGTGCATGCCGAGGACGATGTCACCCCACACCGACATCGGTTGGTAGCCCTTGAGCGAGTCCGTGTAGACCTGTTCGATCGCTCCGGGAGTCATCCAACCAGGAGGACCGGGGAGGTGCTTGAAGAGTCCATACGATCCAGACTCGGGCCAGTCGTAGCAGAACCCACGGACTACAGACTGTCGGTATGCGTCGACCGTATCGCTTGCCTCGAAGAACACACGACCACGGACTCGGCACCCACTTCCTTCGACCCAGTTGTGAGCCTTGTCCACGGTGACGATGTGTCTGTTGTCCTTGTACTCAGAGGACTCAAGTCGGGATGGGTTCCTGATCTCAGGGTGCATGCCGGCGAACTCGATGTTCAACCTGCCAAGATCCCAGTCGACGTTCTCCTTGTCGGACAAGTCGGACGCGGTCAGGTCCAACACGAAGTCCATGTATTCGAGACCACTGCCCACCTGAAGAAGGAGGGAGTATGTCATCGGTGAACTACCGACCCGACCGTAGAGCTTGTATTGCCTCACCACCTCGTTGGAGGTCAGCTCCATACCGATGGAGGTTGGTGAGTTGATGATCGAACACCGCTTGCCATCGATGTCTACGATGATGTCGGCACCACCGAAGAGTTGGCGTGTGAGAGCCTTGCCGAACTGGAAGCCCGAGAACATGGCAACAGGTGGCTTGTTCGGTGCCTCTTGAAGCGTGAACGTCCGAGACTCTTTGGGGTCCAGTGTCGCGATGAAGTAGAGAGTGTAGAACCTCCCTTCCACAGACATGGACTCCAAGCGGTGAGGGCATGAGTTCCCAAGCTCATCGATGAGCAAGGTGTTCTCGATGTCGATGCCACCCTCATCTGCCGGGATGGTGATGACGTGAAGCTCAGTCCTTTCGAACTCAGATCGATTGGTCAGCTTAGATGTGTATGCCTTACTCATTTGCTTCCTCCTTCTCCATGTCGGCCATGATTTGCCGAGTCAGGTCCTTTGTTTCCTCGTCCAAATCCAGTGTCTTTTCGAGGCCGTGAACGATGAGGTTGTGACTGACTGCGCGGAGAGCCAGCATGTCTACGTGTTTGATGGCTTGATACACACGATGGTCATGCGATGCCCTGGAAGACATGCGAATAGCCACCGCAAGCATCAGGAAGAGGACACCCACTCGGATGTGATGAATGCTCTCCCGGTCTACGAGAACCCAGATCGATCCGAACAAGATCAACAGATACGCGAACCAGAACGAGACGACGGGTGGCTTTGGCACGACCACCAGTTGAAGGTTCATCCGTTGGAATAGCCTTGTTGACGAGTTGTACTCTTTCATGACTGAAGCTCCACGAGCTTGGCTCCGTATGCAGATCGGAGTTCGTTCTTCCGCTGACAGTTGGGCAGCTTCATGAGTGAGGGCAGCATGCCCTTGAGATCAGATTCCCTCTGAGAGAACTCGATCTTGTCGAGGAGATCCAAGAACAGCGGCTCGCCGATGTCGTCTTCTCTTGGTGGTGGTGGTTCCTCGAACACCGGCTGCTCTTCCTCCAAGTCCTGAGTGAAGATGTCAGACGCAGCGGTGGCGGAGAGGATGGCATCTACCATCGCCCTCTTCTTGGCCATCTTCAGGACGGTGTTGTAGGTGTCCGCGATGTCCGGATTCTCCGCCTTGCCCATCGACAAGCGGAACGTGTTGGCCTCGGGTGATTCGTCGGACCACTTGCTGCCACAGCCACCCTTCTTGCCCCAACAGAGGAAGCCACCGCCGTAGTCCTTCTTGCCTCTGATGACGGCTGGCACGTTGCAGTTGGGACACTTCATCTCACCCTGTCGATACCGATACTTGGACTCCATCGTAGAACAGGAGCCAACACCAGTTGAGAGGTGAACGTGTGTGTCCGAATGCCGAACGTGAACACGGACGTCGTACTCACGGTGTTGGCCTGAAAGATCGTGGCGATCCACCTCGATCATCGTGGAGAATCGGAATGTCAGAGCCAGCTTCTCAGCACCGGGCTTGAGAAGGACCTTCTTGTCTCCGCATCCGGGGACAACACCGTAGTGAGTGCCGTCCTTCATCACGTCCATCATCACCTTCTGGATGAGGTTGACCTGCTCCCTTACTTCTTCCGCCGAGAGCGAGGCACTGCGAACCTCCGGTAGCTGCTTTGTTTGAGGCACGCCTTGTAAGCCTCCGGATACGAACTCTTCAGAGACTCCTGATGCAGCCTCTCGGCTTGGTGTGTCTTCCATGTCGCGATCTTCTTTCCTTCGGGGGTAACGATTGCCTCTGCGTCAGCGAGGCTTCTCTTGAGTGACACCTCAATGCTTTGCTTCTCATCGGCGAGAATCTTCAGCATGTCTTGGATCTCGTGGTATCTCTCGGCGATGAGCTGATGCTCTTGTGTTCCTGCGACGATGTCGCCACCGGTGGTTGGCCACTTCGCCAGACACTCTGCTGGGTTGGTTGGAGCTGGCTCGATGTCGTTGATGATGTGTTCCGTCCACCAGGCATAGAACTCATCGAGAATGCACTTCATGTGTCCGACCTGGAAGCTCATCGAGACGACCCTCGGTTCCTTCTCTGATCCAACATCGGCGATGAAGTCGACGACGCAACTCACATTGTGTCCGTTCTCTCTGAGCAGAGAGAGGTAGTACTCGGCTTGTGCCTGGTGCATCTCAGGCACTCCTTCGTACCAGTCTTGTGGTCGCTTGGAGTCCTTGATCTCCACCATCCTCATCTCACCGTTCGGTAGCTTGATGACTCCATCGGGATGGCCACCGAGGAACGGATGAACGGGGTGGAAGATCTCAAGCTCTCGGTCGGTGTCCTGTCCGAACGTGACCCACTTTCCACCGACGTGGTTGCGGTACCATTCAGCGATCACCGGTTCGACAGCTTTGCCCTTCGCCATCCGATAGTTCTCGGGCTCGTTGGTCTTGTCCTTCTTGTCTTTGTAGACATCGAGTGGTGTGCGGTAGGGGTTGAGGCCAAGGATGGCTGAAGCATCGTGGCCTCCTAGATATGTGCTTCTATCGAGCATGTATTGGTCACCTCATCAGGTCTCGGACGTTCGCAGATTCCTTGAGCATCTGCTGTGTGTGTGCCTTCAGTAGGTCAAGGGCTTGGTCGATGGTCTCGGAGAGAGACACGTAGTCTCCCTCGAGTACAGACAGGAGGTTCCGGACCTCCTTACACTTGGTGTGACACTCCGGACGAACCGAAAGAGTTACCGTTCCCGGTGCTCTGTTGGCCCTTCGCCATCCCTTGGCCTTGCCTGCCTTGTTCTTCTTGATCGTCATGACCCGATCTTCGCGGTCGTTGAAGTCGTGTCAATCGTGCTCCTTGTGTTGAGAGATCACGGCGTCGGCGAGGTTCTTCGCATCGTCCCCGTAAGACTTGGCACCCTTGATTGTTAGGGCGATGACCTTCGCTTCTGTCAGTCCCATCTCCTTCGCCACAGTTGGGATTGGTTTCCCATCTGCAACGACTCGGGAGTAGGCCCATTGAGCAGGGTCATGAACGATGGCGGAGTCATCTGGCGTTGGGTTCTGGTAGTTCGTCATCGCTCTGATGTCGTTGACGAAGTCGAACCAGGTTCCGTCTTCCAAGATCCTGGCAAGCACTCCTCCTGGGTTACGGAGTCGCCGCTTGTCTTTCAGTTCGTACCAGATGAGTCGTAGCTCTGCCTCAGTTGGGACTTTGCCTCCTTGAAGAAGCCTCTTTGCAAAGGCGTCCCTCTTTTTGACGAACCCAATGTGGATGCCGAACCGCTGGAGCAGTTCAGAGAGTTCTTCTTTTGTTGTCATGGTTCTATACCGGCATGTCGACGACCACTTTGGTGCCGAAGTTGTACTCGTGATCTCCGTACTCCTCTTGGAGTCCCTTTGGGATTACCCAGAGCACGTCGTATGGGGGAGGTGTCTCTGGCATATAGACGTGGAGATCAGTGAGAAAGACCATCAGGTTCGGGCTGATGTTCTCGTAAGAGACCTTCTCGAATGCAGGAGTCATGTCCGATCCACCACCACCAGTGACATCGCTCTCGATCAACGCTTCGTCGTCGGCTTCGAGGACTTGGTAGTGGTGAACGCGAGTGTCGATCTGCATGAAGTGAACTGAGTCCGGGTTCATATCACCGACGATGTTCCGGACTTCCTCCAAGAACGTGTCTTGGTACTCAGTTGTCGACCCGCTGGTGTCGATAGCGATGACGACGTCACCGATCTTGGTTCCGATCGATGATGGCATGAGGAACTCGGTGGCCGATCCGTACTTGTTGTTCGGCCTGTTCCACGAGTAGTCCTCTGTTCCAGTGAGAGACATCTCGATGTGCTCTCGAAGGACGTCTCTCCAGTCGACAGAAGTATCCTTCTTGGCCGACTGGTGGAGGAATGCATAGTCCACCTCCTTACCGATGCCCTTCAGGTCACCACTCACTCTCCTGTCAGCGAGGTATGTTTTCCATGCACCCTCATCCATCTTGGTCAACTCGAACGTGGCCGGGGCATCCTTCTTCATCTCAGGCTTGTGTTCCATCGTCGCTCCGACGGACGGGCAAGCTTTGAGGAACTCATTCAGTGAAGCGGGGATGTCTTCCTCCCCATCACCATCACCACCACCACCACCACCACCAGTGCTAGGTTTGAAACTAGGGTCATGCTCACGAATCATCTCGGAGTAGACCTTCTCAACTGATGGTCGACTTCCGCTGCCCACGCACTGTGGTTGGTAGAAGTAGTGGTGATTGCCGTCGTCCATCCGAGCGAACGTGGTGTTGACATAGCCACCAGTAGCCATCTCCAAGTCACCAAGACTCAGGTTGATGACAATGTTGCTGGCGTCCCACCAGAGCTTGGTGTTCCTGTTGCCCTTCCTCCATACGTGTCCGTAGATACAGACAAGTGCAGTGTGGGCGACCATCGAACGCCTCTGATTCAATGTCGAGTGATCCCATGCTCCTGGGTTGAGGAAGATGTAGGTGCCGTCGGTCGAGAAACGCGGTGTATGTTCGGTGAACACCGGGATCAGCTTGAACGCAACCGATAGCGCCGGGAGCCTCTGAGAGAGCGCCAGGACGCAGTTCCGAAACTCCTTGTGTCTCTCGTGGTTTTTGGCGTCAATCATTTGGTCTCTCCTTCGAGTGTTGTCGCGGCGAGGACTCTCGCTACGCATTTCTTGCATGAGCGTCTGTAGTTGGCGAACCTCTCGACAAGAAGATCCGAGCCGCCGACGAAATCACCAGTCTCGCCGCATAGTGGTTTCTTCGTGTCTCGTTCCGACGCATGTAGAACATCTAACAACTTGGGACTGGCGACCTGTACTAGATCTCCGTAGTGCTTTCCCATAACTGCCTCCTATGAAAAGTGGCCCCGCCGAAGGGGCGTGTTAGGCGGTGAATGGGAGGGTCGCATCAACAGCGGTCAGACCGTAGATGCAACTCCCTTCGGCGGGACCGAGTGTCTCAGGCAGTCTGAAGGGCTTCGATCATCTCTTCACCGAGATCGGTAGCGAAGCACTCTTCGTAGTATGGGGACGTGAGGAAGCTGTCGGACGAGGCGATCATGTCACGGAACATGAGCATCGCAGCATCCGTAGACGCCTTCCCGATCTTGTCGAAGATCTTCGGGATCATCTGGGCCTTCTCTTCACCATCGTCACAAGCGAGTTGGACAATCCGTGAACAGAGGAACGCCATGTGAGTCGGGTCGTTCGGAAGGCTGAAGTTGTCGGGATCGCTGAAGATCTCTTCGACGTTGCCGATCTGATTCCCGAGAGAGTAGAACCCTCCGAAGAGTCCGGCGTATGTCATGCCGACGGCACCGGCCAACAGTGAAGTGAGGATCGGGTATCCGACATCTTCTTCGACGATGGCTCCCGACTTGATCTGCACCTCGTACTCTTGGAGGAGTCGAGCGGCCTTCTCCCAGGTTCGCGGTGTCGCCTGGTTCTTGATGTCCTTACTGGGCTTCCAGTCGAACAGAGCGGCTGGCCTCGAAGCGAGGAACCCAGAGATGACCTTGGGCAACCCGGTCGAGTTGTACCACTTGCGGAAGTCCGACTCGTCCGGCTCGATGTCGATGATGAGTCCGAAGCGTGACTTCACCGGTTCGATGAGTCCAGCGACACCGGCGTTGTCTTCCTTGCGGTTGGTGCTCGCACAGATCGTGACACACTTGGGGATCTTGCGTCCGTTGAGTTCACGAGCATGGAGGTAGGGCATGTATGCCGCTTGAGTTGACTTCGGAGCTTGGCCGAGGTCTTCGAGATCCCAGAGGGTCTTCTTCTTGGAGTTGAAGACCTTGTGGAGCACGCCGTATGGCTTGAACTCCGCGTGGTCTCCTGCGTCCATCGGCAGACCACAGGGCACCGACACGTCTTCGACAGACGGGTGTCCCATGATGTGCGTTCGGTTGGTGAGTCGAGCGACTTCCTTGTTGATGGCACTCTTACCGATGCCGGGAGGGCCGACCAACAGGTAGGGTTCGTTGGCGTTGGCTGCGATGGTTGCGATTCGAATAGCTTCTGAAGGCTTCATTTGTTCTCTCCGTCTTGTGGTTGGTGGTTGGTTGAGTGTTCGAAACGTGTAGGTGATGTCGCTAGTTGTCCCGACCGAATAGAAGTCGGTCAGTGAAGCTCTGCTTGGGCTCATTGGCCTTCCTCGGAGGCAGCTTGCCGTGGTCGGCGACGTTCTTGCCGATCTTCCTGGCCGCCTCTTCGATGGAACAGTTGTTCTCCATCGCATAATCAGCGGTCTTGACGAACGACTTGGGGATTGCATCGAAAGCCACTTCGTGTGGCTCCCTGTCGCCACTCATGATCTTGAGTTGCCTGAGCAGGATGGCGTGTTCGAGGATCAGTGAAGAGAGCTTGGTTGCTCCCTCTGCGTCCATGACGCCGATGCCCCACGCCTGTCGCCACTGATGGATGAACTCTTCTTCGGTGATGAAGCAGTCATCGGGCAGCACGTCTTTCAGCTTGTCGATGTCTCCAACGTGTTCGGTGTTGATGATGCTCGGATCATCCTTCGGTTGTTCTTCGTTCATGGTGATCTCTCCTGTCGGTGATAAATGGAGACTGGGGGACTATCGCTCGTCCTCTTCTCACTCACTTCGCCCTTTCCATGCCGAGGGTCTCACGTTCGGCAGTGTCACCCCAGTCTCCGGGTGTTCTATTGGGTCGAAGCAATGGTGGGACGCCTGCAACCCCTTCCCGACTCAGGAGAGATGTTGCAGCGTGTAATTCGGACACCACCCGCCAAAGGTGATGAACGACGCGAAGGGTTTACCGACGCCCCTGTCCGCCCTCTCGAAAGAGGGCTGGGAGCGGAGCCGGATCAGTCGATGTTCACGGCGTAGTACTCGTCCTCTCCGAGGAGAGTGAGGGACTCATCGAGGAAGTCATTCAGCGAATTCATCCTGTAATACCACGGCCTGACGATGTGGTGTTCCGGATCGAACAATCCGGGCCGGAACAGTGCCTCCTGTTCCTTGGACCGGGTGGCCGTGAAGAAGAACTCACGTACCCCATCCCCACCCCTTTTCACCCGAAGAGCGAGGTAGTAACCGGTGTGTGTCCTCTTCACCTCTCCACCGAGTGTGACTTCGAGGTAGGTCGTTTTCCGGTCGACATCGGTGAAGTCATACCCGGTCGATGCCTCGAAGCCGTTGAGACAGAGGTCGGCGATCACTTCGCTGTAGTCGAAGCGACCGATCTTCCCGATCGACTCTTCGAGATCACCGTCCACCGATCTGATGAAGTAGAGGTAGGGCTCGTATTCATCGGGGTCTCGTCTTGCCTGGTCTCTGATGATGTACAGCTTGTCGTTGGTCGTCACGTCACTGGTCATCTGTCTTTCCTCCGAGTCGGCGGATCTTGTCGTTGATCCATTGGGTTTCCTTGTCTGACAGAGAGTCCTTGGAGGACATCACGACTCGGCAGACTCCCTGTTGAATGGAGTCGGTGATCGCGTTGACCATCCGTAGTGCTCTCCGGTGGTTTTCGGGAACGGGTGTTCCCATGAGTTCGGGTAGGTCTCTGAGAGACTTGATTGTGGTGCTCATGAGTCCCCCCTCTTGAGTCGCCCCTTCTCATCGAGGAACAGGTTCTTGATCTTCTTGATCGACTCCATCTTCGATGCGAGATCACTCTTCGGATCGAGAGTGTCCTTGGCCTTCGTGTAGTCGGCCTCGGACATGTCCGGTGTCTTCGTCATCCCCATGCTCTCCGGAGCGATCAGTGTCAGGAGTGCTACGCCTCTGTGTTCCTTACAGAAGGTCAGAGAGGTGACAAGGGCCTTGTCCATGTCACCGTCCGGTGCAGGACCGACGTGGGTGATGACGAACTCGGTGGGGTTGTTGCAGTTCTCATTCCCACACACCGCGAACTTCGATGGCAGTGACTTCATGACTTACTCCTACGAGAGGTGAGGTGGTGGAGGAGCCCTTCGAAGACGAGGGAGAACGCCCAGACGTAGACCATGGCGGCTGTGACCGTCTGTGTGGCCTCCCAGACGTAGCTGGGTGAGCCCATGTCGAGGAGCTTGCAGAGAGCGGCTGTGAGGGTGCCGAGTCCACACACGAGGAACACAGCGGCTCTCAGCGTGTCGTTGTATCCTTGGAGGAAGGCGGCTCGTCCTCGTTCGCTGCGATCTTCCTTTTCGAAAGAGGCCAGGGCTTCGAGAAGCCCCTCTCGTTGAGACCTCTGCTCTTCAATCGATTGCCTGAGAGCAAGGATCAGCGAATCGACCTCAGCCGCCAAAGAGCCGTCTCCGTAGTCGTCTGGGTTGCTTGAGCAGCTTGACCCGTAGTCGTCTGGGTCCGTCTCGGTAGTCGGCGGATGACCCTCGAAGGGGATGCAGTCATCTATGTTCGACTCGGTTTCGAAGGGAACGGTGTAGGGGATGTCTTCCCCATACATCTCCTCGTAGTACTGATCTACGTCCGGCTCGGTAGTCGGCTTTGTAGTGTCCGACCACTCCTTATGCGGAACGTAGTAACCCTCGCAGTTGGTGCATTGAAACACCATGTTTCCGTCCACCGCGACAGTCTCACCAGAGCATTCTGGACACGGTGGTGTCGGGTTTGGAGAGGTGAACGTCATGAGGTCCGCTCCAGGGCTTGGGAGGTCTCATACACCTCTTTGATGTCCTGTCGTGCATCCATGGAGACGCAAAACAGAAGAGCGGCGAGAGCGTCCATCGTGGGCTCTGTGAGAGCCGAGGGGAGGATTGACTCTCCATCTGCATCCATCGCATCGGCACACAAGATGTGACCATCTGGCGATGTGTGAATGGTGACGGACAAGCCGTTACAGGTGTAAAGCTGGATGGCGTGAGAGCCATCTGCGCCGTGTCCAACGTTGGCGCGGTTAGTGATCTTCATCGTGTTCTCCTGAGGTTGTGTGAGTACATGAAAGCGCCCCTCATACCGAAGCATGAGAGGCGTTTGCGGTGACTCGACTGGTGGTTCAGATGGTCACGAGACCGGAGGGGAGCTTGGCCTTCTCGCCGTACCACATCCGAGTGAAGCGGTTCCACTGGAAGCCTGCGAGCTTGAGTTCTTCGAGCACCGGCTTCGGCGGGATCTTGTCACCCTGAGAGACCAAGCCGATCAGCTCGACCGTTGCCCAAACAGCAGGCTCGGTGCTCTCAGCTTTCTTGGTCTTCTTCGTCTTCTTCTTTGGAGAGGTCGCTGCCTCTTCCACTTCATCGATGCGATTGGAGAGCTGGTTGAGCTTCTCCAAGATAGCCATGAAGGCATCATTTCCGTTGTCAGTCATCACGTTCTCCTGAGTAGTGGAGTAGATGGTGGTTGTGTCCCCGGCATCCGTGCCGAGCCGCCGCATCGTCGCCGACACGGCGCAAAGTTTCCAGCGGCACGAGCTAAGTTGCGTGGCCGCAAGGGTTTGCAATCGTCCGCATCCATGCGCCCGCAGGGGAAGCGAAGCACGCTAAGCCGCAATACTGCCAACACATTGAGACCATACTCACTGTACTAGAGGCTTCGATGGCTCTTTGTATGGGGTGTGGGGAGGAAACTGCTGAAGTACACTTCAGGTATTGAGGTCTCGGGGGGGGTCACGTTCCAAGGCCAAGAACCTTGGGAGTCTCTTCTATTGTTTAGCTACTTCACTCCCCTACCTCCCCTACCGGGTTCTGTGAGAACCGTGGGAGTCCCAGGTACTGTACCCGTTCAACGCGGGTAGACTGGGAGGCGTTGCTGGTCGTATGACGCGTTCGTCCAAGGCCAGCGGCCGAATCATGCATGCATGCATTCATCTGAACGACGACGACGAGGGTGGGCAGGCCCTGTATGGCGGACCCGATTCCGTTGACGGGCTTGCTCCACCGTATCCCTGGCGTGCAGATGCATGGGTGGATGCATGTATGCATGCATGTCGAGCCCGTTGGGCCCCGCCTGAAGCTGCCGCACCAGCCTTGGGCCTCCAAGGGAAGGACACGAGTATTCCGTGTGCGTCGTCGGGTGACCCGTCATCGAAGCCGAAGCG
>SPJL01036630.1_pt1 | contig 23419 bp, 16 predicted proteins | sample 3741751 | NCBI WGS metagenome assembly SPJL01 (sample SAMN10925998, study PRJNA522277) | cold seep metagenome | isolation source: Elba SIP-enriched marine methane seep metagenome, extraction at timepoint T3 | place: Italy: coast of Elba, Mediterranean Sea | reverse complement strand
GGGTGGGCCCACCCAAAGCCCGAGCTAGTAACTTGATTTATAAATTAAAAACATATAATAAGTAATTAGTTTTTTTCTTCTTTCTCCATTACCTCAATAAAATAAGCCAGTTTATACCAATCAAAAACATGCAAATTGGGTCGACTGGAATGAAAATTCTTCAGCATTACCTGCTCTGTCCACTTGCCCAATCTACTGATTGGCCCACTCAGGCCCAGTCGCTTCAAGCGATAATAGGCATCCAGCAAGCGAGTTTCTATCTCCAAGTTTTGCCGGGTGATCAAGCCTAAGTTGTCCAAGGCCTGTCGACTCTTCGCCAAAAAAACGGGCGTTTTTTCCAATCCAATATGCTCCAAGGGGTTATCTAAGTGCAAGATTTGATGCCCCCGCCGCTTCAACTCTAAGCCAAATAAGGTATCCTCATGGCCATATTCCCTAATGCTCTCTTCAAATTGAATATCGAGAAATATACTACGCGGAATGACAAAATGATGAGTCAAAAAGGCATTATAAGGGCTTTCTGATCTTTCCGTCGCCAATTTTTGTTCCCGCCGCATCCCATAATACCAATGGAAATAATGCTCTAGCGATTTGGGCGGAACTTGAGAGTAAACCCGGCCTCCACAAAGGATGGTATTGGGCTGAACCCTCGATAAATACTGCTGAATATAGTTGGAACGTACCACCTGCGAATCGCAATCGATGAAGAGCAAGTAATCGTGCTTGGCAGCTTGTCCTAATAGATTCCGAATCCGGGATCGACCCACATTATCCTCTAATTCTAAATATTTTACCCCTTCCAGCTCCCCAATTTGTCGATTGAGTTGTTGAAAGGATTCCTCGGACCTATCGTCGTAGCAAAGGATTTCAAAGTCAACTTCGGCCTCTTGGCACTGTCGCTGCAAGTCATTCACCAGTTGGCGAATATCAAAATTATAGATGGGAAGTAAAATGGACAACATATCTGTATCGTTTGGCCTTTGCACCTAAAACGCTCGCAATTTGCAAAAACTTATCTAAAAGATCCGCTCAAAAGAAAAATACCTACTTTCAAAAAAAACTGAAAGTTCATTTCCTTGTTGTATCTTTACAATCAAAATACACCGCAATTTATGAATGCAGCCACTTCATTGGCCACGATCGTCCAAGATAATACCCTAAGTGCTGATCTGCGACAAATCGCAGAGAAGGTATTGGGGGAAGAAAGAATTACCGAGGCAGAGGGACTTCTACTATTTGAAAAGGCCGAATTGTCCTATCTCGGGGCCCTAGCGAATCATATTCGAGAGCGCCGCCATGGGGATCGGACCTATTTCAACCGCAACTTTCACGTTGAGCCAACTAATGTCTGTCTGTACACCTGTACTTTTTGTTCTTATTCGCGTCTGATCAAAAAACGGGAAGAAGGCTGGGAGTACAGTTTAGAAGAGATTATGGACATCATCCGCAAATATGATGACCAAGCCGTTACCGAGGTGCATATCGTAGGAGGTGTGCTTCCGCAGTATGATCTCAAGTTCTACCAAGACCTTTTTAGCGCTATCAAAGCGCATCGACCAGAGCTTCACGTCAAAGCCCTTACTCCAGTGGAGTACCACTATATTTTCAAAAAAGGTAAGGTTTCCTATGCCGAGGGGATGAAATTGATGAAAGAAGCCGGCCTGGATTCGATGCCGGGAGGAGGAGCCGAAATCTTTCATCCCGAAATTCGCGATCAAATCGCTGGGGGGAAATGTAGTGGCGACGAATGGCTTGAGATTCATGAGGAATGGCATAAATTGGGCAAACGTTCTAATGCAACGATGCTTTATGGGCATATTGAAAAATATGAACATCGGATTCATCATCTGGAGCAGTTGAGACAGTTGCAGGACCGAACCGGAGGTTTCCAAACCTTTATCCCCCTCAAATTCCGAAATAAAGGCAACCAGTTGTCTCATGTACCAGAGGCTACCGTAATCGAAGACCTGCGAAATTATGCAGTAAGTCGTATTTACCTCGATAATTTTGATCACCTGAAAGCCTACTGGCCGATGATTGGTCGAAATACCGCTCAGATGTTACTGGCTTTTGGGGTGGATGATATTGACGGAACCATCGACGATACCACCAAAATCTACACCATGGCAGGGAGTGAAGAACAAAGCCCCGCGATGAGTACCGAGGAGTTGGTAAAACTGATCCGTGGGGTTGGTCGACAAGCCATCGAAAGAGATACTTTGTATAATGTGGTTGAAGATTATGCAGATCATGTTTTTGAAGACGATAAATTTTACCAGGGCTATGTCTCTTTGCCCGTAGTGAATAAGTGATGAGTTAAGCAATGAACAGCAAAGAAATATACATCATCCGTCATGGCGAGACGGACCTCAATCGCCGCCGTATTGTACAAGGTAGTGGTATCGATAGTTCCTTAAATGAATTAGGACGCCATCAAGCCAAAGCCTTTTATGATTTTTATCATTCCGTTCCCTTCGAACTGGTCATCACCTCCAACCTGCAACGGACCCATCAAACGGTAGCACCTTTTATCGATAAAGGCCTGCCTTGGGAAAAAACGCCTCATATCAATGAGATCAACTGGGGCGTTCATGAAGGTAAAGAGAGCGAACCTTGGATGGTAGAGGCCTATCGCACCATGATAGAAGAGTGGGGGAAGGGGAATTTTGATGCTAGCCTCCGCGAAGGGGAAAGCGCTCGTGAAATGGCCAGCCGCTTACAGCAATTTGTAGCGGACCTGCGCCAAAGACCGGAGAAAAAAATCCTAGTTTGTAGCCATGGACGAGCTTTGCGCTGTTTGATGTGCGTTTTTAAGGACCAACACCTACGGGAAATGGAATCCTATTCGCATAGCAATACCGGCTTGTTTAAAATACGCCAGGAGTTTGATCGTTTTATCGTTGATTTGGAAAATGATACCCGGCATTTGGAAGAAAGTGCTATTGATCGCTTATGAAAGAAAAAATCAAAGTCACTGCCGTTAGTTATTTGAATACCAAGCCCTTCCTCTATGGCATTTTCGAACATAAATTAGAGGAGGAATTAGATTTGGAATTGAATATCCCTTCGGTCTGTGCTCAAAAGCTTAGTAGTGGAGAGGTAGATTTAGGCCTAGTGCCAGTAGCGGTGATTCCCCAACTGGCCAACCCTCATATCATTTCTGATTATTGTATCGGTACGGTGGGGGCGGTCAAAACGGTTTGTTTATATAGCCATTGCCCACTCGAAGAAATTACCTCTATTTATCTCGATCATCATTCTCGTACTTCCGCGGCCCTGCTCCAATTGCTGCTTCGGGAATATTGGCAATTGAACCCGCAGCTATTACCCGCTTTTGAAGGCTATATTGATAAAATTGAAGGAACCACCGCTGGTTTGGTGATTGGCGACCGGACGATTGGTTTGGAAAAAAGATTTCCTTATGTCTATGATCTCGGTGAGGTATGGGAATCTTATACGGGCCTGCCCTTTGTTTTTGCAGCCTGGGTAAGCAATAAGCCTCTAGCCCCTGAGTTTATCGAACGCTTTAATCAGGCCCTGGCCACGGGGCTCGATCATATTCCCCAACTCATCTACCTCCTGCCTAAGCCCGAATCCGACTTCGACCTTCAGGCCTATTTTACCCACCACATCAGTTATGAACTGGATGCCCCCAAAAGAATAGCCTTAGATCGCTTTCTCAAAGCACTAGGCGTAGAGCATCCAGTTGAAGGTTTACTGGTCTGATAAAGCAAGACCAAATTTGTTTTTTCCGTAAAAAGTTGTCATCTTTGCAGCTCAAGTCCATCCTGTTCTAGTTTCACATCTCCTCCGTGGTTCATTCGCAAATCGCAGTTGATTCATTGTAATTCAACTGCTCAGAATTCCATTTACTTATCCTAAATCAAAAACCACTATGCTCTCAAAATTGTACTGTACTCTTGCATTATTATTTCTTGGAACATGGACACTCTCTGGACAAACTGCTTGCCTGGATGTTAACATTTCCGTCTTCGAACCGACCTGTACGGGAACCAACGATGGTGGAGTCCTACTCTCCGTTTCCTCAGGCCTAGCCCCTTACACCTACACTCTAATACCTAGTGGCCAAAGCGGTTCCTTCCCCCAATCCGTAACCATCGATGGCCTTCCCGCCGGAGCCTACCAAGCATTTATCGAAGATAGCGACAGTTGTACTACGGACCTTAGTTTCGTAATCAGTGAACCGGCAGCGATTGTGCTCGAAGCGGTTGCAACTTCCTCCGGTTGTAATGGCTCTGCTGATGGTTCAATTACTGTATTTGTAACGGGAGGTACGCCACCATACATTTATGAATGGAGTAATGGCGCCACTGGACCAACCATTGATAATCTACCTCCAGGTCTTTATACCGTCACTGTCACGGATGCTAATGGCTGTACGGCTGAAATTAGCGCAGAAACCAATGTGGGGAATGGATTGACCGTCGAATTAATAGTTATGGATGCTTTTTGTAATGGTGAAACAAGTGGAAGCATAGACCTTTTTTCTTCCGGCGGCATCTCTTCTTATGCTTGGTCGAATGGGGCAACTACAGAGGATATCGGAGGTTTATCAGCCGGTACTTACTGTGTAACGGTCGAGGATGTAGATTTTTGTGTTCAAGTCTTTTGTGCGGTCGTTAATGAACCCGCGCCCATAATCATCGATTTTGATGTCACTGACCCAGTTAACAATCAGGGAGGCTCCATTACTGCCCTAGTTACTGGCGGTACCCCCGGCTATACCTTTGATTGGAATGGCCCTAGCGGACCCTTAAACAACTCCAACACGATTGATAACTTATCTCCAGGTACCTATGAGCTAATTGTTACAGATAGTAATGGATGCCAAGTGGTTGGGGTAGTGACGCTGGTAAGTGCTTCCTATGAAGTTGATGTGATTGATGTAAATTGCTTCGGTGAAATGAGCGGAAGTATTGATCTTACCCTTTTATTTGGTACGCCACCTTATAACTACACTTGGTCTGGACCAAATGGCTTTACCTCCAATACAGAAGATATCAACAACCTTGCAGCAGGAAATTACTTCCTCACGGTTTCTGACAATCTAGGGGAATCACTTACCGCTACCGTAGTGGTCAATCAAAATGATCCTATCGAATTTATGAGCTCTCAAAACGGCATATGTTCTGGCGAACCTATTACCGTCGATGTTGTGATAACGGGAGGTGTTAGTCCTTATTCCGTAGAATGGCCAGTAGATGTCGATCCAAATGACATCTTAGAGGGGAGTTATGAAATTACGATTACCGATGCGGTCAATTGTAGCCAGACAGGCGAGGTTATCGTAACGGAGCCCGAGCCAATTTCCATTGACTTTACCGTCAGCGATGCCGCCTGTAGTGGCTCCGCCGATGGTTGTATCAGTGCTAGCCCAAGCGGAGGAAATCCCCCTTATATTTACATTTGGTCAAACGGAAATACCGAACGAGATATCTGCGGACTTATTCCTGGAACTTATACGCTTACCGTAACGGATATTTTTGGTTGTTTCGCAGCTGGAACGGCCGCTATTGGTTCTCCTGACCTGCTGGACGTGAATATTACGGGAACTCCAATTGTCTGTGATCAAGAAGGAACCATCGATGTTGTTGTGACGGGAGGGGTCCCTCCTTATAACTATATTTGGGAAGATAATCCGATGATTACCACTCCCAATCGTACGGACTTAGGCCCCGGCACCTATGTTTTTACCGCTACTGATTCGAACGGTTGCTCTATCACCATTTCTTACACCATTGAATCTTCTATCTCCCTCGTACTTTCCAGTTCGAATGCGAATTGCGATAGTACTGGAGGAGCTGCTTTTGCTACCGTGCTTGGTGGTGCTCCCAATCCTAGTTATGAATGGAGTAATAGCGAAACGACTGCTTCCATCACCGATTTGGCGCCAGGCGGCTACTCCGTTACGGTCACCGATAATGATAATGGTTGTAGAACGCATGATAATGTCATCGTCCCACTCGATTCTAGTTGCTTTGTAAGCATCTCTGGGACCGTATTTTTAGAAACGGTGAATCAGGATTGTATGCCTGATGCCAATGCACTGGGCGTTGGTGGCATTTTGATTCAACTAAATACGGGGGAATCAACCTTTACCAATGCTGCGGGGGAATATGAATTTTCCGTGGTTCCGGGTAATTATGAGGTAACGATGAACCTCGGAAATCCACAGTACAACAGCCTTTGTGCTGGGCCTTTACCGGTTGCCTTGCCAACGGCTCCGGGCGCTTCTACAGACAATGATTTCTTTGTGGAATATGCAGTTGATCAGGATTTAAAAATCTACGTTAATAAAGGCAATGCTCGTCCAGGCTTTGTGCAAAGTATCCAAATTTGTGTTTGGAATTTTGGTGCTGCTCCCGCAAGTGGAACCGCGGTATTTGAACATGATGAACTACAAAACTTTTTGAGTGCCAACCCCATGGAAGATAGTTACGATGCGAGTACTCGTACGGTAACTTGGTCTTTTACAGACCTGGCACCGGGTGATGTAGCCATATTCCGTCCCCGGGTGTCTTTGCCTGCAAGCACACCGCTCGGCACTTTGATCAATCTTAATTTTAGCGCTGAGCCAATTCAAGGAGACCTTACTCCTTGGAATAATACCATTCACTGTCCAATGACGGTTACGGGTTCTTATGACCCGAATGATAAGCAGGTCAGCCCTGCTGGAGAAGGAGACGATGGGATTGTTTATGCTACTGATACCCTGTTGACCTACCTGATTCGTTTCCAAAATACGGGAACGGATACTGCTTTCACCGTGGTCATTAAAGATGAATTAGAAGAAGATTTAGACTTAGAAACGCTGATTCCCGGCCCTGCTAGCCACGAATATGAGCTAAGTGTGGAGGACGAGCGGACTTTGGTCTTTACTTTCAACAATATTATGCTACCCGATAGTTTTGTCAATGAGCCCGCCTCCAATGGCTGGGTGTTCTTCGACATTCGACCGATAGAAAGTGCAGGATATGGAACGGTAATCGAAAATACTGCTGGCATTTTCTTTGATTTCAACCCTCCAATTATCACCAATACGGTACGAACTTCCTTTACTTTACCTGTTGGTACGGATGAATTAGTTGATTTAGATTTACCCTTGGTGGTCCGTCCTAATCCTAGTTCCGGCGCCTTTACATTGGAGTATGAATTGGAAGAAAGTCAGGAGGTGAGTATCCGTGCTTATGATTGGCGAGGGGTACTGGTGAAAGTGTTGCAAAGTGCTAGTAGTCAGGGGGTTGGCGCGCATGCTTTAAGCATTGACGAAGGAGAATTACCTAGCGGGGTATACCTTTTGGAAGTAAGGGCGGCCAAATCTGGTCGTGGGCTTCAAAAACTGATTATTTTGGATTAAGCTAGATACAAAGGTGACTTTTGGAGACTTTCCAGAGGTCACCTTTTATGATTTACAACGGGATTAATTTAAAATGCTGCCATTTAATCATAAAATATTTTTACGTATATTAAACCTAGGCCTGTATTCTACCCCTAAGAGGGTATTTTGAGGTAAATACACACAGGATTAACATTGCCTCCTTGCATATCTAGGATAATGGCCGTAATATTGAAATGTCTTTATGAAAATAAGAAACCAACATATCATCGGTTGCTGTTGCTGTCCACTTCATTAAAGGGGAAGGCAATTGTTTTACAACCAAACAACAAATTATAATCTCATTGCCTTTCCATTGGAAAGGCTTTTTTTATGGATTTTTTGATAGAATGAACTTTTTAAAAGCAGATTAGTTATACCAATATTATGAATCTCGGATACCAAATCACTACTTGTTGTTGCTGTTGTTGTACTCCCCGCGGAGTAGGGAACAGCTATGGTACCTGACGATCAGTCTCAAGAAATTGATTTATCAAACCATATTAAGCCTTACTCCACCCGGTGTAAGGCTTTTTTTATTGTATTAACTCAAAGATCATGACGACGACCATAAATACGCCACATATTTTTCAAGAACCCCGGCTCGACCACGTAGCTTCCTTAATCGGCAATACGCCCCTCTACGAAATTACCCGAGCCTGGACCAGCGACAAAGTGCGCATCTTCGCCAAATTGGAATGGCAACAACTAGGCAGCAGCGTAAAGTCACGCCCGGCCTTCAATATCTTAAAAACCGCCATCGAAACGGGGGCCTTACAACCGGGCCAGCGGCTGCTTGATGCTACCAGTGGAAACACCGGAATTGCCTACGCCAGTATTGGCGCGGCACTGGGAATCCCGGTTAGCCTTTGCCTGCCCGAGAATGCCTCGCCCGCCCGCATCCAGATTCTAGAGGCCTTGGGCGTCGACCTGATTTTAACCTCCAAATTTGAAGGAACAGATGGCGCTCAACTCAAAGCAAAAGAATTGTATGCCGCAGCCCCCGAACGCTTTTTCTACGCCGACCAATACGCCAATGATGCCAATTGGCGAGCGCATTATCAAACCACGGCTGTCGAAATCTGGGAACAGACTAAGGGGCAAATCACTCATTTTATTGCAGGCTTGGGGACTACGGGCACCTTTACCGGAGTTGGTCGTCGGCTAAAAGAATACCGTTCCGAAATCGAATTGATTGCCCTCCAACCCAATAACCCCATGCATGGCCTAGAAGGTTGGAAACACTTGGAAACGGCGATCGTCCCCACTATTTATGATGACCAATTGGCAGATCGTTATGCCGAGGCTGATACGCTAGAGGCCTACGAGACGATCAAAACCGTGGCCCAAACCGAAGGCTTATTATTAAGCCCTTCTGCCGCGGCCAATCTAAACGGTGCCATCCGATTGGCTCAGGAACTTGAAGAAGGCATTATCGTAACCACTTTTGCGGACGACTCCTCCAAATACGCCGAGGTCTATCGCCACATTTTTTAATTCCCAAAAACACCTAAAATGAATAGCCAAGTTCAAATAGACCCCGCTGCCCTTGAAGTGATTTATAAACATGCTCGGGAAGCGTTCCCCGACGAATGCTGTGGCTTTATGTATGGCGGAGAGCAAAACGGTCGCCAGATTACGGTGGCCCGAAGAGTGGGTAATGCCAAAGAGGGCGATCAAAGAAGACGTTTCGAAATTTCACCGCTAGATTATATGCAAGCCGAGCGTTATGCTTTGGAAAACGATTTAGAGCTGCTTGGTATTTATCATTCTCATCCTCAACATCCCGCCATTGCTTCGGTCCATGATTTGGAAAAGGCCATGCCTTATTTCTCCTACGTTATCGTGTCCGTATTAGATGGTGAGATCGACGATATAAAATCCTGGAAACTCCAGGAAAAGGAAAGACAATTTGACGAAGAAGAGGTCATCCTCTTAACCGATATCCCTACTTCTTAAATATCCCAAAACCGATTTAAAGCAAACCAATTTTTGAAAATCCGAAAAAAGAAAAATTATCATGGCCAAGATCATCATTCCTACACCACTCCGTAAATTCACGGACAACCAATCGACCTTCGAAACTTCGGGTAACACCGTCAAGGAGGCGATTCAAGAGCTTACTTCTCAGTACAGTAGCTTGAGTCAACATCTCTTAGATGTCAACCAAAACATTCGTTCTTTTATCCGCATCTACATTGGCGATGAGGACATCAATAGCTTGCAGCAGGAAGCTACTGCGGTAGAAGCTGATACTGTAATAAGCATTGTGCCCGCTATTGCGGGAGGAATTGCTTAAATTGTTCACGTACAAATTCTAAATCATGAGTGAGATACAATTGAGCCCTCAGGAAATGGCCCGTTATGCCCGCCACATCGCCATTCCAGAATTTAATACCGAGGGACAACGCAAATTAAAAGCTGCCAAGGTGCTGGTGATTGGTTCGGGAGGCTTGGGTAGCCCAGTGCTCCTTTATCTGGCCGCGGCAGGAGTGGGCCATCTAGGCATCGTCGATTTTGATGTAGTCGATGAAAGTAATCTACAACGTCAAGTCCTCTTTACCGTCGATGATGTTGGTAAACTTAAAGCAGAAACAGCCGCCAAGCGATTGAGAAAACTCAATCCGCATATCGAGATCACGGTTCACAATACCCGATTTACAAAAGAAAATGCCCTAGAGCTGGTAAAGCAATACGATGTGGTAGCTGATGGAACGGATAACTTCCCGACGCGCTACTTGGTCAATGATGCTTGTGTATTGGCGGGGAAAACGAATATTTATGCCTCTATCTTCCGTTTTGAAGGGCAGGTATCGGTGTTTAATTACGAATTGGAAGATGGGACACGTGGCCCCAATTACCGCGATTTATTTCCTGAGCCACCACCTCCGGGTTTGGTGCCCAACTGTGCCGAAGGTGGCGTATTGGGTGTATTGCCGGGGATTATTGGCAGTTTGCAGGCCTCCGAAGTAATCAAGGTGATTACGGAGGTGGGCGAGCCCTTGAGTGGTCGTTTGTTCCTTTTTGATGCGGCAAGTTTTACCACTCGCATCCTTAAGGTGGCGAAAAATCCTACGACGAAAATTGAGGCTTTGATCGATTATGAATTGTTCTGTGGAATCAGTCCGGCGGATGAAGTACCTGTGGAAGAAATTGAGGTAACCGAGCTTAAGGAGCTGATCGATAATGGTGCGGATTTTCAACTCATCGACGTCCGCGAGGCCTATGAATACGATATCGCTAATTTGCAAGGCCAATTGATTCCCTTGTCTAAAATAGCAGAGCAGTCTAAGCATATTGATCGCAATAAAAAAGTGGTCATCCACTGCCGGAGCGGTAAACGCAGCGCAGATGCTATCCGCGAATTGCAAAACCTTTATCATTTCGATAACCTCTACAATCTGAAAGGAGGTATCCTGGAATGGTCCAAACAGATTGATAGCTCAGTACCGACTTATTAGGTGCTCGGTGCGGGCTAAAAATTAGAATAGAATTAGAAGAATTAGGTAGGTAGGATAAGTTCTTGGAAACCTGCCGAAGAGTTAGAATAACAAATGGTGATTAGCTAACGCCCCTTTGCGAAGGGGCGTTTTTTTTGCCTATACACCAAGCGGGGTCGTTAGGTATCGGTAGGCGTACAACAAGACTAGCAAAAAGAAGGTGAGAAAAAACATATAGAAAATTAAGCGAGCGACTATTGTCCTCGGATTTTGATGCTGCCGATTTTCCAAATCCTCTAAGCTTTCTACATCACCTAGAGATTTTGCATAATCAATCTGTCGATTTCTCAATTTTATTTTTTGTTGTTGAATGATTGTCTGACTGAGGGCAACTTCGCCTTGATAGTATTTCCGGTCTGCTTCCCCATTCGATAAACCTAGCCATTCAAAAAAGGGAAGGAAGCCGGGAGGACGAATCGCTCTTTGTTTGTCTTTTTTTAATTGTTTGCGGAAGTACGCTAATTTCTGCAACTCTTCAGTGGAGGAGATTTGGACCTTCTGGGAAATGGGCCTTGGTGGATTAGGTGTTGAGTCTTGGTCGGACCGTGCTTTAGGTTGCTTGGGATACCGTCTTTGCTGTAGGTGGTATTGGCGAAGTGGGCCATGGGCACGCCGAAGCCTTGGTTTGATGGGGATAATGGGAGGTTCTTTGCGGTTCATGAGCAGCGTAATTTAGGAGCTCACGGATGGGCTATCCGCGGAGACTGTTATGGCTTAGGTTTACGCTCTCTTTTTGCTTGCTGTCTTTTTAATACTTGGTCTAGACCTATTGGATAGGTCTATTGTGGGCATAGTGAAATGGGCTTTGAGCTTGTGCTAAAGCGGAAGGATGATTTCAGATACACCTTGGTATTATAGGCCGAAGTATACTTCGGGAAAGACAAAAGTAAGTTTTGTTACTATCTTGTTATTAAGATTTTTGATTAAACTATATCGCCTGCCTAAATATTGTTTTGAAGGCCAAAGAATTAAATATTTTTCTTATGGGTCTTAGGGAGCGATAGAAATTTTAATATTAGCTCAAACAATAATTCCTAGTTCCACTTGGTTTAGGAGTATATCATTTTTCATTCCCTTTACCTTAAAACAGAATTCTATTAATACCAAGCTCTACGTGAATCGAACACAACCTTCGCCGTATGAAAACCGTATTCACCGTATTGCTTTGGCTTGGCATCAGTCAGGGACTCCTAGTTGCTCAAAGTGATCAACTTAAAGACCGCGTCCAAGCCCTGCTCCAAGAGCTTCAAGTGGCCGATGCCCATAGTCCAGCCCTTTTACCCCCCAATACTCAAATCGCCCAAGTCTCCGCCTCCGACCAACAACTGAGTATCCAATTCCTCCTGCCACTCCAATTTTTGGAAACAGAATATACCGAAGAAATCCACGAGGAATTGATCGAACACTTTGCCTCAGGCTTAGCCGATTTTCCCTATCCAGATCTCCAGCTCGAAGCCCGTAAGGCCAATGGCCAATTTCAAGCCCTGTCCCAATTTTTACCTACGACCAACTGGGAACCGATAGCGCTTGCCCAGAATCAAGACCCCGCACCTTATGATCAAGGTGCTTATCAACTAAAAACCCCTGAACTCCATAATGCCGCCCAAGCCCGTGGCTTCCTCGACCACAAAACCGTCTGGTTAAGCGCAGGCCATGGTTGGAAATACGATGCTCGACGAGGAACCTTTAAAACCCAACGCCACAATAACCACGGCTTAGTGGAAGACTTTGCCACCGCCGAAACCGTCAACTATCACCTATTGCGTTATCTCTACCAAGCGGGTGCCAATGTCTGGACCGTTCGCGAACGCGATATGAACGAAAATGAAGTCATTGTCGATAATGACCAAGGGGCGCCGCATTATCGGGAAACAGGAGCCTGGAGTACGAGTAAGACCAATGGCTACCAGAACCGAAGTTATCGGTATACCATTTCTAAAAAGAAACAACGCGCCACGGCTGAATTTTGCCCTGAGTTACCCAAGGCTGGCTGGTACTGGGTGTCGGTTCATTATGTTAGTGGAACCAACCGTAGTGTCGATACTCGGTATAAAATCATTCATGCCGGAGGGGAATCAATGGTGAGTATTAATCAGGAAGTACATGGTCGCACCTGGATTTATCTTGGTCAATTTTACTTCGAAGCGGGTGTCGATGGCAAGGTGGTATTGTTGAACGAATCTTCCGAAACCGGGCAGGCAGTAATTGCTGATGCGGTTCGTTTTGGTGGAGGCATGGGAAACGTTGGCGATTGTAATCATGGTCGTAAAAGTGGAGAGCCACGCTTTGAGGAAGGAGCACAGTATTATGCCAGTTATCAAGGTTTTCCCCATTGCGCTGGAGATGTAATGGTTCGCCCACAATACGCCGAATGGGAATTGTCGAAAGGGACTACCGAAGAACGTCGCAATGCCATTTACCTTTCCTGGCACAGCAATGCCAGTCGCTACGGAGGCTCTGGTTCGGAATCTTATATTCATAGCCGACATCCAGTGAAAGGAAGCCGAGATTTACGGAAATTTATCCACCAAGAGTTGGTTCGTGATATTCGTAAAAGTTGGGATCAAAACTGGCAAGACCGAGGAACCAAGTCGGCTGACTTTGGAGAACTACGCGGTTTACAAACCATGCCGGGAGTATTGCTAGAAGTCGCCTTCCACGATCATCCCGGTGATGCTCATGCCTTGTCCTCTCCCGAATTTCGCGATCTGGCCGCACGAGCAGTATACAAAGGCATCGTTCGATATTTTGCCGCCAAAGACGGCCGCCGTCCCGTTTTCCTACCAGAAAGCCCTAGCCATCTCTATGCTGCAAATCGCGAACGACGACAGGTGAAACTGAGCTGGCAAGCGCCGCCTAATGGTGGAGTTTACGGGCATGCTGCCACGGAATACAAAGTGTATTACAGCCAGCACCCCAAGGCCTTTGCCGAATCCGTCCGGACTCGCGCTACCGAATTTACTTTTAAGGACCTCGCGCCCGGCACAACGTATTATTTCCGTATTGCGGCGCTCAATGCCGGAGGGGAATCCTTCCCTTCGCCCGTGGTAGCACTGCGGACGCCCTCCAAGGAAGGGCAGGAGGAAAAGTATTTGATCGTCGATGGCTTTGACCGATTAGACAAAGGACTGGCAGTAAAAATTAAAGAAAGTCGACCTACTTATGCTCCCTTGGGAAATACACGCCGCCTTTTCTTAGAGCAGATGAATACTTTTGATTATGCGGGTGCCCATGCCGAAGCGCTTGCCCAAAACGGCCTTTGCTTTGATGGCGCTAGCAATGAAGCAGTGGCTTCGGGGAAGGTATTGCTCAAGAGATATGCCGGAGTAGATTGGTACCTAGGCCGGGAGTCGGTAGGAGATGAGGCATTGAATGCGGAAGAAATAAAAGCTTTAAAGAAATACCTCGATGCAGGTGGGAATTTAATCATCTCTGGCTCGGAATTGGCCTATGCCCTTGATCACAAAGGGCAGGGCCAATCTTTTTACCGTCAATACCTCAAGGCGGCTTATCAAGGGGATGATGCGGGACAAGAATCCTTTGTGGGCCTCGGGATTTTTAAAAACCTGCAAGGAGTCATGGGAGGTGCGGAATATCAAGGTTATCTCCCTTATTCGCCAGACTACCTTAAGGTCGCCAATGGGAGCGTGCCCGTGCTCCATTATGCTAATCGTAAGGTGGCTGCGGTGGGTTATCGAGGGCAATACGGACTCGTTAATTTTGCTTTCCCCTTAGAGACCATCGCCAATGATCAACTGCGGGCGGCCTTGTTTAATAAGGCCATTCGTTATTTCGCCGAATCCTCGGAGGAACCCGCCTTGGTACTGGCAGATTTGCCGGATGTGTTTGGTCAGGAAATTCGGCTAGATCTTAATCGAGCGCCAGAAGGCCGGGCCAAATTTGAGTTGCGGGATCGGGATGGGGAAAAGGTGTTTTCCAGGGCCTGGCATCACGCAGGCAGTAGTAAAAAGATCTTTTCTACGGCCACTTTACCTCCAGCTTTGTATGAATACCGTTTTGAGTTGATGGGGCTAGAACAAAGAGGCTTTGTTTTAAAGGAATAAGATGAACATTCGCCCATGGTCCGATGTTTCGCTGATGAATAAAAAAATAGTCTATGACCAATCAAGGGCAAAACACAGCAATAGCAACACTTGGAACGGGATGTTTTTGGTGTACCGAGGCCGTTTTTCAGAACTTGGCCGGGGTACATTCCGTGGTATCAGGGTATAGCGGCGGTCACGTCGAAAACCCAACTTACGAAGAAGTCTGCGCCAAGACAACGGGCCATGCCGAGGTAGTACACATTACTTATGATCCTTCCGTCATCAGCTACGCTGAGCTGCTTGATGTCTTTTGGAGAACGCATGATCCAACTACTCCCAACCGACAAGGTAATGATGTAGGGCCTCAGTACCGCTCGGCTATTTTTTACCACGATTCCGAACAAGAGCGCATTGCTCGTCAATCCTTCGCCGAAACCGACGCTACGGACCTCTGGCCTGATCCGCTCGTTACGGAAATCAATGCTTTTGAAATCTTTTATCCCGCCGAAGATTATCACCAAAAATACTTTGATAGAGTAGGAGGGCGTAATCCCTATTGCACCTTTGTGGTGAAACCTAAAGTGGACAAGTTTAAAAAGCAGTTTAAGGACAAATTGAAAACGACCTAAGCTAGCGACTACCGGAATGAATCGCTGCGCTTTTGCGCTTTCGCTACATTGTTCATCCTGCTAAAATGATTACCTTTAGTTTTCTTTAATGTAATGAAGAAAACTAAAGGTAATACCGCTTCCTCCCTCGAACCCATTCGGTTCCTCTTTTTATTGCTGTTGCCACTGGCAGCTAGTCTTGTCTATTCTGAGCAAGTCATCGATCCAACTTTTTTACCTCGGCTTCTTGTGGGTTTGTTTGCGCTAGCCCTTATCGCCGGACTACTCTGGACCAAGCGTGAATCCCTCGTCTTTCCACCAACTGACTTTTTTAGCCTCGCTCTACTGAGCTATCTCCTCTGGCAAGGACTAAGTCTAAGCTGGGCCGATACCTTTTCGGAAGCTCTCCTGGAAGCTTCGCGTGGACTATTGTTTACCGGAACCTTCTATCTCAGCTACCTCCTGTGGGCCAACGATCGCGACTTTGGCCTCTGGCTCCTACGAAGCGCATTACTGGGGAGCGGCATCGCTATTTTAATCGCCTTTTTCCAACTCTCCCAACTCGATTGGTCGGACCCGCTCGCGCTTTACGAAGTAAGAGGAATCGCTGGCCATCGCAACTTATTTGGTGCTTTTTTACTCTTGATGCTTGGCTTTCAAGGCTTAGCAACCATCCAGCTAAAAGGAATCGAATCCAAAATAGCTATGGCATTGGGAGGGCTTAGCCTTTTGTTGATCCTACTGCTCCAAGTCCGCTCCGCTTGGATGGGCCTGCTCCTGGCATTGCTTTGGGGACTGTTGGTGCTGATTCGGGGTCGGATAAAATTGAGCCGTCGGACTTTACTATTGGCAATGGGGATACCCATCGGACTTTTTCTAGTGGCCTTGACTTGGTACGCCAGTGTCGGAAAACTAGAAGCTTTTCAGCAACGGCTCGATATCAGTCAATATATCCAATCGGAAACGGCGGTCGAAAGGCTTCGGCTTTGGACTAAAACCTGGTGTACTTTTGCCCAGCAACCCTTGCTAGGGGTTGGGGCGGGAAATTGGCAGACCCATTTTGCGGATTGCCGGGTGTATGGCTTATACAGCGTCGAACTCAATGACGTTACCTACCAAAGGCCTCATAATGACTTTCTCTGGGTACTTTCCGAATTAGGCATCCTCGGCGGGTTATTATACCTCTTGATCTTTCTGACTCCCTTGTTTATGAGTTGGCAAAGCAGTCGGCAAGCCTCCAATCCTTGGCCTTCTCATCTGCGGGCCATGGCTTGGCTAGGATTGATCGTAGTCAGTAATTTTTCCTTTCCCAAAGAACGCCCCGAGCTATTGATTTGGATGGCCATCTTGCTTTCCTGGATATATTGGAATTGGCATTCTTTGCGGACTGATGCAACCATTTCTAAAGTTCCGCACTACTTTGTATTAGGAGCGCTGCTCTTGCTGTCGCTCGGTGGAATATACCTCAATAGCCAAAGGGTAGTGGGGGAAAGGGCGATGAAACAAGTTTATCGCTTTAAAAACGCAGGGCAATGGCCCGCTTTGATTAAGGCGGCGGATCAGGCCTATTCTCCTTATTATACCATTGATCCCAATGCCATTCCGGTGCATTGGTACCGAGGAATTGGGCATTTTGCCCAAGGCCAATTTGAAAAGGCCCAGGCCGATTATGAGCAAGCCTTGCAATTTGCTCCTTATAGTCAGCATTGCTGGAACGATCTTGGTAGTTGTTTGGAAAAACTAGGACAACGGTCCAAGGCCCGGGAAGCTTATCAAGAGGCCTTGCGAATCAGTCCACTTTTTGATGATCCTAAGGTGAATCTGGCCGTTTTGGGGTACAAAGATCAGGATTATTACAATGCACTATACTGGTTGGATCAAATGCGCGATAGTACCCGTGCTCAGCCTTATCGAGAGGTAATTCAAGCAGCGCTAAAGGAGCAACAGTAAGGGATTCGACAAAGTCGTTAATTTTTACTCTACGGGTGTTTAAATGAAATAATTTGTTTAATTTCGGAATATTGAATGACCTATTCCTCAAATCTATTTACATGAAAATTAAAACCTTACCCATTTCTTTTTTGGCCTTAATCTTGGCCCTCTTTTGTTCACAATCTGTACTCGCTCAGTCGATCGAAGTCAGCCCTCGTAAAGGTTGGCAGGGGAAAATGATGGATGTCGGAATTTCTGGAACAAATACCAATTTTGTTTCGGCTACCTCAACCTGTGGAGCCATCGATGAAAGTAAAATCATGTTTCATCAAGGGATGACCACCTTTGGAGTGGAAAGTGTCCAACTGGAAAGCGATGTGCAATTATATACCCTAGTCGATATTGCGGCCAATGCCCCGACGGGTCTTTACGATGTAATCCTTTGGCCCGGTCAAGGTGGCTGTACCGTTACTTGCGAGGATTGTTTTGAAATATTCCCACCTTCCTCAATCATCGGCGTTGATCCTGATTCGGCCAATATTAATAGCTTCGACCTAGATGTGACCATCTCGGCTGATTTTACCTGTTTTACCCAAGGCTCTTCTACCTGTCAAGCAAATCCGGCTTCGGTGCGCTTTATCGAATCCAGTGGCGGATCAGCTAGCTTTACTCCAAATAGTGTACAGGTGCTTGACGATAAAACCATCATCGCTAATATCGACCTACCATCTTTTACCGCTGTTGGTACTTATGATGTAGTAGTAGCGGAGGATTTCCCTTGTGAAGCTACTTGTGAAGAATGTTTTGAGGTACTACCAGAGCCTTTCTTTGAGGTCATTACCGGAAACAGTATTCCCCGAGGTGGTGATAGCAGCTTGATCGTCGAAATATTCTTTGCTGATCTGTTGGATTGTGCTTATGGAATTCAAAATGTTTACTTAGTTAACTCCACTACGAATGCTGTAATTTTTCCTACCGGGGTAACGGTTAATGGTCAAATGATCGTTATCGATGTTACCGTACCGGATGATGCAGACATTGGGGATTATAATATTGTGATTGGTGATGGTTTAGGATCTCCTTGTAGCTACTTCTGCGCCGATTGTTTCCGCGTTGACCCTGCCCTGAGCACTAGCCCAAGGCCCATAGAAGACCAACTCTTGGTTTATCCCAACCCTAACGATGGCCAATTCACCGTCATGACTGGTCAAGCCTTCTTTGACACCTGTTTAGAAATCTATGATGTTTCTGGTCGTCGAATTGTAAGCGAAAGACTAGAGCGGATGGAAGAACATCAGGTTAATTTACCTGCTAAAGGAGTGTATATCATGAAATTAGCAACCCAAGAATCTACAATGGTTCAACGAATTATCGTAGAATAGTACACAAGACCTAATAAGTCTTTAAAAGCTCAACGAGGCTGTCTCAAGATAAGAGGCAGCCTCGTTTGTTATTCCCTACTCATTCTCTTAAAGCTGTGCTTCCTCAAAGCAACGGACCAAGCGCTGAAGATCCTGCTCGTCATTAAACACATTAACCGATATCCGCAAGGCATCTCCCCGCTGCGACAGCATCACCCGATGCTTTTCCCTGGCCTTTTCTAACTTCTCTACACTAAGCTGCGCCGCATTCAACCGAATGCCAAAAAGATGGGCACCACGACCTTCGGGCACCTCAAAACGAGCCCCTAATTCCCCCAAACGCCCTAAAAACGGCGCTTGCAGACGAGCCGCATAGTCCTGAATCTCCGCCACCTTCCAGTCGAGTAGCTGCTTAAGTGCTGCAATTGCCATTGGTAGCAAGATGAAATTACTCTGCTCCCCCACGGAATATCGACCAGCAGCGGGTAGGTACTCCGAGTCATAGGGAATCAGTCGCCGAAAATCCTCGCTATTGGTTCGATTGATCCAGTTTTCTTCCAGCGGTTTGCCATTATCGAAAGCGGGGCCAAAATAGGCGAGGCCCAGGCTGTAGGGGCCAAGTAGCCATTTATACGCACCACAAACCAAGGCGTCTACCTCAAACTCTTGAATAGAGAAGGGGAGGGCCCCAACGGATTGCGTGCCGTCAATGATGAGTAGAGCACCTACCGAGCGGGTCTTGGCTCGAATGGCCTTTAGGTCAAAGCGGGTTCCATCGGCCCAGTGGACATGAGGAAGGCTAATCACTGCGGTATCCTCATCGATGGCATCTAGGATAAGTTGGTTCCATCGCGCAGCGCGATGTTTATCTCCCTCAGGGCTAGCGATGATTTGAATTTGGGCTCCTTTTTCCTGAGCTACTCGCTCCCAACAGTAGTAATTGCTAGGAAATTGCTCCTCCAATAGAAGAATCTTCTGACCTGCTTGTAGCGGCGTATTGTTTGCGGCAATACCGATGCCATAGGATACCGAGGGGATGATGGCGGTCCGCAATGGCGCTTGCGATTCGATCAATTGGGCAAAAAGGGCCTTGATGGTTTTGATGTCTGTAAAAAAGTCGGCCGGGCGGAGTAGGTCAGGACGAAACTTGCTGTCGATTCCTATTTTTCCGGCTGCCGCCACACTTTCCATTAGAGGGCTCATATAGGCACAATTGAGGTAAGAGACTTCGGGAGGTAATCGAAATTGATGACGTTGGCTTTTTAACATAGGAGCTAGGGCTAGGCTATTTTTGAGTTTTTAGACTACTTCAAAGAAAAGATAGAAGAAATTTATGGTTTGGAGGCTATAAAAATCTTCGTTTTCGTGCATTTTTCAATTTGGATTTTTCATTCCAATAACAGTTGGTTTTTTGAGCTTTTTTCTATGGCTATCTGCCCCAGGAAGAGGAAAAAATTCGGAGAAACAGGCGAAATGCCAGAAATATTGCCCTAACAAGTCAATTGCTAGTGCTTTTTCTGAATAGGTATAACTTATTGATTATTAATAGTTTAGATTTTGTCGGCTAAACTTAATTATTTGTTAATAAAAAGTTAAAGCTAAAGTCCTTTGGTTTTCGCTAGGGCCTAAAGTAGATTTGCACTGCAATTTCATTTACCAAATACCTAACAAACCTATTATTGTATGAAAAGGATTTTTACTACTCTTGCTCTATCCTTATTCTGTACGGCGATGGTTCTGGCTCAAGGAAGCGTCAGCGGAACTATTATAGATGGGGAAACAAACGAAGCTTTGATTGGTGCCTCGGTACTGATTAAAGGATCAACCACAGGCACAATCACTGATTTTGATGGCTACTTCACCTTAAGCGGTGTCAATGCTGGTGATTATACGCTGGTTGTCTCTTACGTCGGTTATACCGACATGGAAAAAGATGTCACCATTAATGCTAACGGTGACACAAACCTAAACAAGCTCAAAATGACGTCTGATGCAATCGGATTGGCTGAAGTAGAAGTAATCGCTTCTTTGGCAGTGGATCGCAGGACTCCTGTAGCTGTAACGACGATCAAAGGTGACGTAATCGAAGCGATGGTTGGTAACCAAGAATTTCCTGAAATCTTAAGAAATACACCATCTGTATATGTAACCAAATCGGGTGGTGGTTTTGGTGATTCTCGGATCAACGTTCGTGGTTTTGATCAACGTAATACCGCGGTAATGATCAACGGTATCCCTGTTAACGATATGGAGAACGGATGGGTTTTCTGGTCTAACTGGGCCGGTCTTTCTGATGTTACCAGCTCTCTGCAGGTTCAACGGGGTTTGGGAGCTTCCAAATTGGCGGTTCCTACTGTAGGGGGTACGATCAATATCGTTACCAATGCTGCTGACTTCTCACAAGGTGGAAAATTGAGTATTGGCCTCGGTAACGATGGCTACTCTAAGTACGGTGTAATGTTGTCTAGCGGTCAAACCGAAAAAGGATTTGCTGCTACGGCTCAGTTTACCCACACTCGTGGAGATGGCTACGTGGATGGTACTGCCTTCCGTGCCTACTCTTACTTCTTGTCTTTGTCACAGCGGATCAACGACGACCAGTCGATTGCTTTCACTGTATTGGGCGCTCCTCAATGGCACCACCAACGGACTTATGATGTACGGTTCGACCGAATTTTCCTCCAAACTTATGTAGATGAAGGAATTCGTTTCAACCAAAACTGGGGAATGCTTGATGGCGAAGAGTTTTCTTTCCGTAGAAACTTCTACCACAAGCCTAAGGCCTTTATCAACCACTACTGGAATATCAACGAAAAAACTGACCTGAAAACTTCTGCCTATGTATCTGTCGGTAGAGGTGGTGGAACAGGCCCTCGTGGTCGTATCCGTAACCCTGGTAGCGTCTTCGATTCTTTCAACGGCTTAGGACGCGGTATCCGCGATGCTAACGGACAAGTTCGTTTTGACGATCTCGTAGCTTATAACCAAGGACAATTTGTCGGCGACCAAGGTGGTACTGCTGATACCCTCGGTCAAAAAGTTCCTTTTGGTGAAGGCGATTTCGCTAGCCAATATGTGGTAACCAATGATGGTAGAGAAAATGGTAGTGGTTTTGTACGTCGTGCCTCGATGAACTCTCACAACTGGTACGGTATCTTGTCTACCTTGACTACCAAACTCGACAATAAATTGAATCTTGTAGGTGGTATCGATGCTCGTTACTACCGCGGAGAGCACTACCGCCGCTTGGAAAACTTGCTCGGTGCTGATGCTTACCTCTCTCGCGCTGACATCAACCGCCCCCGTAACTTTATTACGGAAACCTCTCCTGCTGAATTTGGCAGCTTTGCCGATAATAGCTACCGCGAAGGAAACAACGTATTAGCCTACCACAACGATGGTTTGGTATCTTGGTTGGGTGCTTTCGCTCAATTGGAGTACAATACTGATAAATTGTCTGCCTTTGTGTCTTTGTCTGGTTCTAATCAAGGTTTCAAGCGGATTGATTATTTCAACTACTTGGACAGCGATCCTGAACAAGAAACAGATTGGCAAAACTTCTTAGGAGGAACTGCTAAGTTGGGTGCTAACTACAACATCGACGACAACAATAACGTGTTTGGTAATGTAGGTTACCTCGCTCGCCAGCCTATCTTCGACAACGTTTTCCTCAACTTCCGTAACGATGTAAATGAGCGTATCGAAAATCAAGACATCTACGCACTTGAATTGGGATATGGTTTCCGTGCCCGCAACTTCAAAGCTAATGTGAATGTATACGGTACGATCTGGGACAACCGTCAGTTTGACGATGATTTCGGTGCCAATGCCCTTACCGCTGATGGCGATACCATCCAAGTGGATGCCCTCATCGCTTACTCAGGTGTTAAAGAAACTCACGCTGGTATCGAGCTCGAATTTACTTACAACCCAATCCGTCAGTTGGCCATCAACGGTATGGCTTCTGTCAATAACTGGTTCTTCTCTGACAACTTTACCGGTAATGTATCTAACGTAGATACTGATGATCCACTTCTCGATCAACCTTCAGTAGTTACTGTATTTGCTGATGGTTTGAAAGTAGGAGATGCGGCTCAAACGACCTTCTCTATCGGAGCTAATTATGAGCCTATCTTCGGATTGAAAGTCTATGCGGATTACTTCTTCTCTGCTAACCTCTTTTCAGAGTTTAATATCTTGGAAGATCAGTTCCTCGAAGAAGGTGGTCAAGTTGTTGAGTTGCCAAGCTACGGCTTGTTGAACGGTGGTTTATCCTACACTTTCAACTTTGGCTCTAACTCTCTCACGGCCAATTTCAATATGAACAATATTCTCGATGAGATTTACATCGCAGAATTGGATACCAACGTATTGGATGATCCTTCAACCCCTGAAGACGAGTTCTTAACTCAAAACAAAGGTTTCTACGGTTTTGGTCGCACCTGGAATGCTGGCCTCAAGTGGAAATTCTAAATAGTATTTATAGCATTTAATGCCCAAGGTTAGAAAAAATGATTGTGGCCGCCTCCCTACTTGCCGGGGGGTGGCCATCTTTTCTTCCTCCCATTTATTTGTT
>SPJL01015382.1_pt1 | contig 23606 bp, 23 predicted proteins | sample 3741751 | NCBI WGS metagenome assembly SPJL01 (sample SAMN10925998, study PRJNA522277) | cold seep metagenome | isolation source: Elba SIP-enriched marine methane seep metagenome, extraction at timepoint T3 | place: Italy: coast of Elba, Mediterranean Sea | reverse complement strand
CCCAATTGCTGAGCACGTTGCGGCGAGACAGTTTCTATCGAACGATAAATTTGTCCGCCCAGCGTGGTCTGTTCATCCAGTAAACGACAGGAAATGCCATGTTCAGCCGCTACGCTTGCCGCCGCAAGCCCTGCTGGCCCACCACCAATCACTACTAACGGATAATGTTCATCCATTTTCGCGCCCCTCCAAGGGCTTTCCGACACCCTGCTGCGTTTCTATGTGCATATCATTTTGCACCATGACGCAACACGCGCGCTGGTTTGCCTGACCATTAATCACCATCAAGCACTCATAGCACACTCCCATCATACAAAACGGCGCGCGCTTGCTGCCTGAAACGGGGGTCGTGCGTGTATATCCAGGGTTTTGACTTAATACGGCTGCAGCCACACTGCAGCCGCCAGGTACCTCAACTAACCGGCCATTCAAAATCACATTTACCCTATCGACTGGATCCGTAGTGGAGAGCTGTTTAAACATCGTTTACAACCTGACTTTACTAAGAATATTGTGATGCTCAAACACCATGGTTTCCTGTAAAGTCAGTTGTTCGCCAATGTGCGCTGTTTGAGCTCGTTTATACATGGCCTGAGCAAGTGCAACGTCTACATACGCCAAGCCCACCGCATTAAAATAAATCCGTTCTTCAGCGGACTCGCGCCCGGCTTTACCGCCAGACACCAGTTCGTGTAAATCGGCATGAATATCATTGTGCGAAAGAAGGCCATCGCGATACATTCTGCTTAATGTTTGCGTGCGATGCGTGACCGTTTCCCAATCATCGCAAACGATTTTGTCACATTGCTGAGCGACTGCATATTCATCTTCCCAGCCCCCAATATGACTGTAAAATGCCCCGGGTTTCATCCATTCAGCCTTCAACAAGGGTGCCTGGGCACTGGTCGCCGTCACTAAAATATCCGCGCCAAGCATCGCATCTCGCGCCACTGTATTGGTGCACACAAACTTTACATCCGGCAACAGAGGAGAAAGCTGCGCTACAAATTGTTCTTCCTCAAACGCCGTTTTTGCACTCACTCGACACTCGGTTAATCCAGGACGAACCACCTTCATCGCCAACAAGTGCATTTTTGCCTGCTCGCCAGCCCCTATAAAACCAATGCTTTTACTGTCTTTTTTAGCTAAATGTTTCGCCGCTATGCCTCCAATAGCCGCCACCCGCATATTCGATGTCAGCGTACCTTCCATCACCGCGACCGGAAAACCTTTTTCTATTTCAGACAAAATAAACACTGCGGATAAATTTTGCATATCAAAGCGCTTTGGATTTCGCGGAAACACCGAAACCCATTTGGCGCCACAAATTTTCTCATCCAGCAGGGTAGCGGGGAGACAATTTATGCGATCCTGAGAAACCTGGTCGAAAATCTGTACGACTTTTTCAGGAAACATGATGCGATGATCTTCAAAAGCAAGCATGGCCTGCTCAGCAACTTCAATAGCCATACGCATATCGAAGCAACCCGCATCCAGTAGATCTTCTTGTGACAGAAACGTATATGCAAGACGATGAGATCCCATTTTATTCCTTTGAGTTCAGTGACAAACGCGGAAACTGTCCGAAGACTGTGGCGAAAAAACGCTGCAAATTGTTATCTGAAGCGGTGACCTGAATGCGAATTCAGGCCTTATATAATCGTCACATTAGAATATAAAAAAACACTCATTCAGACAAGCCAATGCAAGGTAAATTACGTATTCATTGTTCTACATCAAGCGATATGCTTGCACGCCGTTTTAAGCAGTTGGAAAGATCTATCTGGGAAATAATAATAAACGACAACCGATCATCCTCTCCACATAGCGGAGAGGCTTAGAAGGCTGTTTGAGAATGGCGAGAGCCAGCCTGATCTGGGCCTTGTGTATCAGACGTGTGCAACAGAAGGTTGCAGCCGCCTAACTTCAAGACCCGACACTTTCGTCTGTCAATGCGCTGAGCAGTTAAGAATTTTGAATCACGATATTCGGAAATTTACTGCTGTAGTCTTTACCCTGCAATGCCAGTTTCGCTGCCATCTTGCGCGCAATTTCTCTATAGATTTCTGAGGCGCGTCCGTCAGGATCAGCGACCACAGTAGGGCGGCCAGAATCAGCAAACTGACGAATATTGATATCGAGCGGCAATGAACCCAGCAAATCGATCTCATTTTTTTCTGCCATTGCAGCACCGCCACCTTCGCCAAAGATGGCCTCTTCGTGACCGCAATTGCTGCAGATATGCATACTCATGTTTTCCACCACGCCCAACACCGGCACATTCACCTTATTAAACATGCCCAGTCCGCGCTGCGCATCAATCAGAGCGATGTCCTGCGGTGTCGTCACGACTACCGCGCCACTCACCGGTATCTGCTGCGCCAACGTCAGCTGAATATCACCGGTACCGGGTGGTAAATCAATAATCAGATAATCAACATTATCCCAGTTGGTGTCATTTAATAATTGTTGCAATGCATTGGTCACCATTGGCCCGCGCCAGATCATCGGCTGGTCTTCATCAATCAAATAGCCAATGGATATGGTCTGTACGCCATACGATTCTTTAGGTTGCATGGATTTGCCATCAACGCTTTCTGGATAACCGGACAAGCCCAGCATCGTGGGAATACTGGGGCCATAAATATCAGCATCTAAAACACCTACGCGCGCGCCTTCTGCCGCCAAAGCCAGTGCCAGATTAACCGAAGTCGTCGATTTACCGACCCCGCCCTTGCCCGAGGCCACCGCCACAACATTCTTGATATTTTGCAGAGGCTTCAGGCTTTGCTGCACCGCATGCGCAATGATTTTTGATTCAATCGACACACTGATATCGGAAACACCTGGCAGACTGGCCAAAGCCGCCTCCACTTGCGCCTTTAATTTAGGAATATAGGTCTTGGCCGGATAACCCAGCTCTATATTCACTGCAAGCTTGCCGCCTTCAATGTCAATCTTTTTTACCAACTTTGCTGATACCAGATCAGTTTCAACATTGCTATCTACAATCGTTTTCAGCAGCGCTTCAACGTCTGCCTTGCTTAATTCTGCCATTCCAGCTCCAACGTTAAATTCATTACTGTGCACAGGGTATTATTAGCCTGTGCGCTTTTCAATAGGAAAGCCTGCATTATCGAGTGAATAGCCTGTTCAAACAACGCTACATTTTTAAAGGGATTAAATGCCACCCGAAAATAACCCACTGTTATGGTAAGATTTTCACTTTGAACCACAACACTACATCAATAACAATGAAACAATCACTCTTGAAACTGATCTTTAGCGCGTCCTTAATTTTCCTTCTACCCGGAATAACCCATGCCGCAGGCAAAATTGAAAATGCCACCATGGAAGAAGTCACCTATGCGATTGAAACCACGTTAAAACAGGCACAGGACTCTCTGGCAGCCCTGGATGATGGCGCCAGCAGCGAAGACATTCTTGTCATGCTGAAAAAAACCAAGCAGATTCACAAAGAAATTGAAGTGATTCGCCTGGGAGCCATCAAAGGCCGCGCCGCCACACAAATGAAAAAAGCCCGCATCGCCGCCAAAAAAGGCGACCTGGAAACCGCGCGCAAGCATCTGGCAAAAGGGGTTGAGCATTATCAAACCTTGCGTAAAAAGTTTTACGATTTTTAAGCCTGGGCAAAATTCTAAACTCATCAGGCTCGGTATGATCCCTGCTGAGCCTGCTCTAGGAGGCTGTCGGATTATGGATGATTCTACTGCGGCAATGGGACATCGGCTGATTTTTCCGGTCTTTTTCGTTACCTGGCCCCACTATGCGCCTCAAAAGATCAAAATAATCCGCTCGATGTCCCTCTCACCTCGCGACGAACCCCATAACCCGGCAGCCTCCTGAAGTCAGACGCATTCAACACCAAGAAATGCAAGCCTTTTTATGCAATAATACGCCGCTATTTTGTTTTTCCTGACTGAGTGAATGACTGCACGTAAAATCCTGGCGACCAGCGCCTTACCCTATGCCAATGGCCCGATTCATCTGGGGCATCTGGTGGAATATATTCAAACTGATATCTGGACGCGTTTTCAGAAACAACGCGGCCATGAATGCTATTACGTGTGCGCCGACGACACCCACGGCACCCCCATCATGCTGCGTGCAGACCGCGAAGGCATTACCCCTGAACAGCTCATCGCTAATGTGGAGCAGGAACACCGTGCTGATTTCGCCGAGTTTGGTGTCGATTTCGATCATTACCACAGCACCCATTCGACTGAAAACAAAGAACTTTCTGCCCTCATCTACACCCGCTTGCGTGACCGCGGGCATATCGACAAACGCACCATCACCCAGGCCTACGACCCGGTGAAGGAAATGTTTTTGCCAGATCGTTTCATCAAGGGTGACTGCCCCAAATGCGGGGCGACCGACCAATACGGCGACAACTGCGAAGTTTGCGGCGCCACCTATTCGCCAACGGAATTGAAGAATGCCGTGTCTGCGGTTTCCGGCGAGAAACCGATTGAAAAAGATTCCGAGCATTATTTCTTCAACCTGGCTGATTTTGCCGATTTATTAAAAGACTGGACGACCGCCGAAGGCCATCTACAACCTGAAGTACGCAATAAAATGTCGGAATGGCTGGAAAACGGCCTGCAACAATGGGACATTTCCCGCGATGCGCCGTATTTCGGGTTTGAAATTCCTGATGCGCCGGGCAAGTATTTTTATGTGTGGCTGGATGCGCCGGTGGGCTACATGGCCAGCTTTAAAAACTTCTGCGAGCAGAACAACAAGGATTTTGACGCATTCTGGAACAAGCACAGCCAAACCGAGCTGTATCACTTTATCGGCAAAGACATCATTTATTTCCACGCATTGTTCTGGCCTGCCATGCTCAGCGGTGCTGATTTCAGAACGCCCAGCGCGGTGTTTGCCCACGGTTTTTTAACCGTGAACGGCGAAAAAATGTCCAAATCACGCGGCACGTTTATCAAGGCGCGCACCTATCTTGAACATTTAAACCCGGAGTACCTGCGCTATTATTTTGCCGCAAAACTCAGCAATGGCGTGGAAGACATCGACCTTAATTTTGAAGACTTCAGTCAGCGCGTAAATTCTGACCTGGTCGGCAAAGTGGTGAATATTGCCAGCCGTTGCAGTGGTTTTATCAAAAAACGCTTTGATGGCACACTGGCGGGCGAATGCGCCGAGCCTGCTTTATTCCAGCAATTTATCGATGCCAACGAGCACATTGCTCAGCTTTACGAGAATCGCGAATTCGGCAAAGCCATGCGCGAGATCATGGCCTTGGCGGATAAGGCCAACCAATACATTGATGACAAAAAACCGTGGCTGATTGCCAAGGAAGAAGGCAAAGATGAGGAGCTGCACGCCATCTGCTCGATGGGCATCAACCTGTTTCGTGTGCTGGTCGCCTATTTGAAACCGGTCATCCCGGCGCTGGCAGAAAATGCCGAAGCTTTTTTGAATATCCCGGCCCAGCCCTGGCCGTCGCATGCAGAACCTTTATTAGGTCATAACATCAATAAATTCAAGCCATTGATGACCCGCGTAGAGCCGGACAAAATCGAAGCGATTATCGAAGCTTCCAAAGAAAATATGACACAGGAGAGCAAACCCGTGGAGAAAAAATGGGATCCGATTGCAGAGACCATTGAGTTTGACGATTTCGCCAAGATTGATCTGCGTATCTCCAAAATCGTGAAAGCCGAGCATGTGGAAGGGGCTGACAAGTTATTGCAGCTGACCGTTGATATCGGTGATGAAACGCGCAACATCTTCGCCGGGATTAAATCCGCCTATCAACCGGAAGACCTGGAAGGCAAACTGACCGTGGTCGTCGCCAACCTGAAACCACGAAAAATGCGTTTTGGCTTGTCCGAAGGCATGCTGCTGGCGGCAGGCCCGGGCGGCAAAGACTTATGGATTCTCAATCCGGAACAAGGCGCACAAGCCGGGATGCGAATTAAATAATGTTCTGTTACCACTGTCAGGAAGCGAAAAAAAATGTCGCTTGTGATACCACCGGTATCTGCGGCAAAAAAGCGGATGTCTCCAGTCTGCACGACCTGTTGACCTACACCTTGAAGGGGTTGGCTTTTTTCACCACGCGTGCGGAGGCCTTTGACCTGGTCAACGATAAAACCCACCGTTTTATCGCCAAAGCGCTTTATTCGATGGTTACCAATGTCAATTTTACCGCTGCGGAATTTGTCGCCTTAATTGATGAAAGCATGCGTCGCCGGGAATCCATTAAACAGCAATTCCTGGCAGCGTACGAATTGAAACAGGGCGCAGCCTTCTCCGAGCCGCTACCGGAAGAAGCCCGCTGGCTGAGCGAGCAAAACACGCTGGACGCCTTTATCGAAAAAGGCGAACAGGAAGGCGTGCAAAAAGCACTGGAATGGCTGGATCCAGATGTACATGGCTTACAGGAATGCCTGCTTTACGCCGTCAAAGGACTGGGGGCGATGGCCGTGCATAATCTGCACCTGGGCATCGAAAATCAGAGCCATTACCAATTCATGCAGGATGCACTGGCGTTTACCCTGAACAAAGATAACAGCACCGATCAGGTCATGGAACAACTGCTGCACTGCGGCCAATTAGGTCTGGACGCCATGCAGCAATTTGAACAGCATAATGCCGAACGCTTCGGCCAACCAGAACCCACCACAGTGCATCTGGACAGCTGGAGCAATCCAGCGATTCTGGTCAGCGGACACGACCTGCAAGACATTGAAGACCTGTTGATTCAAACCCAGGGCACTGGCGTCGATGTCTACACTCACGGCGAAGCGCTCAGCGCCCATGCCTATCCTGCTTTGAAAAAATATTTCAATCTGGCTGGCAATTACGGCGGCGCATGGCAGGATCAGAAAACCGAATTCCCTAAATTCAACGGCCCGATTCTGGTCACCACCAACAGCATTCAGCAGCCGAAGAAAACCTATCTGCAAAAAATCTTCAGCACCGGCATGGTCGGCTGGCCGGATGTGCCGCATATTGCTGACCGCAAACCCGGTCAACGCAAAGACTTCAGTGCGCTGATAGACATCGCCAAAAACAGCGAAGCACCGACACCCTTATCAGAAACCAGTGTCACCACCGGCTATGGTCACCAGGCGCTGCAAGCGCTGGTCGAACCCGTGGCGACGATGATAAAGGAAGACAAAATCAAACGTGTTCTGGTGATGGCCGGAACCGATGGACGACATAAAGAGCGCCGCTACTTCACCCAATTGGCCGAAGCCCTGCCGCAGAACGTCTTAATCCTGACCGCAGGCGACAACAAATACCGCTTCAACCAGCTGGACATGGGCGAAATTGAAGGCATTCCTCGCGTACTGGACGCTGGTCAAAGTACCGGCTTTTGCCATATCATCGAATTTTTAAAATCACTGCAACAGCAGTTACACCTGGATTCGCTCAACGCCTTGCCGCTTTCATTTGATCTTGCCTGGTATGAGCAAAAAACCATTTTGATGATGCTGGCGCTGTTCTCTTTAGACTGCCGCAACCTGCGCATCGGCCCCACCCTGCCGCCTTTTTTCACCGAAAACATCCTGCACCAACTGGACGCACGGTTTCAGTTTAAAGGCATCGGGGAAGTGGAAGCGGATCTGGAAGCCATGCTGGCCGGACAATAACGTTGCATGTCTGCAGATTTAATCGATCACATTGATGCGCTGCTACCGCAAACCCAATGCACGCAATGCGGTTTCAACGGTTGCAAACCTTATGCGGAAGCCATCGCAAAAAACCAGGCCGACATCAACCAATGCCCTCCCGGCGGACAAACGGGCATCGACAAACTCGCTGACCTGCTCAACATCGCCAGCAAACCGCTCAACGCCAAATACGGCATAGAACAACCGCGCCAGGTCGCCTTCATCATCGAACAAGACTGCATCGGCTGCACCAAATGCCTGCCACCCTGCCCGGTTGATGCCATCCTCGGCGCCAACAAATACATGCACACCGTCATCGCCCACGAATGCAGCGGCTGTGAACTATGCATAGACCCGTGCCCGGTCAATTGCATCGTCATGCAAGCCCCGCAAGCTGATAATGTTTGGGACGAAACTGCTCAAAACCGCGCCCGACAACGCCACCAGGCCAAATTGCTGCGCCAGACACAGCTGGAAAAAGAAAAAGCAGCCAGAGCCGAAAAGCAAAAACAACTGCTGGCCAAATTAAAAGCCGCAAAAAACAACTGACCTCAGCAATTTAGCGCATAATCCAGTATAATCAATCGCTTCAACATTGCGCCCGTAGCTCAGCTGGATAGAGTACCGCCCTCCGAAGGCGGTGGTCGGACGTTCGAATCGTCTCGGGCGCGCCATTTTGTTTTCACCCCCTGAAAAATAACCTAACGCCTTGAAAGGTAAAGTGTTTTTTGCCGTTCGAAAACCCTCATTCCTTACATACGCTAAACGGTCGGCAACAGTAAGTTTTAGCAAGCAAGGTACGATTAGCTCAGCGTAATCGTACATGAATCAACACAATAAATTTTCCGAAACGAATTAAACAAGCCGACCGGAAATACATAAAAAGAAAAAACAAGGATGACGATGACAACGATTGAATATTTAATAACCCCAACGTACGATTACGCTGAGCTAATCGTACCTACATTGTTAATAATTATGGAATATAAAGGAATGAAGAGAGTTAAATGATCACTGGGGAAATCAAAAATAAAGTTGACCAAATATGGAATACATTCTGGTCAGGCGGCGTATCAAATCCATTATCCGTTATTGAGCAAATTACCTATCTGTTATTTGCTAAACGACTGGATGAAATGCATACGGCTAAAGAAGCGCAAGCCAATCTTTTGGGCGAGGCAATCGAAAACCCTATATTTGAAGAAGACCAGGATTATTTACGCTGGTCACGCTTTAAAGATTTTGAGCCGGAACGCAAATTCAATATCTTTAAGGATGAAGTATTTCCATTCATAAAATCCCTTAATGGTCGTGCAGGCAGTTCTTACACCAAGTTTATGAAGGACGCGGTGTTTATTATCCCTAATCCTGCGCTGCTGGATAAGGTCGTCAATATGATTGATGACATCCCCATGCAAGACCGCGATACCAAGGGCGATCTGTATGAATATATGCTCTCCAAAATTGCAACCGCAGGGGCAAACGGGCAATTTCGCACACCTCGGCATATTATTAAAATGATGGTCGAGCTGACCGCACCAACGCCTAAAGATATTATCTGCGATCCGGCTTGTGGTACCTGCGGATTTTTAGCAAGTAGGTACGATTAGCGATAGCGTAATCGTACGAATGAATCAGCACAATTAACCTTCCGAATCAAGTTAAACAAACCGACCGGAATGATCTAAATGAAAAACAAGGATGACGATGACAACAACGATTGATTATTTATTAAGCCAACAAACGTACGATTACGCTTCGCTAATCGTACCTACGTGTTACGTGTTTGATGTGTTTTTTATTTATCAAAGTGTGGAGCCGATGGAATTAGCAACTTGTAAGGGTTGCTTACATGTTCCTTATCAGGAGCCGGTTTATGCCTGAAAATCATTCCCAATTCATTATTTACCAGACCGAGGATGGTGAGACCAAGCTTGATGTGCGTTTTGAGAATGAAACGGTATGGCTAACCCAGCAGCTTATGGCGGAATTATTTCAAACGTCCACTGATAATATTAGTTTGCATCTGAAAAATATTTATTCAGAAGGTGAACTGGATGAAAATGCAACTACCGAGGATTTCTCGGTAGTTCGCCAGGAAGGCACTCGGCAAGTAAAACGTCATCTCAAGCATTATAATCTGGATGCTATTATTTCAGTCGGTTATCGGGTGCAAAGCCACTCAGCAACACGCTTTCGGCAGTGGGCTACGAAGCATTTACGAGAATACATTGTTAAAGGCTTTGTGCTGGATGATGAGCGCTTGAAAAACCCAGATCAGCCCTTTGATTATTTTGAAGAGCTTACCCGCCGCATTCAGGATATTCGCACCAGTGAAAAGCGTTTTTATCAGAAAATAACTGATATTTATGCCACCAGTGTGGATTATGACCCTACGTTGGAAACCAGTATTCAATTCTTTAAGACGGTGCAGAATAAGGTGCATTGGGCGATTACCGGTAAAACGGCTGCTGAAATTATTCATAGCCGTGCCGATAGTCAAAAAGGCAATATGGGGTTAACAAACTGGCGAGGGAGCAAGGTACGTAAACAGGATGTGGTTAATGCCAAGAATTACCTAAATGAAGAGGAGTTGTTGGCGCTCAATAATCTGGTGGAGCAGTACCTGATTTTTGCCGAAGGTCAGGCCATGCGAAGAATCTCCATGACGATGGCTGATTGGGTAAAAAAGCTGGATGGTTTTTTAACGCTTAATGATCGTAATATACTTGATCATGCGGGTAAAGTATCGCATCAGTTGGCTAAGCAATTGGCTGAAGAGGAATATGAGAAGTTTAATCATCAACGTTTAATGGATGATGCAAAAGCAGCTGATGAACATGACTTTGAGCACCTGGCAAAAATAACAGAAAGCATTGAAAAACCAAAGGATAAATAAAAAGTAGGTACGATTAGCGATAGCGTAATCGTACGCATGAATCAACACAATCAATCTTCCGAGTAGAATTAAACAAACCGACCGGAATTACCTAAATGAAAAACAAGGATGACGATGACAACAACGATTGATTATTTATTAAGCCAACAAACGTACGATTACGCTATCGCTAATAGTACCTACGTGTTTGATATTGTAAACTGAAGTCATGCCTGATTACCGTCGTGCTTTTATTCCAGGAGGAACGTATTTTTTTACAGTCAATCTTTTGCAACGCCATGATAACGATTTATTAATAAGCGAAATCCAGCTGTTGCGTGATACGGTAAGAAAAATACGGCAACGTTATCCTTTTCAAATCAATGCCTGGGTGGTGTTGCCGGAACATTTGCATTGTATTTGGACATTGCCGCCTGGTGACAGCGATTACAGTTTGCGCTGGCGTTTGATTAAAAGCGGGTTTTCGCGTGGCTTGCCAAAAACCGAAAGACGATCAAAGGTAAGAGTTGCGGCGGGTGAACGGGGGATATGGCAACGGCATTATTGGGAGCATGTTATCCGTGATGATTTAGATTATCAACGTCATGTGGACTATATTCATGTTAACCCTTTGAAGCATGGCCATGTTAAAAAAGTAATTGATTGGCCGTATTCAACTTTCCATCAATATGTTGCACAAGGTATTTATTCGGCGGACTGGTGTTGTGATGTTGGCATTTCTGTCGGGGGTGGGGAGTGATCTTAAGTATGATTAGGGCGTTTTCATGCGTACGATTACGCTGGGGCTAATCGTACCTACGTTTAGGGTTAGAATGATTTCAGGATAAAAAGGATAGGGTTTTGAAACAATCAAATTTAATATTTCCTGACCCTGACCCCGCTAAAAGAAGTGGCTGCATATCTTAAGTTAGCCGAGAAAACAGCTTATCGCTTGGCGGCTGAGGGTAAGTTACCAGGCTTTAAAGTCGGCGGCAGTTGGCGGTTTAAGGAAGAAGATATTGAAATGTGGATTCAAGAACAAAAAAATAGGAAAGGTGCAAAATGATACCGGATTATCAAACTCTTATGCTTCCAGTTTTAAAATCTTGTGCGAAAGGGGAAATGATAACCTCTGATGTTATAGAATCTTTGGCGATTGAGTTTCAGCTTACAAAAGAAGAAAAAGAGCAATTACTCCCAAGCGGAAAGCAATCAACATTTTCAAACCGTATTCATTGGGCTAAAGGATACCTCAAGCAAGCAGGTCTTTTAAGCTATCCAGCCCGTAGCCATTTTGTACTGACTGAAGAAGGGCGAAAGGTTCTTGCAAGTAATCCAGACAAAATTGATAACAAGTTCCTTGAGCAATTCGAAGCATTTAAAGAGTTCCGTAGCCGTAAAGGTACTCAATCTTCAAATGTTTCTCCAGAAAGAGAAGCTATATTATCCAATGAAGATGCAACCCCTGACGAGCTTTTACGTTCTTCACATAAGGCAATAGGGGATGCATTGGCCGCAGATCTATTAGGGAGAGTGCGTGACGCAAGCCCTCAGTTTTTCGAAGAGCTAATCGTTGAACTGTTAATTGGTATGGGATATGGCGGAACGTCAGAAAATGCAGGAAAAGCAATTGGTAAAAGTGGCGATGATGGCGTTGATGGTGTTATAGATCAAGATCCTTTAGGTGTTGATCAGATTTACATTCAGGCGAAGCGATATGCCGAAGGAAATAATATTGGTGCAGGAGCTATTAGAGATTTCTTTGGCGCCTTAAATTTAAAAAAAGCTCATAAGGGTATATTTTTCACGAGTTCTGCGTTTACTTCGTCAGCTATTCAAACGGCAAGTGACTTAGGCATGAGAATTGTACTTATTGACGGGCTGCGTCTTGCAAAATTAATGATTCGATATAGCATTGGTTGCCGTGATGAAGAAGTTCTTCACCTTAAAAAGGTAGATGAAGAGTTCTTTGAGCGTTGATGCCTAGAAGAAAAATACATAACGCATCAGATGTTAAACAGAATATGAAAGATAAAGGACAGAAACTTTGAATAAACAACAACTCGCGGCCAAAATTTGGGAATCTGCAAACCAGATGCGCTCAAAAATTGAAGCGAATGAATACAAAGATTACATACTCGGCTTTATCTTTTACAAGTACCTCAGCGACCAACTCGTACAATTTGTCACTGCACAAGGCATGACAAGCGAAGACATCAAAGCTTTGAGTGAAGATGATGCTGATACCGTCGAGTTTATACAAAGTACCCTTGGCTATTTTATTAGCTATGACAATCTTTTTTCCACTTGGATTGATCCTGAATCTGACTTTGATGAGTCAAATGTGCGCGACGCATTATCAGCGTTTAGCCGCTTGATTCACCCCAATCACAAGAAATTATTTGATGGTATTTTTACCACGTTAGAAACAGGCTTGAGTAAGCTTGGTGAAAGCGCAGGCAAACGAACCAAAGCCATTAGCGATTTGCTGCACCTCATTAAAAGCATCCCCATGAATGGCAAGCAAGGCTATGACGTATTGGGTTATATATATGAATACTTGATTGAAAAATTTGCTGCCAACGCAGGTAAAAAAGCTGGAGAGTTCTACACTCCGCACGAAGTGTCGGTGCTTATGTCCCATATAATCGCGCATGAGCTAAGAAACAAAGATACTATTGAAATTTATGACCCCACATCAGGCTCAGGCTCTTTGCTGATTAACATCGGTGAAGCGGTCGAAAAACATGCAAAAAATAAAGATAGCATTACCTACTACGCTCAAGAACTAAAAGCCAATACCTATAACCTGACACGTATGAACCTCATCATGCGCGGGATCAAGGCTAGCAACATCAAAACTCGCAATGGCGATACATTAGAAGACGATTGGCCGTATTTTGATGAAAGCGATCCACAGGGTTCCTACCAAGCCTTATATGTGGATGCTGTGGTTTCTAATCCACCTTACTCGCAAAAATGGGATCCCAACCATAAAGAAAACGATCCACGCTATTCTCGCTTTGGCTTAGCGCCCAAAACCAAAGCCGATTTTGCATTTTTGTTGCATGATCTTTACCACCTAAAACCCGATGGCATCATGACTATTGTATTGCCCCACGGTGTGTTGTTCCGTGGCGGTGAGGAAGGTGAAATTCGTAAACAACTCATCGAGAATAACCATATAGATGCGATTATCGGTTTGCCAAGCAACATCTTTTTTGGCACGGGCATTCCCACTGTAATCTTGGTGCTCAAACAAAAACGCACCAACGGCGATGTATTGATCGTTGATGCCTCTAAGCACTTTGCAAAAGAGGGGAAAAATAACAAGCTGCAAGCCAGTGACATCAAACGCATCGTCGATGCGGTAATCAATCGAGAGGATCACGACAAGTTTTCTAAGGTCGTGGAAAAACAAGTTCTCCGAGACAACGGCTATAACCTTAATATTCCGCGCTATGTGGATTCGTCGCCAGCGCCTGAAAGCTGGGACTTACACGCCACTATGCTAGGCGGCATACCCAACAGTGAAATATCAGACCTTGAAGAGTATTGGCAAGCTTTACCGCAATGTCGCAGCGCTTTATTCACGCCAAAGTCAGCGGCTTATAGCGAACTTGCTATCGCCAAAGAAGCAGTAAACACCACGATTAGCCAACACGCGCAAGTAGAAGCATTCATCTCTGCCTATAACCATGCCTTTGAAGGGCATGATGACAGTTTAAACACAACCCTGATACAAAACTGGCAAGCGGTTAACCGAAATCAGCAGGACAACGAGTTAAGTGCTGACCTATTTAAGCGCCTTGCACCTATTGCACTTATAGATAAATACCAAGCCTATCAATATCTGAATGATCAGATGCAAATCATTAGTGCTGACTTGGAAATGATGCAAACCGAAGGCTTTACAGCGACTAAACAAGTTGATCCCAACATGGTCATTAAGAAAAAAGATGGCAAGGATGTAGAAGTGCAAGACGGCTGGAAAGGCCATATATTGCCCTTTGAATTAGTGCAGCAAACCTATTTAAGTGATGACCTTGCAGCACTGGTAAAACAAGAAAATCGTTTGGCTGAAATTGCCAGCCTACTTGAAGAAATACTCGAATCCCTCAGCGAAGAAGATAAAGAACAAGACACCGTTAAAGAAAGTAAAGACGACTTTGTAAATGCTGAAGTTGGCAAAGCGGCTAAAGCTTTCCTAAAAGAGCAAAATGAGACTAAAACCACGTTCTCAAGTGAAAGCTATGAAGCGAAAATAATAGCGGCTAATAAGCTGATCAACGAAGAAAAAACTGTAAAAAAATCGGTAAAAGAAGCCGCCATTGCCCTGCACTTAAAAACCAAAACAACCATTGAGGGGTTAAGTAACGAGCAAGTGAACGAACTACTGCACTTAAAATGGATAGAGCCATTAAGTCTCGAACTTGCCTCCATGCCGAGTAACTTTATTACTCAGCTCACCAACAAAGTACAATCCATTGCCGATAAATACGCCGAGACTTATTCGCAGGTGGCCAATGACATTAAAACCACCGAGCAAGAGCTGGCCGAGATGATGGGCGAACTCACCGGTAATGAGTTTGATATGCAGGGCTTGGCAGAACTCACCAGTTTGTTGAAGGGTGAATAAGATGGATATAGAAAAGAGTGTTCCAGAAATCCGCTTTAAAGGGTTCGGTGGGGAGTGGGAAAACCTAACTTTGGGTGATCTTGGTTCTGTCGCTATGAATAAAAGAGTTTTTAAGCACCAAACGAGCGTAACCGGTGAAGTACCATTCTTTAAAATAGGTACTTTTGGAAAACAACCTGATGCTTTTATTAGCAAGGCTCTATTTGATGAATATAAAGCCAAATACCCACATCCAGTAGAGGGAGACCTTCTGCTATCTGCTTCTGGAAGTATTGGTCGAGTTGTTGAATACAAAGGGGAAGAACAATACTTCCAAGACTCAAATATTGTATGGCTAAAACATGATGGAAGGATAGAAAACACGTTCTTAAAGGTTTTCTATTCGATGGTTAGATGGGGTGGTTTAGAAGGTAGTACTATCAAACGACTTTATAATAAAAACATCCTAGACACAGAAATTAGTACACCAGAAAGACAAGAACAAATCCAAATAGGTGGCTATTTCCAAAAGCTCGACAACCTAATCAACCAACACCAGCAAAAGCATGACAAACTCAGCAATATTAAGAAAGCCATGCTGGAAAAGATGTTCCCCAAAGAAGGAGAAACTATTCCCGAAATCCGCTTTAAAGGGTTTAGTGGGGAGTGGATTGAAGTTAAATTAGGCGCTATTGCTAAAATTAAAGGACGCCTTGGTTGGAAATCTCTTAAGCAAGAAGAGTACATAAATTATGGACCTGCGATGATCGCAGGTAAGCATATAGATAAAGGCATTATTAACTGGAAGGAAGTTGACCATATACCTCATTGGCGGTACGTGGAGTCACCAGGAATCATGTTAAGAAATGATGATGTCATCTTTTCAAAAGACGGCTCTTTAGGTAACCCTACAATAGTTTCTGACTTGCAGTGTGAGGCTACAATAAACTCAACGATGATGCTTGTTAGACCCACTTCTAAGTTAAAGTCTAAGTTCTTTTATCAAGTTCTTCAGACGAAAATATTTAGAGATTTAATCAAGGAAAAAGTATCGGGCAGTAGTATCCCGCATTTGTTTCAAGCCGATATGAAACTCTTTTCATTTCAAATTCCTGATCCTGTTGAACAAGCCGCAATTGGCAACTATTTCCAAAAACTCGATGCGTTAATCAACCTGCACCACCAACAAATCACCAAACTCAATAACATCAAGCAAGCCTGCTTGAGCAAAATGTTTGTTTAGCAGGGAGCGCAACGATGACCACTTTTAAAACAGAAGCGCAGTTTGAGCAGGCATTTGTTGAGGTGCTTACCCACAAAGGGTGGGAGAGCGAGATTTTAAAGCACAAGACCGAAGCTGAACTTCTACAAAACTGGGCAAATATATTATTCGAGAATAATAAACAGCAAGATCGCCTGAATGATGTGCCGTTAACCGATACGGAAATGCAGCAAATTATTGAGCAAATCAAGGAGCTTCGAACGCCGCTGAAACTCAATGGTTTTATTAATGGTAAAACTGTCGCCATCAAGCGCGACAATCCCGCCGATAAACTACACTACGGCAAAGAAGTCAGCCTCAAAATTTATGATCGCCAAGAGATTGCAGCCGGTCAAAGCCGTTACCAAATCGTTCAGCAACCTAAATTCGAGCGCGGTAGCCCTTTGCGTAATGACCGTCGCGGTGATGTGTTGTTATTGATTAACGGTATGCCCGTGATCCATGTTGAGCTTAAGCGCAGCGGTATACCCGTCAGCCAAGCAGTTAGTCAAATTGAAAAATACAGCGCCGAAGGTATTTTTAACGGGCTGTTTTCTCTTATTCAAGTCTTTGTGGCCATGGAGCCAGAAGAAACTAAATATTTTGCCAACCCAGGGCCGGATGGGAAATTTAACCCAGACTACCAATTCAATTGGGCGGACTTTAACAACGAGCCCGTCAATCACTGGAAAGACATTGCCTCTACGCTGCTCTCTATCCCCATGGCGCACCAATTGATTGGTTTTTATACCGTCGCTGATGATACCGATGGGGTACTCAAGGTTATGCGTAGTTATCAATACTACGCCGCAAATGCGATCTCCGATAAGGTGGCAAAAACCAATTGGCAGCAAATAGGCAGCAGCGCGAACAATCCAGATCGCCTTGGTGGCTATGTATGGCATACCACTGGCTCAGGCAAAACCATGACCAGCTTTAAATCGGCACAGTTGATTGCGCAGTCAAAAGATGCCGATAAAGTAATTTTCTTGATGGATCGCATTGAGCTGGGCACCCAGTCGCTTGCGGAGTACAACAATTTTGCAGGTGATGGCGAAGAGGTACAGGCTACCGAAAATACCGATGTTTTAGTCACTAAACTCAAAAGCAGCGATCCCGCCCAAACCTTAATCGTCAGCTCGATCCAAAAAATGAGTAATATCTTTGAGGCCATGGACGACGAAGGAACAGCCACAAACTCGGCGGATATTGAAAAAATCCGTGCCAAGCGTTTGGTGTTTATTATTGATGAAGCCCATCGTTCCACGTTTGGGGATATGCTGCGCACTATTAAACATACATTCCCACGCGCCTTGTTTTTTGGCTTTACCGGTACACCCATTCAGGAAGAAAACGAAAAAAGTGGCAACACGACTAATACCGTTTTTGGTAATGAGTTGCACCGCTACAGCATTGCCGATGGCATACGCGATGGCAATGTGCTGGGTTTTGATCCCTATAAAGTCAGTACCTTTAAAGATAAAGACCTTCGCCAAGCCGTTGCCCTAGAGCAAGCCAAGGCTGATTCCGTAGCCGAAGCACTGTCTACACCCGCCAAGAAGAAAAAGTTCAATTACTTTATGAATGATGCCGGTATGGCAGGCCATAAAGACCCAACGGGCAGATACGTCAAGGGCATAGAAGACTATGTGCCGAAAGAACAATATTTAACGGATACGCACCAAGCCATGGTGGTTGAAGATATTCTGCAAAACTGGGATGTGCTCAGCCAAGCGAATAAGTTTCATGCCATTTTGGCTACAAACAGCATTGCGGAGGCTATTGATTATTACCGGCGCTTGAAAGTCGCGAAGCCAGAGCTAAAAATATCCGCATTGTTTGATCCCAATATCGATAACGACGGCAGCGGAGGCCGTGGACCCACGTTTAAAGGTGACGGTTTAGAAGAAATTATGGCCGATTACAATGCACGCTATGGCCAAGACTTTGATTTTGCTAAGCACGCCAAATTCAAAAAAGACCTGGCTGCTCGACTTGCCCATAAAAAGCCTTATGAGCGTATACACACAGAGCCTGAAAAGCAGCTCGACTTGCTGATTGTTGTTGACCAAATGCTTACAGGTTTTGACTCTAAATGGCTAAATACTTTGTATTTAGACAAAGTAATCAAGTATCAAAACATTATTCAGGCATTCTCGCGCACCAACCGTTTATTTGGCCCTGACAAACCCCATGGGACTATTCGCTATTACCGCTACCCACACACGATGGAAAGACATATTGAGGCCGCAGTAAAACTTTATTCAGGTGATAGGCCCATAGGTTTGTTTGTAGACCGACTGGAAAACAATCTTGAAGCTATGAATGAGCTGGTGTCTGAAATCACCGAGTTGTTTGCCAATGCGGGCGTTTCGAATTTTGAAAAGCTACCTTCAGATTCTGAAGCTTGTGCGAAATTTGCTGATTTATTCAAAGCCTTCAATCAACACTTGGAGGCCGCCAAAGTACAAGGCTTTCATTGGAATGAGCTGACTTATTCATTTGTTGAAGATGATGATAAACGTGAAGTAACACTAGCGGTAAACGAGCAAGCCTATTTGAGCTTAGCCCTACGTTACAAAGAACTTGCAGGAAGTGGTGGAGACGGTGGCGCAGGAGGGGATGTACCTTTTGATATTAGCGGTCATCTTACCGAAATAGATACCGGTAAAATAGATTCTGATTACATGAATAGCCGCTTTGAAAAATATTTAAAAGAGCTAAATCAAGATCAAGAGAACGTTGAGAAAACTTTGAACGAACTGCATAAGTCATTTTCAACGCTCACGCAATCCGAGCAAAAGTACGCAAAACTCTTCTTGCATGACTTGCAGCGCGGCGACGCACAATTAATTGAGGAACACACTTTTAGAGACTATATCAATGATTACAAAGATAACGCTGAAAATGCCCAGCTAAACGCAGTCGTAAGAGCCTTAGGTTTGGATAAAAACCTGCTTATCGCATTGATGGCTGACAATGTTGATGAGAAGAACCTGAACAACTTTGGTCGCTTCGACGCACTAAAAGCGACGGTGGATACAAACAAAGCTAAAGTCTACTTCGAAAAACAAGATGGGCAATCCATACCCCCTTTTAAGTTGAATATACGAATTGATAAGTTTCTAAAGCAATATATTTTAGATCAGGCTGATGATGCTTTAGCTAGTCTTCTACCTGATGTCGATGAAATGAAGGAATATGTGGACTAGGATGGAATTACGATTATGAACAGGTTGTTTCCGAAGGGTTCTGAATGGAGGCGGTGGGATTTGCAGGTGCAAACCATTCTGGACGACGGGTATGTTGAGTTAAAAGATTATGCGGAAGAACTTAAAGCATCGCAGCCCGATGAGTGGGAAAGTTTCGTTAGTAAAGTTGGTTTAGAAGCGGATGCTCTGAAATATGATTCAAAGGCATATTTTTATACCGATTCTACTGATGAAGTGCGATTACGGGCAAAAAACTATGCAAAGACTTTAATCGCGTATCTGGAAGCCTTTCAGAAAGAAGAAGTCTGTATTAAAGCCTGGCTTATTATATAGACTATGAAAAAATGGGGTGCAATATGGAAATGAGCGGTGATATTTACACTATTGAAACGGCTTATGTGAAGTGCATATTTTTTGGAATCATTAACAATTAAAAACAGCCGTCGGTAATTCCGGCGGCAAATTGCCTTTTATTTATATGAGGTGGAGTGAAATTTGCGCGCCGCCAAAACTTACTCAGCTTTGGCGGCGAGGGTCTGCAGTTCTTTGCAGCCTAATTTTAAAAACTTTAGGCTAAAAAAACATTGATATAACCCAAAACATTCATTATTATGAGCTATAAAGAAAGGATTTATAGCCCATGCCTTATAAAAACCATTGGAACTGGCAACAAAAAGACTGGCCACATTTCACTTATGATGCTTCAGCTATTGCAAAAGTAGAGCAAGAGTTTTTGCAACAATCCGGGCTATCCTTCGGTATTTCAAAACATATCTCACCTGAAGAAAAAAATGATCTGATCATTAGCCTTATAAGCAATGAAGCTTTAAAAACTTCTGAGATAGAAGGTGAAATGTTAGATCGTGATAGCTTGCAATCATCTATCAAAAGGCATTTTGGTTTAAAAGTGCCTGCAACACCTAATCATCCGGCAGAAAATGGAATTGCCGAAATGATGATTGATTTATATAACAATTACGACGCTCCTTTATCACATAAACTCCTTTATTCCTGGCATGAGATGTTGATGAATGGAAGGCGTGACATTCATGATCTTGGGCGATATCGCACTCATGACGATCCAATGCAGGTTGTTTCCGGCTATCATCATAAACCTACCGTTCATTTTGAAGCGCCGCCTTCAAAAGACATGATGGCGGAGATGGAAGGGTTTATTCAGTGGTTTAATGATACGGCGCCCAGTGGTAAAGCCCCGCTTTCACCACTGACACGAAGTGCTATTGCTCATCTTTATTTTGTTTCAATCCATCCGTTTGAAGATGGAAATGGTCGTATTGGACGTGCTTTGGTTGAAAAAGTATTAGCCCAATTTTTAAGCAAACCTTCATTAATTGCGTTATCTCAAATCATTAATGACAAGAAAAAAGCCTATTACCAAACCTTGGAAAAACAAAATAAGCAGTGTGAGATAACTTCATGGCTTGCTTATTTTGCGGATACGTTGCTGGAAGCTCAAGAATTTACCATTGATCAAATGGAATTCATTATTAAGAAAACTAAATTCTTTGATGAATTTAAAAACCAAATGAATGAGCGCCAGTTTAAAGTGATCAACCGCATGATGCGTGAGGGTAGCAAAGGCTTTGGAGGTGGATTAAGTGCTAAAAACTACATTTCCATTTCGGGAACTTCCGCTTCTACCGCGACACGTGATTTACAAGATTTAGTTGATAAGAAAATTCTTATCCAAACAGGCACTAGAAAATCAACGCGTTACTGGCTGTCTATTTTGAAATAACGTGTTAATTTTCCAAGTAGTTTCGAGGCTCCATGCTTTCATGCAACACTCGAATAATATCTATACGATCAGAATTTGAGAAATAATAGACAATATGGTTTTTAATCTGAAAGCGCCGATATCCCCTACGGATGTAATCGCATTTTTTACCAATTTGCGGGTTATCAGATAGCAAACCAAAACCGGATGTTAATTGATCAAGATAGGCATCTGCCTGCATTTCACCCCATTTTTCATAGGTATAAAGCCAGATATTGATTAGGTCTTCTTCTGCCAGCGAATGCTTAAAAATTTCTGCCATATCAAGTTGATAGTCCCACTTTTTTTCTCGCTTTTTGCTTTATTGCATCCATATCAAGTTTTCCTGCACTGCCGCTTTTTTCGCCTTCAATCAACGAGGCTCTTAAAGTTTCCATTTTTATCTCATGCTCTTCAAGCAGACGAAGTCCGGCACGGACAGCTTCACTCACGGAGCCATAACGCCCGTCTTCGATCATGGATGCAATAAACCCTTCAAAATGTTCACCAATCGTTACGCTAGTATTTTTTTGCATTGCTCGATCCTTAGTCATTACCTTTATATTAATTATTAATAATAATTGGTATTTTCGCAAGAAAAAAATACAGCTTTAAAAATCCTTATCTATTCAATGACCTATTATTCTGCTTTAGTGACTGCGGTTCTTGCAACTTGCGTTCTTTGCTATATTCGGTCATTTTTTGATCTCGCATTTCTGACAACATAGACTGGTATGAATTGATATCCTGCTGAAGTTCCTGTTTTTGCGTGTTGTATTCATTACGTTCATGCGTCCTGATGGTATTGAGACGTTTTCGTTGTTCTATATGTTGCGCAATTAAGTCATCTTTCTCCGCTTTATCTCTGGTTTGCGCATTAAGCATTTCCTGCTCATTTTGTTTTCTAATGCGTTTGTTAGTACCGGAAAGTCGATCCCATAAACCCATTACACCTTTCCGATAGCGCTTTTGCCGTTCCAAACACTCAGCCGTTTGGCGTGCCTCATGCTTTTCGGTAAGAGCTTTTCGCTCTGCACGTTGTTTACTGACAAGCTCTTGTCGCCTTACTTCAAATTGCTTATTGCTATTTTGTTTTTGGTCATCCAGCTTCTTCTTGAGCTTGCTCATGGTTTCGAGCATTTCTTGTGCGATTTGTTTTTGACATCCTGAGCGGGTGGTAAAGATTTTTCATCACCTAAGCGCTGGCGTATATTTTTTGTTTTAACACCCGCCCAACGAGCAATAGAATAAATTTCACCACGATAATCAATGGCAACAAATCCTCGACGGTCACCACGGGCTAATTTATAGCCACGATCCTCTAGCGCATTGATAAAAGCCGCTTTTGAATCCGATATTGCCCAGGCATCTCGGAATACGGCTTTTATATCTCTTGGGTCTTTACCTATGCGTTTGGATTGTTGCCACTGCGCTAATGTAAAATTATAGGGATTACTTTCCTTGGAATTAGCCAGCCCACGCGGCATTTTCCAGCCATGTTCAAGATAGAGCTCACGAGAAATTTCCTGCAATTTTCGTTTGGTATAAGGTAAGTGAACTGCTTTCATTTCTTCCGCATTAATACGCGACCAAACAACATGGCAATGCCTTCGGCCTTCTTTTTCATGAAATACGATTGCTCGCGGTTGATCTGAAAGCCCCAAGCTATTTTCAATGCGCTCAATAGCTTTTTCGAAGTCGCTAGTTGCAACTGTAGCATCCGGTGGAGGATTTAAGCTTAACGAAAACAAATATTGTTTACAGCGCGTTCCTCGACTGATTGCATAAGCCTCATTTAACGCAGCAGCAAGATTTTGTGATGCAAAACCACGAATTTCATGCACATATACATGTTCATTTTCTTCCTTTAAAAGGTGGTGCGCTAAACTCCTGGCTCCACTGCGTTGATTACCGACCAAAATCATTAATCTGACTCCGGCTTTAATCCTAATGCAGAAATGAGTATTTCCCACATCTGAGAAATTGAGCGACATGCGTCTTCAAGGTCAGCTATAACGCCATCGGATGCATCAATAACACCGATATTTGCAGCCTTTGCAAGCTGATTCATATTAGAAGCCAGCCGAGACTTGCCGAGTTCAGATAGCACCAATGCAAGCTTTTGATGATCTGTACTGGGCATTCTGGTTTTTCGGCGCTTTTGTGCTTTATCGCCCAATAATCGAGAACGGATAT
>SPJL01001068.1_pt1 | contig 23672 bp, 23 predicted proteins | sample 3741751 | NCBI WGS metagenome assembly SPJL01 (sample SAMN10925998, study PRJNA522277) | cold seep metagenome | isolation source: Elba SIP-enriched marine methane seep metagenome, extraction at timepoint T3 | place: Italy: coast of Elba, Mediterranean Sea | reverse complement strand
GATCAGATACCTCGACAGACGAACCTACGCCATGCAGATTAGCCACCCAATGTGTTGGCAGGTTACCCGTGTATGCGTAAGAACCACCATCAGACCAGGTTTGTCCGCCGCCCGCACTTACGTTTGTGCTTGCAGCAGCGTGGCTGTTGTAAGCAACGTGAGCCTGTGCTGCGCTAGCACCTAACATTAATGAGCTGACTGAGGCAGCCAATGCTATTTTTTTAAAATTTTTCATCGTATTAATACCTAAATAATGCATTATTTGAGTTATTGAACAATAAAATCCTTTCCTCCCTTGCCGCTGTGCAGCGGTTGTCTATTACACAGGTAGACGTTTCAATAGACAACGTCTGGGCTGGCTGTGGTACAGGATTCCGATATAATCGAAGAGGCGGTGCAACAGTCTCCATCAAGGCTTCGCACTTTCCGCCCCCGCCTTACAACGGGGTAGGCTTTTTCTCGTTCGCATCAAGCCATGAAACATACTTGATGAACTGTACAAAGCATAAATCATGCCTTAACTAAAAACCAGACTATTAAGCTGGAAGTACCCGCTTGTGACGGTTTGTTGTGGAGTTCCCACAACAGCTCCGCCAGCGCTGTAAAGTGATGATTCAGAGGTGATTCGTGTCGCGTTACTTTTGCTACTGAGACTGAGTAGAGGCGTTTGGGTTATCAGGTTTGGTGAGGCTATGCTTTATAGGGTGGATATTGGGGATATCACTCTATACTATGTGAAATGCCCTATTTAGTAGAAGGGCACTCAATTATGTTAGGTATCGAGCTAAAGCAGCTTTCCCTCATCACCAATGCGTTTAGGACACTAACTTTGATGAGACATCATTTTCGCGGGTGCTGATGATAGTTAACATGTCTTCAAATCAGATGTTTTGCGATCCAGATGCCTTATAAGGCTCCATTCTGACTTTTATATAATTTGCTTCTTGGTGCTTGGATTAGTTTTCCGTAACAGACAGTTTATTCTAAGGGCTTTTAATGCGATGATTTGTCCCTTTGTTTAATCTCTGTCCTTGCAATGAACGATTATATGAGACTTGGCCAACAGGCCGTACAACATAAAAAACTTGCTGAATCCGTTGAGTGGTTTCGCAAGGCTGTCAAAGAATCGCCCAAGGATGCGCAGGCGAATGCCTGTTTGGGACAATCATTGTGTTGGTTGGGGTACAAGTCGGAAGGTTTTGAGTATTTAGGCATTTCCGGGCAAATTTTGTTGAAGAAAGCCAAAAAAACGCGTGATATTAAGCTGGTCCTGGACTTGGCTGATCAAATGCAGCATTGGGAGGATTACCAGGGCTCATTGACATTATGTAAGCAGGCATTAAAACTCAATGGTGCAGTGGGACGAGGTTATCAACTGCTGGCCTTGTCACATATGCGGCTGAATCAAAAGAAACCGGCGTTATCTGCCGGAAAAAAAGCCTTGTCGTTGGTACCGGATAATTCTGTTTTGACACTCCTGGTGGGCACGCTGGAAATAAATGATGGCCAATTTGAGCGAGCGAGAAAAAGGTTGGAAAAGTTGCTTGAGAATCCATTGTTGAAACCTGAGGAAAAATTCCGTGTTCATAAGGAACTCGCCAGATTGCTGGATAAAATGAAAGTGTTTGATCAGGTATTTGGGCATTTACATGCGGCCGGGAAGATTTCTGAACGCATACCACAAATTCAACGCCAAGATGCCACATATGTTCCCAACATGTTGACTGAGTATAAAACCGGGTTTAGCCTGGACGTGGTGGGGAAATTGCAAGATGAAAATTTTGCTGATGCTCACCCTGCACCGGTGTTCGTGGTTGGTTTTATGCGCACAGGAACGACGTTGACGCAGGAGGTTCTAGGCGCTCATCCACAGGTATTTGTTGCCGATGAAAGTGATTTACTGATCAAGACAATAAATGAAATGAGGCGAAGGCTGGGAATCTCTGACGGGAGTGCGAAGGTGGTAAACAAGCTGGATCAGCTTGATATTGATAACATCAAGCAACTGCGGGAATTTTATTGGCAACAGGCAAAAGCATTATATGGCGATGCCTGCGATGAGAAACTGTTTTTGGATAAAACGACAATGAACAGCATCGACCTGGGCTTTATAAACGTCATTTTTCCCGATGCCAAACTGATTTTTCTGATTCGTGATCCTCGTGATGTGTGTTTAAGTTGTATTATGCAGACGATGACGCCAACACCCTCAACTGTGCACCTTAACAAATGGGAGAGTACCGCCCGGTTCTACGCGCAGGTGATGGATTGGTGGCTAACAGTAAAACCCAGGTTGTCAATGGCGAATATGGAATTGCGTTATGAAGATGCTGTTTTTGAGTTCGAAACGACGTTCACGCGAGTGTTTGATTTTCTTGGCTTGCCGTGGGATCCGGCGGTCACCGAATTCCATAAAAAAGCGCTTGGCAAAGTTATATCCAGCCCAAGTTACAGCCAGGTTGCACAACCTTTATATTCTTCCTCAGTGGGCCGATGGCAAAATTATGCGAGTGAATACGAGGCAATAGAAAGTGTGTTGCACCCCTTTCTTGATGAATTTGATTACAGTTAAGCATGTAGCCGTTGGCAGAATAACGTTCCAGGGTGATGTTGACATTAATTGGCGCCATGCTTTGTATTCTCTTTGAAATATCAGGAAGCTTTGCCTGGCCTGCTTAGTTTGTTTACTGGCGCGATAGAATTCAGTTAACTGCAAGTCCTGTCCCATACTTATCCCATCGCGTTGAGCGGGGTGGGCTTTTGAAAATAAGGATCTTGCTGTAGTGGTGTGAACTGACGTATTCGATTAATTGTACCGATCATATCTTCTTCGCTGATAAATTTGAGATGACCTGCTTGTTGCAGGCGTTATGTTTTGGGTAAAGCGTACACAATAACCGAAAAGCCAGCGGTATTTATTGACGCATTTTCCAGCCATAATGTCGGATAACCTTGCATTAAACATCGGACTGGCCAGACTGTAATGCCAACAGACTGATGCACATATCAGCAGTGTTGTACTGGCAATGTTTCAGCTTGAACATAACGGGTAGAGCAACCTGTCCTCTGCTCCAAGAGGTCCGCATTGTTGACAAAACAGTTGAAAACAAAAAAGTTTGGCATGCTTGCTGTTCCCGCATAAACACCAGTGTAAATTAAACTATGTTATTTAATTTTTCCTATAGCGTGATATGCCGGAGCTATATCGTGTTTGTGTCTGCTAATTAGCACATTTTCAAGATTAGCCATCGTTTTTACAGTGGACTGTATTAATGAATCCGGGAAGATTGGCAAATTAAGCTCAAACCTGACTGGCATACTTCATGCTTATTTTGTCCTATGTTGTTAATGTTAACGAAGATCTTGGTGTGGTTATAAAAAAGCTGCAAAGCCAAGCTAATGTCGTTTTTTCACAGCGTTTGTGTTTTTCAGTCAGCAGGAAAAATGTAAACCTGATTAATAAAATATTAAGAGGAAACATTATGCTAAATAAAATGTTTATTGCTGGAGGCGTACTCTTACTTGCAATATCCAGTGTCAAGGCTGAAACCTTGTCTATAAATGCAGTGCACCAACAAGCTAATGATGTTGAGGCGTATCTATTTGAAAACACCAGTGCTGGCGATGTAACGATTATTATGGACACGTTAACGAACGGGTTTGATGCATCGCTGGTTGTCTGGAAGAAAAAAGATACGCCTTCCGCATCAAACCAACCCAATGATTCTGGCTGGGGCGGCGCTTCTCAAACGCTGAATTCAGATTGGGCGCTGGTCAGGAGAGTCTATAATTCCCCCCGTCCCTCAGAAAACTCGTCACAAAACAGTTTCGGCATCAGCGTAAAAAACGGCTTTGATGCCAATAGTTTATTTCCAACCGGAACACCTGATCCGGGAGTAACGCTGTCAGGTTTGGCAGCAGGCGTGTACTTGATTACGGTCAATGGTACGATTAATGATACCTTTGCAGATAACGCAGGTGATTCAATTGCTTCCGGTAACCATGGCAGTGAGCAGTTCAGTAACAATAGTTACCCGCATAACTACACGTTAAATATATCAGGTTCCCATGTGGCCGAGTTTACCTCCACAGTTGAACCGGAAAAGATTCCTCTCCCCGGCATTGTATTATGGATGTTTGGCGCTATTTTGATTGCCCTGGTTTCACTTGGAAAACGCTTCAACTCAAACGCATCTGAACACAGGGTATATTTGAGTCATTGATAAATACTGTCATTTATTTAAAGTCAATTAACTCAACATATTACAAAGGCACAATGCCTGGTAACGGAGTCAGCAGAATGAACAATACATTTATTAAAACAATACTATCGTGTAGCCTTTTTATGGTTTCAACACTGATATCTCACATGTCATATGCCCATATATATAGTGGAAATATGTTTGATATTTTTGGAGGAGGAGCACGTCAAAATACATTGCTGAGGCATACTTGCAGCGCACCAACCGCACGCTTGTATGTTGAAGTTTCGGATGATGCTATCAATAAAGGGATTATGAGTGTCACTGTCTTTAAAGACGATAAGGCGGTGACAGTCAGTGACCTGGAGCAACAGGCCAATGATTATGGGCCGAGCATTAGACTTCATGCAGGCGCAGGCAACTACTATATAATCGCAAGCCAAACTGCACTTACCGGCAACATTTCAGCAATATATAGAATTCAATATCATTGTGAAGATGCTGGCGGTTCTGAAGTGGAATCTGGCCTTGCTGAAGTAATTCAACCTTAGCCAATACGAAGTTACATAACATTCAGGTAGAGAATTATGAAAAAAATGATTAACGCAGGTTTACTAACATTCTCAGTTTTATCGGGATTTGCATTGAGTCAAACAGCCCATGCAAATGTATATCACGGTCGCATGCTGGATTCGTCAGGTAATGGGGTCGCTCGGCAGGTTCAAGTATTAACAGTTAACTGCCCAGCTCCAACAACCAGGTTATTCGTTCAGGTTGCTGACACCACGTTTAATAGTGGAATTATGAGCGTCACCTTGTTTAAAAACGAAAGGATACAAACCGTTAGCGATTTAGAGCAATCAGGCACCGAATTTGGCCCGAGTGTAACGCTGGCACAAGGTGCGGGGCAGTATTACATGTTTGCCTATCAAACAGATAAGGTGGCCGGATCCTATGCAATTGAGTATATTTGTCAAGATGCTGCAGGTCATCAAGTCAATTCAAATGATGCTTTATTAATTCAGGACTGAGAGGGCGTTTGAAAACAATAAAAGTTCACTCTTTAATTTGCATTACGCCATTAATAGTTGCTTATTTTATGTGTTGTAACATGGCCTATGCAAATTACGCGAGCGAAGAAAGAAAGAGCTGTACGTTACGCAATCAACATCAGATTGATGTTCAGTTAGACGACTACCTTGGGCGAGTTGTATATGTAGATTTCTGGGCGTCCTGGTGCCCGCCTTGTATAAAGTCATTTCCTTTTATGAATGCATTGCACGCGCAATATCAGGCACAGGGTCTGACCGTAATTGCAGTTAATCTGGATGACAACCCGGAAGATGTCGCCCACTTTTTGCGTCGGCATCATGCTGATTTTATGGTGGCATTTGATAATCATCATCGCGATTGTGCACGCCATTTTGCTGTCCAGGCCATGCCTTCTTCTTATTTACTGGATAAACAGGGAAACGTCCGCTATGTCCATCTCGGTTTTAAAAAGAATGAAACAGAATCTGTTCAGGCAACGCTAAAACAATTGCTTGAAGAATGAGGGTGGACAGTGTTTGCTTTTTCAGATTAAAAAACAGTATTCATTATTCAATGGCTTGTAAATGCAATTACTTCCTCCCTGACCCAATTAAGGCGCTATTGTTTATTTCATGAAGAAAGCAGCAGTTATATTTCTCTTGGTTGCGGGCTTATCCGTATTGTCTGGCTGTGCGCATGTCGAACCTTGGGAGAGAGGCAATTTATCCAGGCCTGATATGGCTTTATCTCCCTTTCCGTCACAGACTTTTTTTCATAATCATAGTTACAGTAGTCGTGAAGCGGCCCCGCCCAGCGGAAGTGGAGGCACAGGAGGTGGCTGTGGCTGTTATTAATGTACCCAAGCGCGCGGTAACAGGCAGCAACTCTTCTTTGGGAGCGTTGCAGACGGCGGCGTTATTGTTGCCCGGCGTGCTTCCTGCAACGGCCAGTGCGGTTGAAGAGGTAGAGGTTGCGGTGCAATATGGTCGTTATCAGGAGGGCGAACGTCATGTTAATTCTGTTGAAGTAATCAGCGACCCTGCGAGACCCAATAAAATCAATGTTCCACAGCATTTTAAACCGATAGAAGCGGACAGTTTACTGACCAGCATTAAAGCGGCGTTCACTGATCGTCTGAATTTTACTGCAAATTTCAGCCAGGATACCTGGGCGGGCGCCACACCGGTGGCCACAGCACCCGCGGTTTTTGGCGGCAATGGTGTCAGTAATTCTATTGGCGGGCCAGATGGTTTGTATTTTGTTGACGGGGTGGTGACCGGGGCATCACCTTTAATCTCGACATTGTCGAATTCCAACTTATGGTTTGATCAGGACTTAAATCCCCAGCTGGGGTTTATAGACTTTAGTTTACCCGGCTTCGTTAACACCCGGGATGACACCGAGTTGGCACATACCATGGCGCAGGCATCGCCGGAAACCCGACGACAGGGTGATTTTTCACTGAGTTACGAATGGGACACGATGGCATTGACTGTGGGGGGCGGTATCTCTGTAGAACGGGATTATGAATCCCGTTTTTATAATATGGGAGGTCGATTCGATTTTAACCAAAAGCTCACCAGTGTTGATGTTGGATTAAGCTATACCAGCAGTGCAACAAATGCATTGATAGATCATCATGCAAATGCCTACACATTTTTACCGAGCACCAGTTCCTTCGGGTTGGAAGAAAATGATGATGCCTACGGCTTTTCTATTGAATTCGATGAGGATGCTAACACAAGACGCATTCGCGGCAGACGTCAGGATTGGGGTTTTAATATCGGTTTGACGCAGGTATTAAGCAAAAATACGGTGGCTAATCTGGGATTAAAATACACGTATAGCCAAGGTTATATGAGCAACCCCTATAAAGCGGTAATGACGTTCTATGATTTGCAGGGTGCGCCAGGAGTGAGCGTGCTGCGGATAAACAAGACCGCTGCGTTTATAGAGAGACGGCCTTTGGAACGCAACCAACTGGTTTGGGAGGCCCGGGTAGCACAACATATAGAAACCCTGGATGCCTCATTGCATGTGAACTATCAATTCACCCATGATGACTGGGGGATTCATACACATACCCTGGAGAGCAAATGGATACAAGCACTGGATTTTGGTTGGAGCGTGACACCACGTATCCGCTATTACTCACAAAGCGAAGCTGATTTTTACACGCCATTCCTGGTGTTCAGAGAAGCTTCTCCTGAATTACCGGACCACTTTTCCAGTGACCATCGCTTATCCGGCTTTGGTGCAATCAGTGGTGGCCTGGTGTTAAAAAAGCAATTTGCCAAAGGTGTGAGCCTGGAAGCCGGATTTGAATACTATACCCACCAGGGCGAACTAAAATTAGGTGGTGATGGTGAAGGTGGTTATGCGGATTTTGATTTTTATGCTGCGAATGCCACGCTAAACGTACAACTCTCGCAATTGGGTCGCGGCCTGGTAGACGATAATACTGCGCATGACCATACAAGGCATGGAACGCCTTTACCGGCAGGCGTTATGTTTGGGCATATGCTTGAGAAAAGCGGACAGTGGATGTTTGGCTATCGTTATCATTATCAGCACATGAGTGGCGATTTGTTACATGGCACCCAGGCCGTTAGCGATATTCAAACAGTAAATAATGGTTGTGAAGGCGAAGTCTGCCATGTTGCCCCTACGGATATGGCCATGCACATGCATATGTTTAATATTATGTATGCGCCAACCGACTGGTTAACCCTGATGGTGATGCCACAGCTGGTTGATAAGAGTATGAATATGCGAGAACTGGAAGGAAAACCACCACATGGGAGTGAAATATCAACCCGTCAAGGTGTTGCTATCAGTCATACACGGCACGAACATATCACCGGGGGATTAGGGGATACCGGTTTATTTGCCATGTTCAAACTGTTCAATAATGATCATCACCACGTTCATATGAGCCTGGGATTCAATGCGCCCACTGGAGAATCTGATTTCTCTCTGCGTGGAGCACATGGTTTTGCATTGGGCTATATCCATTACGGCATGCAGGTGGGAAGCGGCACCTGGGATTTCCGCCCCAGCTTGACCTACACCGGACAATGGCATGCGTTTTCCTGGGGAGCGCAATTTAATGCCACCAAACGTATAGGCAAAAATGACCAGGGATTTACCTTTGGCGATATAGTGCAGGGCACCACCTGGGGTGGCTATCAATTTACCGACTGGTTAAGCGCTTCAGTGAGAGGTATCTATACCAGCAGAGGCCATCTGCGAGGCCGTTATGAAGAACGTGACCAACAAATCAGCGTCGGCACCATGGATTATCCGAGTAATTACGGTGGTGAATACTGGGATTTGGGACTGGGCATTACTGTCACTGCGCCTAAAGGTAACTTTGCAGGAAATCAACTCAGCTTTGAATGGCTGCAACCGCTGGTAGATGATGTAAATGGCTATCAACGTGAACGTGACGGTGCACTCACCCTGAACTGGAGCTATATGTTCTGATTGCTCTCGTGTCACCAGGATGAAGCTGTTTCGTAAGACCTTTCAGGCAATGGGCACGCAATGCGAAATCCAACTGTTTTGCCAGCACCCGAACATTGCGCAACAAACAACCCATGCCGTAATTGCTGACATACAGCGTTTGGAAGCACGTTATTCGCGCTATAAACCGGACAGCTTTCTGTCTAAAATCAATCAATGTGCAGCCCAAGGCGGAGAAATAGAGGTTGATGCAGAAACGGCCAGTTTATTGAATTATGCCACCACCTGCTATGAACAAAGTGACGGTTTGTTTGACATTAGCTCGGGATTGTTGCGTAAAGCCTGGCGGTTTGATCAGCAACAAATACCCGATCCTGACTACATTTCTGAATTATTGACACAAATCGGTTGGCATCGTCTGCATTGGCAGGCACCCAAATTAAGTTTTCCTACAGCCGGGATGGAGCTGGACTTTGGGGGTATTGTCAAAGAGTATGCGGTTGACCGGGCGGCAGTCTTATGTTTAACGCAAGGTGTAAAACATGGATTAATCAATCTTGGGGGTGATATAAAAATTGTCGGGCCGCGTGTTGATGGCTTGCCCTGGCAAATTGGCGTGGCACACCCCCGCAAACTTCAGACTCAATTAACAACCCTTTCCTTGAACGAGGGAGCAATTGCCAGCAGTGGAGATTACGAGCGTTGTATGGAAATAAATGGCAAACGCTATGGGCATGTATTAAACCCAAAGACTGGCTGGCCTGTCGCCTATATGGCTTCCGTGACTGTCGTCGCAGAATTTTGTGTGCTAGCCGGCAGCGCCTCTACGATTACAATGCTTAAAGAAGAACAAGGCTCAGATTGGTTGCAGACCTCAGGTTTGCCGCATTACTGGGTTGACGTGACAGGACAATGTGGCGGCTCGTTATTGCCAGCTGAAGGGGAGGGGAGATGAATAACGTAAACCCGTTTGAACAAGGCGTTTCTGCAATTAATGCAGGACAGCTTGAACAAGGCATTGGTTATTTTCGCCAGGCCGTTGTTTTAAATCCCCGTGATGCAGAAACCGTGGCCAGTCTGGGTCAGGCCTTGTTGTGGGCTGGGTTCAGAAAGGAAGGCCTGGAAAACATGGAGGTTGCGGGGAAATTACTAATCAACAGCGCTAAGAAATCACGAAAAATCAATGACGTTGTTGCGCTGGCAGAGCAACTGCAAACATGTAGTGAATTCAGACAATCCCTGCGATTGGTTCAGCAGGCAATACGCATAAATAATACAGATGCCCGTGCCTTTCAACTGATGGCACAAGCACATTTGCGATTGAATTGTCGCAAACAGGCATTGGTTGCCGCAAAACTGGCTGCGAAACTCTCACCGACAGATGCCGCGCTAAACCTGTTAATTGCTGAAATCAATTCAAAATGCGGAGAAACCGGCAAAGCGCAAAAACAACTGGAAACCTTGTTGAGCCAGCACACTCATTTGTCGCCAGAGTTAGCAAGCCGGGTGCACCGGGAATACGCGGTCATTCTTGATAAACAGGGCGAATATGCCAAGGTATTTCAACATCTGCATCGTGCTGCTGAGATCAGCCTGCGTTTGCCGGATATCGCGCAACAGGACAGCACGCTTGTCCCCCATTTGCTGGAGAATTATCAGAGCGGATTCAACCAGACCCTGTTCAACCATCGGAAGCTGAATCATCCTGCAAACATTCAACAGACCCCTGTTTTTTTAATCGGTTTTTTACGTTCAGGTACAACGTTAGTGCAGGAGGTGCTGGCAGCCCATTCCGAAGTTATGGTGGCAGATGAAAATGATTTTATTGCCGCTCTGCGTATCGAGCTGGAGAGAATTTCGGAAATCAAGGGCGTTGTGTCAGAGCAGCTTGCCAATTGCAGCCCACAGGACATTCAACATTTGCGTAATTTTTACTGGGAGAAAGTTGAAGCCTGTTATGGCTCTACCTTCAGTGATCGATTATTCGTTGATAAAACAACGCTGAATTTAATTGATTTAGGCTTGATTGTTTTTGTGTTTCCAGAGGCCAAAATTATATTCATTCAGCGTGATCCCAGAGATGTGTGCTTAAGTTGTTACATGCAAACAATGGCAGCTTCTGCGGTGACAGTGCATTTTAGCAGTTGGCAACAAACCCTGGATCTGTATGTCGCCATGATGGAATGGTGGCAACATATTCATCAATATGTAGAACATAACTGCCTTCAATTGCGCTATGAACACGTAGTCACCTCGTTTGTACCTGTATTTAAAGACGTATTCAGCTTTTTAGGCTTGTCCTGGCAAGATAAAGTGGTTGATTTTCACCGTAGCGCAGCTGATCGATTTGTCGCCAGCCCAAGTTACCATCAAGTGTCCCGGCCACTTTATCAGTCTTCTGTAAGTCGTTGGATGCATTACTCATCTGAATTTGAGCAGGCTCCTGAGGGGTTTCATCGTCTCATCAGCAAATTGGGTTATTAGCGACGACAATATAACTAATTGCCTTCAGTACTTAAGGTTTTTCCTGGGAAGAGGCGAGAGGTAAATCGAGCGGAGTTTTTTGATCTATTGAGGCGCATAAGGGTGTTACGTAGCGAAAAAGACCGGAAACTCAGCCGATGTCCCATCGCCGCAGTAGCATTATCCATAATCCGACAGTCTTAAATGATGCTATGAAAGAAATATCGAATCAAAAAGACGTTGCCGACAACATAGTCGGCGCAACTTGAAGATTAGGGTAAGTCGGGTTGTTAACCTTCATTTAACATAGTTTAATTATATGCGTGCCGAATTGAGATTAATTCACAAGAGAAGGTAATTATTTAACTGATCAAACCGTCATTAGAAAATGTATCTGTAAGCATGTGAAGCTGATACAGCAGCGTTGCATCAATACCAAAAACATAGGGTTTATGGGGGTTCCGGGGTGAACTCAGCCATATCTCTACGCACCATCAGCCTGAGTGTCATTGCTTACTGGCGTCTTAAATTTAGAATGGCTCGCCAATAAAAAAACAAAGGCATATTTATTGCTTAATTGGTATTCTGAAACTTTCAGAGACATGCAATTACAGTCAACTTTAAATGTAATTGTTTTTAAAATTAACAAGAGAGGTTAAACATGGCGTTTACCAAACAATTAATGCTTGGAGGAGCCGCCCTGCTTGCATCGCAAGTATCCTTTGCCCATCTGCCAAAAGCAATGCCTTTAACCGGAGTGCCCATTCCACCGGTTCCAGGGTTAATGGATGGGGATGATCCGATTGTTGTCAATAAAGACATGGCCATCGCGTTGGGCAAGGCGTTATTCTGGGACATGAATGTGGGCAGTGACGGCATTGCTTGTGGATCGTGCCACTTCAGTGCCGGGGCAGACATGCGGGTGAAAAATCAATTGAATCCTGGCAATATGGGCACGCTGTCCACCGCGTCAACATTTGAGACAACTGCATCAGGTGCGGCAGGTGGACCAAATTATGAGTGGAACAAGGACGATTTTCCATTTGTTCAATTTAATGACCCGTTTGAGCAGTCAAGTGGGGTAAAGCATTCAAGTGATGATGTAGGTGCTTCATCAGGCACCTTCAGCGGTCAGTTTACCGGCGCTTCACGTTTTTCAGCCAGTGATGATCATTGTGATCGCAGTGTAGATCCGGTATTTCATATCAATCATGTCGGTGCCAGACGGGTAGAGCCGCGCAATGCTCCAACCATGATTAATGCCATTTTCAACCACCGTAATTTCTGGGATGGTCGTGCCAATAATGTATTTAATGGCAGCAGTAACTGGGGCGAACGTGATCCGGATGCAGGTGTATGGATTAAGCAGGGCAGGCGACAAGTCGTCAAACAACCCTTGCATCTGATCAACTCATCTTTGGCATCACAGGCTGTAGCCACGGTACAAAGTGATACCGAAATGGTGTGCCGTGGTCGCAACATTGCCGACCTGGGCAGAAAACTACTCTCCCGTGCGCCCCTGCAATACCAGCAAGTGCATGCGGAAGACAGTGTATTTGCGCCGTTGAACCTGGTGAATGATGCCGGTAAAGGGTTGAATGTCACCTATAAAACCCTGATACGCAAAGCGTTTAATTCCAAATACTGGTCGTACAGTCGTCGCATCAGCCAGTTTGGTCGTCCGGCCAATGGCGGTTTGCGTTACTCACAAATGGAAGCGAACTTTTCCATGTTTTTTGGCTTAGCCTTGCAAATCTACGAATCGACACTGGTCTCAGATCAGGCACCGATTGACTTGACGCCACGGGATGCAAACCTGGCTCCCACCTGGGAAGGCATGGGCTACAGCGAGGAAGAAATCGCCTCCTTAAAACGCGGCTTTAGCTTGCTGGACAGCAATCATTGTACTGCCTGTCATGGCGGGCCATTGATGACACTGGCGGCAATTTCGACTAATTCTACATTGGTCACACCAATACCCGATGCTTTTTATGGACCGGAACACGCCAGAATCCCTTATGGAAAAAATGCTTTTGGCGTGACAGGTACAACGTCCGACGCACATAGTGCTGGAATCACCCCGCATGGCAATGTGGTTAACAAAAACGTACTTGTAGGCTCTAGAAGAGCGTTCACCGATTTTGGTTTTGCCAATACAGGTGTCGCTAACCCGGACAATGATCCAGGCTTAGGTGCCGTCGATGATTTTGGCTTCGCGTTATCCTTTGCCGCTCAATACCGGGAATACCTGCTGGGCAATGATGAGGCTGTGGGTGATTCAGTTGTGCGGCATCAAAAAGCCTGCGATTTTACTAAAGGCGGGCTGTTTGTTGCGGGCAATGCAGATTATGAAAGTGCTACAGAATTTACTGCCCGGGATGGGTTAGAAATTGATGGTAGTCGGGAAGGTCAATTACGCAACCAGGATTGTATTGGGCATCCTCTGACGGCTTATATTCCCACTATAGAAGCAGCACAGGCAAATAAAGACAGTGCAAAACTGGATGTGGCCGAAAAAGCCTTCTTTAAAATTCCTACCCTGCGCAATGTGGAGCTGACCGGGCCGTTTATGCATAACGGCAGCATGGCGACATTAGATGACGTATTAGAGTTTTATGCTCGCCTGGGGAATAACAATAACCCACACATGGATGGTTTTGTCACATCAATCGCATTAAGGCCTGAGCAGGTATCTCAGATAGAACTGAAAGCTCAAAACCGCAAAGACCTGATTATGTTGTTGAACTCTTTTACGGATGAACGGGTACGTTATAAGAAAGCCCCGTTTGATCACCCGGAAATCATTATTCCAAATGGACATAGTGGAAGTCATACCGGTGTCGATGCAGGTAATCCATTAAAAGCCGAATTTGCCAAGGACACATTGTTGGTGATTCCGGCCGTTGGCGTCAGTGGCACAACCGAACCGGTAAAACCCTTTGTCGAACATTTACCGGAATTAGTCCATTAGACGAGCTGCTTGTCGGCTCGTTTATTAAGGAACCTATGATCAAGTCCAATTATTTTTAGCAAGCTAAATTCTAACCAACTAAATCAGAGGTTCCTTAAATATCACTATTTTTGTTTCCCACTAACCCGTTTTTAAAAGGGAAGCGCAACCTGGAGAATTTATGAAAAACAAACAAACTAACCATTTGATGGGTCAATGGGGGGGTGCTCTTCTACTGCTATTGACCCCGCTAGCAGTCCAGGCAACCAGTGTCTTCAACAGCACTGTAACACTCACGTATACCATTGATGAAATCATCAATAAAACGAATCCGGGAACCAGTGATGGCTTAACGGTGACGGGTAACTTTATGCTGGACCAGAGTTCGTCAGAAATCTTTATTCCTGTCGGAAGTGATGGTACGGCAACAAAATTAACTGAAGTACCTGATTATAGTGTTGATACCGTGACTGATTCCTTCTCCCATACCATGCACGTTTCTGGTAATGCATCAAACGGTTCACTGGATGCTGCTTATTTGGGTTTATATGAATTGTCCTTTGAAAATCAATCGGCAGATGAATTCGAGATTAAGCTGACGTTGGATTATTCTCTCCGAGCTGAAGTTTCAGGCGATTATGCCGAAAGTGACATTATATTCGACTATTACAATGAGGCCGGTGGATTTGAATCTGATATTGACGGAATTCTGGCTTATGCGAGCGCGCCCTATGATCTACTACAAACACTGCCTGGGACGGCATCGCATAGCTTTACCTTAGCTGCCGGAGAATTTGAAGCGATATATGCCGATGCTTCCATTTCTGGAAGCCTTGAGGCCTCACCGGTACCTGTTCCAGGCGCATTAATCCTGTTTTTGTCAGCCGTAATGATTCCAGTATTAAAGCGCGAATCAACACACTAATCCGTCATTTAACCTAAGGAGAAAACAATGAATAAACACAACAAATTAACACAAACCATTAACTTGATTGTATCAGGAGGTTTGATGCTAGGTGCTGTGACAACAGCATCAGCACATGTTGCTTATAACAAATACAATGCTCATAACAGTTTTACGGCGACTGATGCAGGCGGTAATGGTCCAGATGGCTGGGTTTGGGGTAGAAATATTGGTTCTTCCGATGACCCGGCGGCGGCAAGTCCTGGGTTTGCAGGTACCGCCAATGATGAGGCACCGTTTGGTTATATAGGCGCAGCTGCATTGAATTGGGCCGCGCATTTGCATTCTTCTGGCTCAGAAGTCACAGTATCGCAACAGGACGCTTATGATCGCTATGGGATTTACCCCGATATCGATACTGCTGCTGGTGCCTGGCAGGATTCCGGTTTACCTCAGGGTTGGTCTCACAATACCGATATTGGATTGTTAAAGTCTAATGTGACTCAATACGTTCATCTGGCACCTTCAGTAATTATTGGTAATCAATTCGCCAATTTTGGTATCACCGTATTCAAAGGGCAGTCGCTAAGTAATGAACAAGGGGGAGGCTATAGCCATCATGCGTCATGGAACCGAACCCAACCCGATCCATTTGATCCACTAGTAACAGTTGTGGGTGAAGCAAACCCTTTTGGTATCAAGGGATTAGAGACTGTTACTGGTTGGGATGACACGGTGGATGAAGTTCATCCATTTACTTTTTTAGCTGAAGCAGGGGAGGTATATTCCATATTCCTTGGCGGTAGCGGTGGCATAAACTGGAATGGCCAACATGACGGGTATGCTCTGGATATCACAACCAGTGCAGTCCCAGTACCTGGTGCTGTTTGGTTATTTGGTTCTGCTGCAGCCGGTTTACTGGGATACCAGCGTAAACGTAAATCAGCTCAATAATCTTTATTGAAAAAAAGCCATTGCCCGCGTGGCAGGCGGGCAATGGCGCATTCCTCGGCAGCAAAACGTAGGCAACGGCTTTGTTTACTGCACTACGTTTATTGACAAACAGCAGGCGTTGGATACATTGCTTTAACACCTGGAAGCGAATTCTTTGGAATCCACGCAAGTGTTTAGATCATCGCTAAGCATTTTAAAAATGCGAGTATGTCTGAGTCATATGATATGCTCATAATTTCTTATAGCAGCGAGAAAAAGTGGTGGTATCTATCATGATAAAGCCAATTAAAGATTCGACTCAGTTTGATCAGCTATTAAAATTTATATATATCAATGAAAGCATATTTATCGGTTTGGTATTTTTATGCCTGACCGGTGAAATGATCGTAGAATTTGCAGAACGCATAGCCTTGTTTTACTGGCTGTTTGTTACACCGGTATTTTTTTATTGCTCCTGGCTTAGCGAAAAAGCCCATTATTTTAAAACCGGGCAAAAGAATGAAAATTTCCTGCGTTACGGGATGATCTACTGGGGCAGCGCCATGGTCGCCGTTATTCTCATTTTCCTGATGTGGCACACAGAAATTATCAGACCCGAAGGCGCAGCCACCAGCATTCATATTTTGCTGGCTCATACCATGATACTCAGCGGTGTTGTGCTTGGCTCCCAGTTTTATCTGATTGGAGGTCTGTTATTCATAACCGCTACGCTCAACATTTTGTTCGAAGAAGAATTCGGTTTTGACATGATGATTTCCATACCGTTTATCTGGTACGGGTTTTATCTGGAAAAAATGTATCTATTCCCAAACTTGAAAAGGAAATTGTCAACGGATGACGACAAATAACACTTCGCATAATGTATATTTTGTAGTTTATCTGACTCTTTTGTCATTTCACCATAACCCATTGAAATAACTATCAAAACAATACTTGCAACATATCTGGATAGTTTAGAAATATTTACCCATGCTTTTCTTACTTCTCCGGTACTTCTTGAAATAGTTGCAGTCAACAAAATTTCCTTTTCATCCATATCTAAAAGTTTTGCCATCCTCAAAGCAGTCTCATCACTACATTGATTCCTTTTTCTTATTTTTGAAACTGCTTCCTTTGAAATATTTAACATTTTTGCACTTCTATAGTCACTTCCATATTTCCCTTTCAAATCATCAAGATAGCTAATAATATCTTTCATTTTCTGCCTTTTTGGTTAACTTTATCTTCACTATAGACTTGACCTTTTACATAAGCAATGGTTAACTCTGTTTCAACGGTGTACACGATTTCAACCATTTTCATGAGGCAAAGGCATGAATTACACACAAACAACGCAACAAACATTTAACTCAACTAAACAAAATCCTTTTTTACACACTGACAAATCTGTAAGTTTTTCTTTTCTCTTACTTGAAATGCCATCACCCAACCAAATTAAACAAAATCTTCACCTCTTAATTCAAAATACACCCCAGTCAACCATTCTACCTCTTCAAAATCCGGCACCTTTGCAGCGTTTATCTGAGCCGGTGCATTCAGATAAACGCACCTTTTCAACAAACTGTGTCTTTTACTCGTCCTCATCGATAGATGAGGGCGAGTGCAAAGACATAGGTTGCCGCTCATGAAACAGACCGACTATACAAAAAAAAAAATAACACATCATGAGACCGAAAGAGAACGCCATCATAGACTTTTCTATTCTCCAACCCTTCAGAAAGAACAAGTTCTTTATCGCCCGACATTAGTAAAAAGATGACTGTAATACACACCTCAAAAACTGAGTGTCCAGAATGTGGAAAACCTTCTGTACTAGAAAAATGGAACCCTCCCAAACAATCATATTATGAAATACAAAGAACAATTTGTTCCAAGGGTCACGTACATATTACTGAACTAAGCATCCTTGACCCTGAAAAGAACCGTTCAAAATTTCCTTATGTCTATAGTCCAAGTTCTGAATACACAATCAAGCTTAACGAATTTTTGCCGGAAGCCGACGAAGCCGAAAACGTGGCGGTCTATGTAACACCGCCACTTAGTCCCATGGGTGGGACTTTTTCGCCTAAACACGGTATTTCGTGAGCACAGAATCATGTTGATTGACTGGCTGACAATGCGACTACCGGCAGAACATATTGGCCGCGAACAATGGGAACGCCTTAAACAATTAGGCGATAGAATTGCTCGATATTCCGCAGAAACTGGAGAAGTAATCTATGAATCACAAGCTTGGGACTCAATCAGATCAGACTCGCATCAAATTTCAATCAGACTCGGTTCCGATGCTTTTTGGATTCAGGGCAGCCCTGCTCGAATCTGCGGTGATGGTTGTGCTGTTTTTGGTTCCAGCGTTTCATCTGATCTAAACCTTCACGGTTGTGCTGATGTAATGAAACGCTTCGTTTCATTTCAACTAAACGAAATATTTCCAGACACAAAAAAATGGATAGTGTCACGTGTCGACGTAACAAACAACATCCGTATGAATTCATTAACTGAAGTTAGACAAGCACTGACAACCCTAAGAAACTGCGAAGGTGGCCGCTATCGTGTTTCACAGCAAGCAGGTGATACAGTTTATTGGTCACAAAAATCAAGATTACGAAAAGGAAAAGCCTACGCAAAAGGGCCACATTTAATCTATCAATCAAAACAAAAAAATTACACCGGTAGAACCTACACCACAAACGAAATAGAACTAGCAAATAAACTTCTGAGACTCGAACTAACACTAGGAAGACAATTTTTTAACGAAAGATTAGAAAAACCCTGGTTTGAACTAAACGAAACTGAACTGAAAAAATATTGGAATGATTACTTCGAAAGAATGATAGGTGACACTGAAATGAATAAAGAAGACTCAATTAAAGATAAATTAATAAATATTGCAAAATCTGAAGGACAAGCAAAAGCTGCATATGGGTGCTGGTTAATGATCAGGTCACAGGGATGGGAAACTGCAAAACAATCGTATTCAAAAACAACTTGGTACAGACATTTAAAACTTTTGCGTCAAGTTGGTCTTGGTGACGCAGACTTATCAGTTGGCAAAGTCGTCGAATTCAGACGTAAAATCATTGAATTTCAATCCTGTGATTCATGGGAAGAATTAAAGCAAGCATCTGCTTAAAACCACACCAAACCAAACCAAACTAAAAGGAAAAACCATGTTAACAATCATTAAACCACGTCAAATCATAACTAGAACTGACCGCACTACAGGTGAACAACGAAATTATCTTGAATTTGAATTTCTGGAACCTGCTGAAATAGCGCGTTTCAATATATCGAATCTGCCAGCATCATTTCATAACCTCTTCAATGAAATGAAAATGAAAGAGCTTCTTGTCGCTTTAGAAAAAAGAGAATTCCAGGGCAACCATTTTTGGTCTTTCAATCAGGATTATAAGCCAAGTTTAGTCAAAACAACGCCTGTTTCACTAACGTCAAAAGCTGCCTAAAAAATGTCACTGCCAATTCTGGAATTTTCACCGCTTCAGTGTGAAACCGCGCCACCACAACAGTTACCGGTTAATCTTACAACTATAAACTGTGAAGCTTCCACCGCATCTGTTGTATGTCCCAAAGTTGATAACAAACTTACTGACTGGTACACGTTTCACCCAGATTTGAATCTTTACGTTGAAATGCCAGCCTTTACGGGTTGTGATGCCTTCAACCTTTACTTCAATATCATAGTAACCATAACAGCATACACATTGGTTTCATTTATGATAATGAGGCTAGCAAACAGAGCATAAAAAAATGACTATTGAATCTATCGAGCTTATAAGCGCTTTTGCCGGTGCGTTATCCGGCTTCTTAATCTCGCTGTCATTAACATTGGCAACGAACTAACTTTAACCTTTGGAGTAAATATTATGGATTTAACAGCCGTAACGGTCGATTTAGGTCAATATTTTGTACTTGCAACAACAATCATTACCGCTTTAGTTGGTTTGATTGCAGTGCGCAAGATCGTTAAATTGACTAACCGCACTTAAAATGAAAGCCACAACATTAAAGAATTTGTCTTCAGCAATCTTTTTTGTTGTGGCCTTTTTCCTAATCTCAAACAATGCATATTCTGGTGTTTCAGCACTTGCATTTAAAAGGGCAATCAAAACCAGCCCAACAACTGCCAGAGTACAGACAAGATTTGCTGCCAATGATCCAAAATATGGAACCGGTTTACCTGCCGCAGCAAATAATTCAATTTACACTACTGCTGTGGACATCGGCGCTGCTTCTCTAGCTGCCGTATTCAAAAAGCGTGCATTCTCACCTTGGGGAATCGCAATCGCCACAGCAATAACAGCCGCCGGTTATTTGATTGACGAACAAGGCAATCAAATAACTTCAAATCAACAAGCAGAATACACCGGTCAAGGTCATTGCAGAAGTGCAAACCATTTCCTATTCGGAATAATGACCGCCACTGAATGCCTAGATATAACCAATGGTCAGTCCTATCAAGAACCAATCTATCGAATAATCAGTGCAGGCTCTGGCTGGCAATACTTACACCAACAGGGTGGGTCTTATTTCTTCGTCCCATCTCCTGACACAACTACAAGCCCCGGCACAATAGAACCAACTATTGAACCGCTAACAGATCCTGAAATAGTTGAAATTGTATTTCCACAAATTCAGGAAGCCGCGCTCCCGGATATTTTGACTGACCCACAAACTGGATTACCAGATGAGGCAATTACCGAACTGACACAGATTGAAAATAACATTCAAACTGAAATAAACAATCTGAATGATGCTGACCCAGCAAATGACCCTGTAGAGATAACGCCTAATGTTTCAATAACAGAACAGCATCTGATTGAAGAAGTACAGCAACAACAAGAAGAAGAGGCAAATTCAGATTTCAACTTCTCAAACCCACCGTATGAATTTGATACAACTCTTGAAATTCCAGAGAAAACTGATTTTGACGACGCAATAGAACCTTATTTACAGCAAATAGATGAATTAACAAATGATATAGGAATAACAGCCACTTCCGGTTCTTGTTCGATATCAATACCTGTTTCAGTAGGTTCCTATAGCAAAAACGCATCAATGGATTTTTGTCAATATGAGTCAATAATAGAAAGCATTGGGGTAATTCTTGTTGCTATATCCTATCTATATGCAGCTTTCATTTTACTTGGAGTCAAACACTAATGGGCGCACTAATCACAGCATTTGCAACTTGGGTTTCCGGTCTAAACGTTGCCCAATTTTTGGCATTCAAAATAATCCTGTTTGCTCTATTCACAGTGATACTGCCAATTATCCTATACAATTTTGCACTTGAATGGATGCTCCAGCTACTGGGCTTTGCACTCAGCTATGTATCAGGCTCACTACCGGGCGACACTATGCCGAATTTCACCGGTTTAGCCGGTTGGTTCATGGTCAACCTGAACATGCCAGAAATTGTAACCACTATTGTTTCTGCTTTAGCTGTTCGTCTCTTAATCACATCAGTACTAAAAACTTAATGCTAAAAACCGTCGTAGGCGTACCACGCTCAGGAAAGTCCTATTATGTCGTTTCAAGACTAATCAAACACTGCGATTACGATCCGTTTGCAAAAGTCTATGACGTAAAACCACGGCACTTGATAGTCACAAATATTGATGGCCTGAAAATGAATTGTAAAACCTTGATTCAATTCATGGATGAAGCAATCAAGTTAAACCCTCAGCACGACTTGAGAAAATATCCACAGGAATCAACAGCACAATTTGAACTAAGGCAAAGGCTAACAGCTCTTTTTGATGTTGAAATTTGGCAAAGACTCAGTAAGAAATACGACAAAATTGTAATTGCCATTGATGAATGTCAACGGTATTTTCCGAGTTTTGATAGAACAATACCAAACTCAGTTTGGTATTGGTTCGAATATCACGGTCACTTCGGCGCAGACATTTTTATAATGACGCAAAACGCTGAATCTATTCACAAAAGAATTTTGGCAATAAATGAAACATTCCTTGAGGCACAACCGCCATCACTCAGATTAAATCCAAAAGTGATAGTGTATAACCAGCGTGACGCAACAACGAATGAAAAAGTTGGCCAGCAAACAATGAAGCTGAAAAAAGAAGTCTTTAACGCATACAAATCAGCCAGGCATGAACAGGGAACACAAGAACGCGAAACCCACTTAGTAAAATATGCAGTATTTGCAACAATGGCAGTTGTCGCCTTCGTTATAGGCTTCAACGTTTTTACCTCAAATTTCGGCTCACACGCCACAGACTCAATAGATAAAAATGTCAAATCATCACTACCGGAAACATCGGAACAAACAAAATTATCTCAAAAGACTGCTAACAAGCGAAATGTCGTATCAAATCAGGTACCAACTAAGGCAATTAGTTTACAAACTACTCAAGAACTGAATAGAAAATCTGTACTTCGCTGGTCACAAAATGGCATACACTACAATGAAATTGATTTACTCCCTGAAGCCTGTGAAATGGTCTCAGACTTCATTAAATGTCCGCCATACAGCATACCTTCGCAACTAAGAAAAGTTGCATTCAACTACATCTGCAGTCCAGCCAAAACAAGTTGCATGCTATATTTCCCAATCAATAAAGACCAGACTCATTCAGAGTCTGGTTTTGATTTTGATTCTGATGACGAAGAAACGAACCTGTAACTAAATTTCATTTAAAATCTTTGTTAATCTTTCAGCTACCACACCTTTTAAGATCAATTCAAAACGTCTTGGTCTATCTTTAGACCAATTGTTTAATGTCTGAACTGACTCCCCGCTAATCTCTGCCAGTTCAGCAAGGCTTTTAAGGCCTGCTGACTTTGCCTTTTCTGATGGTTTCATATCTTAAATTAATGTTCAGATTCTGTATTCGTCAATCAAAGTACTAAGCTTTTCAAAGAACTCCTCTTTATTTTCACCGCACAAAGTAAAATTGCCTAGAATTTCAACGTTTGTGTCCAAATGTCTACCGTTATCATTCTCAATCACCAAATGAACTGAAACGCCATCGCTAATCTGTTTGCTTTGTAATATAGTTTTCACTTTATTCACCAGTTGTTAAAAATACGGTTTAACCTTAACCGTTGTATATATTATAGTAAAAATACTTTAGTAAATCAAGTGATTTACTTAAATATTTGTACTAATTTACATAAACAAACAACAGTATCAATGCCCAATCTTTGTCGCAGACTTATGGTTAATTGATTCAAAGAATCAATTAAACAACCACTTAATACAAACCTCACTTCTTTAACCAACCCTTAAGAGCATCCGACCTGTACCAATCCAATGCCTTTACTCAGTAACCGAGCAGTAGGGCAGGACTCTGGACGAACCACAAAATTTAATCAATGTATGCTCTATTGAGGGAGAAAAAAAGCCCGAACTTCATATTAATCAGGCATGGCGCAGCCATAAGAGCGGACTGTATGCCGCTACCTAGTAGTATATACTCCCCTCCGCGTTCCGGCGTAAGCCGCTCAGAATCCAAAACTGTGAATCTGAATGGTTTTGCGTTAGTGATTGCAGAGGAAATGATAATTAATCAAGAAATTACGGAAATAAAAGAAATTTTTATGTAGCTTTGCGGAATAACAAATTTGTTTTAATTGCAGTTTTCTTGATTGGTTAGCATTGGAACGTAAAGCACGACCCGAAGGGGAACGCCTTACAGTACATTCTTTTTCTACT
>SPJL01044365.1_pt1 | contig 23745 bp, 13 predicted proteins | sample 3741751 | NCBI WGS metagenome assembly SPJL01 (sample SAMN10925998, study PRJNA522277) | cold seep metagenome | isolation source: Elba SIP-enriched marine methane seep metagenome, extraction at timepoint T3 | place: Italy: coast of Elba, Mediterranean Sea | reverse complement strand
TTACCTACGGTATCAATCGGAAAAATTGATCGAAACTTTCCGCTTTGTTAAGCTTTAATGTTGACGATAATTCCACTAGCTTTATAGCTATTCATTAAAGTTGCTGCATACTGGTCCCGGTGAATATCGGGACCAGTTTTTTATAGTTTTATAGGGAGAGGTGGTATCTAAAGAGCCATGAGCCGCAAAAACCTTATTTACGGCTCAAGATTTGGCTTTTTTTGAGCCGCAAATGGAAAACGGACCCATTTCGCCCCATTTTAAGACTCAATAGATTTTTTGGAACGAGAGAGACCATAACGCAAACCCACCTCAATTCCACCATTATAAAGATGCTCTTTGATCTGAGTCTGATAAAGCGGAGTTAGGTGATAGCGGAACTCTAGTTGGATAAAAGCATGCATACGTTTCAGCCATTGGTATTGGGTCCCAACGGCCACTTTGGTACAGAGCTGAAGTGGAATAAACTGGCCCCTGCGGTTTTCATAAAAGTAAAAGCTTTTCTCTGTGCCATTATCATAGCTATAGCGCGTATTGAGGTAATATTGGAAAATGAAGCCTCCCTCAATATAAGGCGTCCAAGGCCGTGGCTTTCCCATAAAACGCAGATTGACAGGGAAGTTGAAAAATTGACGTTTGGTAATAAATTCTTCTTCCCGATTAAGCTCATCAATACTGGAAACTGTACGGCGAAAACGAGATTGGTGAAAGCCTTGAGGAATATAATATGCAGGATGGTTACTAATGCCAATACGACTAAAACCAAGACCCAATTGTAAAAAGAGCCGTTCTTTTAAGGCAGAATGATAATGAAGGCCAACTCGAAAATTGACCGTTCCCAAATCACTCCTCCGAAGGTTGCCTTCCGAGTCACGACTGGTGTTTTCGTAGTAAGCCGCATTAAAATGACGATAAGAATAATTCCATCCGCCGGAGAGCGTCAGGCCATTTTGCCTTTGGGCAAAAGCTCCCAGAGGAAGGAGCGCGATCAGGCAGAGGAGATAAAGATTTTTCATAAGCTTCGATAATATTCTTAAGGAGTTCGTGAAATTTACCAATGCCTTAAATCTAAAACTGGATCAGCCAAGAATTATTGCCGCTTCCAACCTCCAGCTTCCATCAAGGAACGATAAACCGTATTCGCCCATAAAATATCAGGATTGCCAAGTATGATCAATTGCTCCTTGGCCCTAGTCAAGGCCACATTTAATCTACGATCGACGCCTTCTACCGATTCAGATACCAAAGCACTGAGCTGACTCAACCGATTGGTACAAAGCGATAGGATGATGATATCCCGTGCCCCGCCCTGATAGCGCTCCACCGTATCGATGGTGAGGCTTTCACTATTAATCTGGGCATCTTCCAAGGCCTTGCGAATCTGAGCGATCTGTGCGCGGTAGGGCGTAATGATCCCAATTGATTTTTGTCGCAACTCCCGTTCTTGTTGTTGGTAAAGTTGGACAAATTCCTCGACGATCGAAACGATGGTTTGCGCCTCATGGGCATTGGTCTTGAGCGTCGTACTCTGCCCATCCACCTCCGTAGGGAAAAACAACAATCGCCGCGCCCGTAATTGCTGCTGCAAGCCCTGGGGCAATTCTTCTATCGGCCATACTAAAGCTCGTGTTTGCCGCCTCTCTTGGTCAAAATGCTCCGGCAAAATTTGTAAATCGCCTTCGTAAAAATGGGTGTTGGGGAAATCCATAATCTCTCGATGCATTCGCCCTTGTTGACTCAACTGAGCATAAGCCCAATCCCATTTTTTATTTTTACAACGCAAATACAAACGCTCAAAAAGACTATTGCGCAAATTGTCGAGACCAATCTCTTGTAAGTCCGGATCATCTACTGTGGAGAGGTCAGCATGTTGGACGACTACCGCAGGCAATTGTTTATGATCGCCAATCAACAGACATCTTTCAAAGCTAGGAAGTAAGCCCAATAGCATCGGTTCTAAAATCTGACTGGCCTCATCAATGATAACCCGATGAAAACGTTTCATCTCCAAAAGTTCGGTTTTACCACTAATCGAAGATACGGTAGCTACCACAATTCGCCGCTCGCGGATCAAGGCCTTTAAAGCTTTGCGGGTGCTGATCTTTTCGATTTGCTCTTGTAGCAATTGCGAACGAAAACGAGGTTGGGTGGCATGCCGGGATCCAATTCGTAAGTATTGCTCGCGAATGTCGGTGGCCAAGCCCTCAATATTTTCAATCGACTCACAAATCTCATCGACCGCGCGATTGGTATAAGCCAACAACAGCAAATGCTCCTCTGTATTTTGTAAAAGCCAACGGACGAGATAATGCAGCATCATACTGGTTTTTCCCGTGCCCGGAGGACCCCACAGCAAGAAGTAATCCTCGGCAGCAAGGACCTTTTTAAAAATGGCTTGTTGTTCTTCGGTAAGTTGAGAAGGAGCGACTAAATCTGCTTGACTGATTGGTCTTTGTGGAGGAGTGGTGCCGAGGTAGAGCGCTTTTTTACGCGCCTCAAATTGGGCAAAACGGAAGAGGTTGCGATACATCCCGGTAAAGCCACTATCCAATAAATCGTGTTCGAGGTTCCAAAGCTTATGTTGCTGAAAAAGGCTTTGGTTAAACTGTCGGGAACGCAATTGAATAGATACACTCTCTTTGTCGATGGCCGTAATGGTACATTTAAAGAGTTGGTGATGAAGTGGCGAATGATCTTCGTCTTGGTAAGGATAGAGCACCGCGATATCTCCCTTGCGGAAATTAGCAAGAGGGTTGGTGGCTTCCGTTCGTTCGAAAAGGATACGAGGGCGTTCGGCAGTAGAATGGTTTTCTTGGATACCAAGGCCTCGCAACAAGTTGTAATTTTCCTGTTTCTCTCCTTCCTCACTCAGCCATAGCGCGGCTTGCCCATTGCGCCGATCATTGCCATGTAGACCGGTTTTGGCGAGTTGTTGTTCGCGCGCTATGAAACCCGAAAAGGCGATAAAATATTTTCGTTCCAAAGGACTCATGCCTTGATAAGTCTTCGCAAATAGCGCGAGGTCGCGTTGCACAAAACCTTTTACCCTCGGAAAGCGATCTGGGTTGATCCGGTGATAGAGCGGTGCAAAATCGATTTCGCCCCGGCCCAGTTGACTCAACTGCTTTTCCAAGGCAATCAGCTGGTTCCGGATTTGCAAAGCTTCGTAACGCTGGGCCATGGTAGGAGGAGCCAAACGCAGGTGTCGTTCTGCTTCGCCGGAATACAAAATATAATTGATGATCCGCAGCTCCTTTTGCTGGTTTTGTTGTACGGCCTTTCCTACCGTAGAAGCAATCAACAGATCGTAAAGGAGGGTTTGGGTAAAATGGTTGGCACTGATGCCGTAGATATTCGGTCGAAAGGCCTTGCCCGATTTAAGCTCGACAATAGTCGCCTCATCCGCCTGCACGAGATCACGACAAAGGACATCCAGACGACCTTGGATGCCGTAAATCTCAGAGTAAAAGGTCGGTTCCAAAAAGCAGTGCTCCGTCTGGATATTATTTTCGGGAAAGCCCTGGAGCACCATTCGTTTGATGTTTAAATAGTGCTTTTGAGCTTTTTGCAAAATCTCGCGGAGCTCCCGATCATCAAAAGTCGCGAAGGCGATAGGGTTGAGTTGAAAAAGGCGTCGGGCTAGTTCTTGATAGCTCGTTTGGGGAGCGTGAAGCAGCTCGTCGAGAAAAAAGTTGGCGATATTCCCCAGCATCAGCGGGGCGCTATTTTTAAAGGGCAAATATTTTTTGAGCAAAAAGAGGAGCGGCTCCGTACCAAAATCTTTAAAGCATTCAGCAATGGCTGATACATCGATCAGATAATCGGGCTCGATGACTAGGGCGCGAGGTCGATAGATGCCTTGTTCGTCCACTTCTACCTGAAGTAGATTGACGGTAAGGGGAAACTCGAAATGCTGCCGAATAGCATGGATGGTCGGACCAAAATCTTCATTGCGGTCGACGATATTATACTGTATGTACACTTCCTCGGTTGCTTGGTGCTCCACTTTGGCGAGGAATTGGTTTTTTTCGGGAAAGTCGACCAATAGGATGGCGCGTACTTGCGCATGATAGCGGATGATCGGAGTAGAGGAAGCCTGATAGAAATTGCCTTCGGGAAGGTATTGGGCTAGGGCTGGAGGAATGTCTTGTTGATAAAAAACGCTGATGCTATGGGCCAGGGCATATTGGCCTAGCTGATAGGTCAGAGCTCTATCCTCTTCGCTGGCCCCTTCTTGTCGGGCCCTTTTGCGAAAGGAGTGGAGGTAAAACTGCGTGCTCCGGCTCAATTCGTAACGGTGGCTGGCGTAGGCAATCCGAGCAAAAAGCGTAGCAAACTGCAATTTTTCCGCTCCCGTCACCTCTACAAACAAACGACCCAGCAAATGATACAACAATTCGATTTTTCCCGCCAAGGGAGTTTCCTCCTGTTCGTGCAACAGTTGTAGGCGGCGAAATAACAATCGCGCGACTTCTGGCTCTCTTTTAGGTACAACAAGTATTTTTGACATGGAACAATTCCCCTGGTGAACTGTAAAAATAGGATTCTTTACCGAGATTGCTACGAGCAAATATGCAAGAAAAGTAGTATCTTAACTGAGTAAGTAATATTGATTAAGTGCCAACTTAATAAATTCAATGTAAAACCCTACGGATAACCATTCTATACTAAAGCAGAGTCTTAGAAAACAAGAAGAAGTATTGTCCAAAACATTTGCTACCGACCATAGTCGGAGCGGTTACTGATATTTACGAAGTTGAAATGTTAAACCAATGAAGACCTTGATCATTGAGGATGACTTATTCATCCGCAGCCAATTGCGTCAATTGCTTTCCGAAGCTTTTCCCGTCGCCGAAATTATTGGCGAAGCCACTTCTTTCCTTCAGGCCCGCCGAATGATAAGGGAATATGACCCTCAATTAGCCTTTATCGCTGCCGATTTGCCCGATGGTAGTGGTTTTGACCTCTTACCTGCGGATAGTCAAGCTATTTTCTTACTCGAAGCTGATCACCAGGCTTGTAAAGCGCTGCAATTCTCTCGGGCACCACATTTAACCAAACCCTTGAAAATCATTGATTTTTACAAAGTTCTACTCCAGACCCAACAACGAACTTTCAAAAGGCAAGGGCCTTCGCGGATGGGGGTGACGGCCAAGCATAACCATCGCATCGCCTTGCCCAAAACCAATGGCTTTGAATTTATTCCCGTAGCTCCAATCGTTTACTGTGCTGCCGAAAAAGATCATTGTCTCTTACACCTCGATTGTGGTAGGGTAGTGTACACCACCAAAAGCATCAAGGAAATGGCGATGCTACTTGAAAACTATGGTTTTTCCAGAGTACACCGCTCTCATTTGGTCAATCTAAACCAAATCAAACGTTACTTTAAAGGAGAAGGAGGCAAAATCAAGATGAGTAACGATGCAGTAATTGACGTTAGCCGCCGTTGCAAAAAGACTTTTTTACAAGACCTTCGAACCTTTCATATGCTTTAACCGCTGATAGCGAAGCCACCACCGTTTATCGTTAATTTCGACCGCAACTGGGATTTGATTTGAATAGCCAAGTCTTTTAACTCATTTTAGACCTACGAGCTCGTACATTTCTTCATTTCCCTAAATTAGCTAACTAATGAAAAGACAATTATGCCTTTTGATTGGTCTTGGCCTGATGGTCAATACCCTATTTTCCCAAAATGCCTATTATTACAGTGTCAGTGGTGTCAGCAAACTCAATCCTAATACCGAATTGGCCTTTGTAGAACTGAGCGAAGGAACGAGTCGTAATGATTTAGTAAAAAGTTTGAGCGGTGAAGCAGAGATCACTCGTTTTGAAACAGATCAAGTTTATCAGACCCTCAATGTCGTGGATAAGGAAGCGGAAGATCGCCAATGGTCGTGGGCCGAAATCAGAATGCTTCGCCCCATGAATCAGGAAGCTTATGCTTCTTTTCTCCAACAACTTGCCCAAGATAATCTTATAGAAACGGTTTCGCCATATTATACCATTGATGGGGAACCGGTGGGCGTATCCAATTATTTTTACGTTAAACTCCAAAAAGAAGGAGACCTAAATCTTTTGCAGGATTACGCAGCGAAGCAAAATGTGGTAGTCGCTGGACAGAACGCCTTTATGCCGCTTTGGTATATGGTCCGGATGACCAAACAGAGCCCACAGTCTAGTTTGGATATGGCCAATCGCTTTTATGAATCCAAGCTTTTTGCCGAAGCCCATCCTGACTTTCTCTTTGATATCATTGCTCAGTGTGGCAATGATCCGATGTTTGGTGACCAATGGAATCTCAGAAATACTGGACAAAATGGTTGGACCTCAGGGATGGATGTGAGAGCATGTAATGCACTTAATGCTGGTTCTTCCAGTGTCCGGGTGGCAGTTTTAGATCAAGGAATCCAGCTCAATCATCCCGATTTACAGCAAAATATAGATGCCAATAGCTACGATTGTCAGACAGGGACTTCTCCTTCGATTTTGAGAGGGTCACATGGTACTCGTTGTGCTGGAATTATTAGCGCTCGTAGAAATAATGGGCAAGGAGTATCAAGTGTAGCTCCTTATGGCCGTTTGATGTCGGTTAGTCATAGTCTTTTTCTAATCCCTGGTGCTGCTGGGCATTTGGCGGACGGCCTCAATTGGTCTTGGCAGAATGGCGCTGATGTAATTAGTAATTCCTGGGGCCATTCCACCTTGAATGTGGCAGTTATCCAAAATGCCAATCAAAATGCTATGAGTAATGGCCGTGGTGGCAAAGGAACTGTAGTCTGTTTTTCGGCGGGTAATTCTAACAGCAGTGTTCTTCCTCCGGCCAATACTTTGGATGATCTGATTGCGGTAGGAGCAATGAGTCCTTGTGGTGAGCGGAAAAATCCTTCTTCTTGTGATGGAGAATCTTGGGGAGGTAGTTATGGAAGTAAATTGGATATAGCGGCACCTGGCGTTAAGATTCCTACGACGACTAATGGCAGTGCCTACACCAGCACGTTTAATGGCACTTCTGCGGCCTGTCCACATGTAGCGGGAATCGCGGCTTTGGTGATCAATCAAAATCCTTGTTTGACTCAAGATCAGGTTCGCTCAATTATTGAATTATCAGGCCGCAAGGTTGGAGGCTATTCTTATTCCACTACCAGCGGGCGCCCGAATGGCACTTGGGATGATCAAATGGGCTATGGTTTGGTCGATGCTCAAAAAGCAACGGAAAGAGCACTGCCTTATATCAATGGCCCCGATGTGGCTAATTGTAATGGATATTACTATACGGCAACTATTCCAGGATCTACTTATTATACTTGGACTTGGACTGGAAGTAGCTATATTTCTATGTATTCTTCTTATACCAATGCCCAATTGTACAATAACTCTACTTATGGTGGTGGTGGTTTGCTTTGTGTACGAGCGCATAACTCTATGGGAGCTTGTAAAGAACGCTGTCGTACCTTGAGTGTTCTCAGTTGTGGTGGTGGTGGTGGCCCCTATTACCTGAATGGTGATGGTCAAGAAGATTTATGGTTCTCTGTCGATGAGGATAGTAAGGACCGAGAAGCTGCTATTGCTAAATTGGGTAGTAAAATTGATGTATTTCCTAATCCAACCTCCGATGTGCTCAATATCAGTGTAGGGGATAAGGGCGCTTATATCGAAATGGTAGCGGTAGATGGTCGGATCGTATCACAAGAGATCTGTAATGAACCGATGAAGGTGATGGACTTATCCGCTTTAGAGAATGGCGTTTACCTCCTACGAGTGATTCAGCCTAATGGCCAGATTTACTCTGAGAAAGTAATGAAATTCTAAAGAGTTAGATATATAAATTGAAAAAGGGGAAGCGATATCATCGCTTCCCCTTCTTGGGTAATACTAGTTTTTAGACTAGCTAGCCTGCTTTACAGAATCTACCACAGATTTGAAAGTATCGGGGTGGTTCATGGCCAAATCAGCCAATACCTTCCGGTTCATTTCAACATCGTTCTGAGATAGGAGGTGCATCAGGCGAGAATAAGTGGTGCCATTGAGACGGGCAGCGGCGTTGATCCGTGCGATCCATAAGCGGCGGAAAGCACGCTTTTTGTTACGACGGTCACGGTATGCATAGGTTAAACCTTTTTCTACCGCGTTTTTGGCAACAGTATAAACTTTGGAACGAGCGCCAAAGTAACCGCGCGCCATCTTCATGATTTTCTTTCTTCTGCGGCGTGAAGCTACCGCATTTACTGATCTTGGCATATTTCGTTGATTTTAGTGCGATACAGAGATTCTCGTGGAATGCTTTTTACCTGTATCCTCGTTAAAAAAATAGATTTATTTCAGGCACAATAAGTGCTTGATCCGACCTTCATCGGCCTTACTAACAGTCGTAGAATGGCTCAAAGCCAATTTTTGCTTCTTGGACTTGTTACGCATCATGTGCGAAGTAAAGGCGTGACGTCTTTTGATTTTACCACTTCCAGTAACCTTAAAACGCTTCTTGGCACTAGAGTGAGTTTTCATCTTAGGCATTGTCCTAATATTTACGGTTAAAGTATAGCCCGTCTTTGCAAACGGATGGCAAAGATAGTAAAAAATACTAGTCAATCAAACTTTAATAAGGTGGAAAGTACTAGATTTTGGCCCTTAGTTGTCCCTGTCTTCAGACGGACTCTTCTTTTTCTTGGGCTTCTGCTTTTGCGAAGCTTTCTTGAGCGGAGCAATAACTACAGTCATCCGGCGGCCTTCCATTTTAGGAAGCGCTTCTGCACTACCTAACTCTTCGAGGTGCTTTAGAAAACGCAAGAGCAATAGCTCTCCTCTTTCCTTAAACACAATGGTCCGTCCCCGGAAGTGTACGTAGGCTTTTACCTTCGCTCCTTCCTCTAGGAATTTCTTTGCATGACGCAGTTTGAACTCAAAGTCATGATCGTCAGTGTTGGGACCAAAGCGAATTTCCTTGATCACGGTTTTGACGGCCTTGGCCTTGATTTCTTTTTCTTTTTTCTTCTTCTGATAGAGGAATTTCTTGTAGTCGATGATTCGACATACTGGAGGGTCCGCTTTAGGAGAGATTTCAACGAGATCTAGCTCTAACCTTTCTGCCCATTCTCGGGCTTGGGGAGTAGGGTAGATATCGGAGGTTACTTCGCGCCCAGCAACTCTGCTGATAGCATCCAAATTATCGCCGACCAAGCGGATTCGGGGAACGCGAATGAATTGATTGATGCGAAAGCGGGGTTTTTCCGCTTGTCGTTGAAAGTTTCTAGGTCTTCTTCCTCTTGCCAAATGAATTTATTTTAATGAGATAATTAGAGGCTTATACGTAATTATAAGGTATTGTTATACAACTTAGTTCAACATTTTGCTGCAATTGTTAACAAATATGCCCTTTTTAAAGGGAGTATGGAAATTTTCCGCCTGAAATATGTGAAAACAATGAAAGAGAAGAGGCATCCACCCCCGTGGGGATGAATGCCTCCAACAGTATTTTTGAAAAAGATTACTCTTTTACATCTGATTGTACATCTTTCGCAGAAGCAATGCTCAGGCCATCGCCTTCCTCATTGAGTACCGCTTCGAAGACACTGCCTTCCGCCGGATTTTCATTGAGGATAAATTCAGCGAGTGGGTCCTCAATGTATTTTTGGATTGCCCGATGTAAGGGGCGAGCACCAAATTGAGGATCAAAGCCTTTTTCCGCCACAAACTTCTTAGCGTCATCTGATAGAATGAGTTTGTAACCCATGCCATCCAAACGCTTGTGCAAGTCTTTGAGCGTAATGTCGATGATTTGGAAGATGTTTTCCTGATCAAGGCTATTGAAAATAACCACATCGTCGATCCGGTTAAGGAATTCAGGCGAGAAGGTACGCTTCAAAGCATTGGAAATAACACTCTTCGAATAGTCATCGGATTTCTCCTGACGAGATTGAGTAGCAAAACCTACTCCCTGGCCAAAGTCCTTGAGCTGACGAACTCCAATATTGGAAGTCATAATGATCATAGAGTTCTTAAAGTCGACTTTGCGACCCAAGCCATCTGTCAACTGACCATCATCGAGCACTTGTAGCAGGATATTATACACATCTGGATGCGCTTTTTCGATCTCATCGAGTAGGATGACTGAATAAGGCTTGCGACGAACTCTTTCCGTGAGTTGTCCTCCTTCTTCATAACCTACATAGCCCGGAGGCGCTCCGATTAGACGACTAACCGAGAATTTCTCCATGTATTCACTCATATCGATGCGTATCAAGGCATCGTCAGAGTCAAAAATATAGCGGGCTAAGGCCTTGGCGAGCTCCGTTTTACCTACCCCAGTAGGACCAAGGAAGATAAAAGAACCGATGGGCTTGCTAGGATCTTTCAATCCCACTCGGTTACGCTGAATGGCCTTGGTAATTTTGAGGATTGCCTCATCCTGGCCAATAATGGCTCCTTTGAGATCTTCGCTCATATTGACCAGCTTGTTACTCTCGCTTTGGGCCACTCGATTGACAGGGATACCCGTCATCATAGATACTACTTCCGCAATATCCTCTTCACTTACTGGATAGCGTTTGGTTTTCGCTTCCTCTTCCCATTCGAGTTTAGCAAATTCGAGTTGGCGAACCAATTTGGACTCATCGTCGCGTAAATCGGCAGCTTTTTCGTATTGCTGGTTTTTAACCGCTTGATTTTTCTTTTCCTTGAGTTCCTCAATTTTCTTCTCCAAATCCTCGATATGCTTAGGAACGTGGATATTCTTGAGGTGTACCCGTGCCCCTACTTCATCGAGTACATCGATGGCTTTGTCTGGCAAAAAGCGGTCGCTAATATAGCGGTCACTCAGTTGCACACAAGCCTTGATGGCTTCGTCAGAGTAGTTGACGTTGTGGAACTCTTCGTATTTCGGTTTGATATTTTGCAGGATGTGTACTGCTTCCTCTGGCGATGGTGGATCGACGACCACTTTTTGGAAACGACGATCGAGTGCGCCATCCTTTTCAATGTGTTGGCGGTACTCATCGAGTGTTGAGGCACCGATACATTGCAATTCGCCCCGAGCCAAAGCCGGTTTGAAGATATTGGAAGCATCCAAAGAGCCAGTAGCGCCACCTGCACCTACGATAGTGTGGATCTCATCGATAAAGAGGATTACGTCACGAGATTTTTCCAACTCGTTCATAATCGCTTTCATCCGCTCCTCAAACTGACCGCGATATTTCGTACCTGCTACCAAGGCAGCGAGGTCGAGCATTACGATACGTTTGTTGAAAAGCGTACGAGAAACTTTGCGTTGGATGATGCGTAGTGCTAATCCTTCAACGATGGCCGTTTTACCTACACCGGGTTCCCCGATGAGGATTGGATTGTTTTTCTTCCGACGGCTTAAGATTTGCGATACCCGCTCGATTTCGTTTTCCCGACCGATGATTGGATCGAGTTTGTCTTCTTCGGCGAGTTTGGTAATATCACGCCCAAAATTATCGAGAACCGGAGTCCGCGACTTAGAATTGCCTTTACGCTGGTAGCGAGAAGCATCTTCCTCTTCGAAAGGTTCTTCTGATTCAGAAGGAGCCTGGTCGAAGATATCGGGGTGAGAGAATTCTTGTTCTTGGCGCACGTATTCTAGCTCCGACTTGTAAATGTCGTAGCTAATATCGTATTGATGGAGAATACGAGAAGCCAAGTTGTCTTTGTGCTTTAGGATGGAGAGTACCAAGTGTTCGGGGCTAATTTCTTCGCTTTTTAGCATTCTGGCTTCCAAGAAGGTTACCTTGAGTACTTTTTCCGCATGCTTATTCAAGGGCAAGTTGCCGATGTTTAAGGCAGTAGAAGCGAGTTTATTATTGCGCGCAATGGAATCCTCAATCGTTTGCGTTAAATCGGTTGCATCCACTTCAAGGGAACTCAAGACGCGAACAGCTAGGCTGTTGCCATCTTGCATAATCCCCAGGAGCAAGTGCTCCGTACCAATGAAGTCGTGCCCAAGTCTTACGGCCTCTTCTCGGCTACGAGAAATGATCTGCTTGACTTTCGGTGAGAATCTTCTGTTCATGTAATGATGAATTTCTTGATGGTTTGATTCCAACCTTTAACAACCAAACGTTGTGGTGGGTTGTGAAGTATACCTGTATGAAACAATAATAAGACTAATATCTTAAGATTACAAGCCTAAAAAAATCCAATTGTCTAAAAATGGCCTTCGTTTATCAGTTAGTTCCTGAAAAAATAATGCCATTAAAAAAATAATGTTTATTCATTAAGACTTTTTAATATTTTAATGTCCTGAACTGCCACTTTTTCCGAATTATATTCTTGTCACCCTGTCGGCCTGTCCGGAGTTTGACTGCTTTTCTGCCAAAAGGGCAAAGCTGAAACCGAGGATCGCTAAGGGCTTGAATTTGTCGGCATTAGAGCAGAATAGGCAGAAAGTAAATTATTCCCCATCGCGTAGTGCTTTATTGCATATTATAATTACATTTGTTGTGAGTAGCTCAAAGTGAGTAATCTGGACCTTATTGTATACTCCTCGCTTTGGAAAATGTTGATTTTTTTGGCTGAAAATTGTTGCGCCAGTATGAAATTCAGAGTAGAAAAAGAAGAACGGTACACCTTACTAAAACTGGAAGAGGAAACCCTCAATTCCGTTATTGCCCCCCAATTGAAATCCGAGTTTGTGATTTTACACAATGAAGGTGTTGCTAATCTCATCCTCGATTTGTCCGACGTAAGCTTTGCCGATTCCTCCGGGCTGAGTGCGATCCTCACCGCCAACCGCCTATGGGACCATAGTGGAACTTTTGTGCTCACAGGCCTTGTTCATGACAGTGTTTCCAAGTTGATGAAGATTACTCGTTTGGATAAAGTATTTACCATCATCCCTACGGTACAAGAATCCATCGATTACGTACTTATGTCTGAATTGGCTAAGGAAATCGATGCCGATGCCGATAATGACGCCGAAGAAGGATAAGCATCTTGCCCACAATAGGCGCTAGTCAATCATCACTTGGTAAGATCTCTTTACACCTACAATTTCTACTTTCATGCGTTTTGAGCTTACCATCCTTGGTTGTAATTCCGCCATACCCGCCAATCACCGTTTCCCTACTGCTCAGGTTCTCAATATCCAAGATCAACTCTATCTGATCGATTGTGGTGAAGGCACCCAAGTGCGGATGATGGAGTACCAAGTTCGCAAAAATCGCATCAACCAGATTTTTATTAGCCACCTTCATGGAGATCATGTCTATGGACTGATTGGTTTGCTGACTACTCTCAATCTTACGGGAAGGAGAGATAAATTGCAGCTTTTTGGCCCTGCCGACCTACAGGAGTTCATCGAAGCACAGATGAAATATTCTCAGGTAGTGATGGATCTCGAACTGGATTTCCATGTCGTAGACCCTGAGCAACACCAATTGATTTTTGAAGATAAGGTGGTCGAGGTGTATTCCCTGCCTTTAGAACATCGCATTCCTTGTACGGGTTATCTGTTTCGAGAGAAAGCAAGGCCGCGCAACATCCGGCCCGAAGCCATTAAAGAACATTCCTTGAATGTTGCTGAGATCGAAGCCGTAAAAAGAGGAGAGGATGTGACAAAGGCCGATGGACAAGTTCTAAGTATCGATGCCCTTACTTTGCCTCCCTATCGAGCACGAACCTACGCCTATTGTTCCGATACCTGCTACCGACGCGAATTGATTCCACTGATCCGCAAGGTGGATTTACTCTATCACGAGACTACTTTTTTACACGAAAAACTGGAGCAAGCCATCAAAACAAAGCATACCACTGCCTTGCAGGCTGCTACCATCGCTCGCGATGCCGAAGTGGGGAAACTCGTAATGGGGCATTACAGCTCTCGGTATAAAGAACTGGAGCCCCTGCTGAAAGAGGCCACGAGCGTTTTTCCCAACTCCATACTGGGCCTAGAAGGTCGTTCCTTTTCCATTCCTTTAGTAAGACAGACAAATTAAGGTTAAAAAAAAGCGGATAGATTAGATATTTTCGATCTGCATAGGCAATTGAAAGCTAAGCCGCTAGCCTAGAATGGTATTTTTTGTGACGGAATAATTGAGAAAAGACAGCGCTCAGCCCTTTACTCGCCGCTGCTTTTTACCTATATTTGTGTTGGCCTTTGGGCTGATTACCAGTAATTTACGCAACAGAACACCCTCTTTTAACCTTTGTTTCCATAAGAATCCTTCTCCTCCGTGAGGTATTCTGGTAATTGTAAACAATTGATCTCCCACACACCCTCCCGATGAATGACTGATAGCCTTGTGACATTTTCCCCATGGGAAATGAGCCATAGGAGCAATCGTTATTTTGAATGCTAAGGTTTTTATCCCCTAAAAAACAACAAGCCCAAGATAAATTGGTGGCTTGATTTTTGTAACCTTAAGCCCTTTCTACCTTAACAATTAGTCCTTTGAGACCTAAGGTAGATTTTTGCCCTAAGATGTGACAGACAAAACGAATTTACAATTTACGACCTAATTCATTGACCAATCCTTACCATGCTATGAGCTTACATAGACAATTCTGTGTACATCATTGTCTTTTCAAGCCTCAATCCCCATCCCCCGCTGAGGAGAAAACATCGAAATCTACACTTCGCTTCGGGCGCTGGACTGCTAGTCTCTGCCTATTCTTTACCCTGCTAGGGAATAGCTTCTGGTCTCAGGCTAGTACGCCGCTTTATCCTTTATTACATCCAAACCCGGTTGATCTCAAAGGCGAAATGCCCGGATTAGGGGTTTATGCTTACCAGTGGTATGCCCTATTGCAAAATACGGAGACGGCTTCAAAGGCCCTGGTGGCTTCTTCCATTGGTGATTATGTTTGGAAAGATTGTGACCAAGATGGTATTCAAGACCCAGGGGAAGAAGGAGTGGCCGATGTGCCCATTACCCTGACCGGAATAGATGATTTGGGCAATACCATCAACGAAGTTACTTTTTCCAATCTCGCGGGAGGCTACTCCTTTAATGGATTAAATGCAGGCCTTTATACCCTAGAGTTTGGTTTGCCACTGGGTTTGACGGGTGTCGATTATACCTTGGTCAATACAGATGCCGATACCTTAGGCAGTGATCCTGATCCTTTGACGGGACGGACGATTGAATTTAGGGTAGAAAATAATAAGGTTGAAGATATTCTCGATGCCGGATTTATTGATATTGAAGCCCCCGTATTGTTGGGTATTCCAGCAGATACCACCGTGGCCTGTAATGCAATTCCCGCGGCACCGGAGCTTTATGTTGATCTTACGGCCACCGATAACTGGTCGACTGACGTAAACATCACTTTTTCTGAAAATAGCACGCAAGGCATCAATGGCCCTTGTAGCCTCTACGATTATATTATCATTCGTACCTGGTCGGCAGACGATGGTTGTGGGAATTCTATTGCTTCGGTTCAGATTATTACGGTAAAAGATAGCGCCGAACCCACCTTTGCCAATACTCCGGCTGATATTACGATAAACCCCAACCAAGGGGAAGTCATTCCTCCAGTACCGGATGTTGATCCTATCGATGATTGCGATCCAAATGTCATTATAAATTTAGCGGAAAATGATAGCCCTTCGGCAAATTGCGGATTTATCCGAATCCGTACCTGGACCGTAGAGGATGCCTGTGGTAATCAAAATGCCATTGATCAACGCATTACCGTATTGGGAACGGGGACTGCAGGTACAGCTTCGTCCAATAGCCCACTTTGCGCTGGTGATGAGCTCCAACTTACTGCGGATGGAGGGAACAGTTATACTTGGACCGGCCCCGATAACTTTAGCTCGACCGAGCAAAATCCGACATTAAATAATGTTTCGCCCCTGCAAGCTGGAACCTATTCTGTCCTGATTGATGATGGTAGCTGTAGCAATACGATCGAAGTGCCCGTGACAATTGCTCCTGCACTGGATTTGCTTCCTAGCATCACCAATGCCGGATGTATGGCTTTGGGCAGTATCACACTTTCGGTAAGTGGTGGCACAGGCCCTTACACCTTTGACTGGCAAGATCTTCCGGGCGACGATAATCCCGGCGATCGCAGCGATCTAAACCCCGGTAGCTACCAGCTGCAAATTCGCGATGCGGGAGTATGTACCCTGACAGAAACGCTGATCATTGGCGATGATTGCCTCTGTTCGGCTGCGGCAGGAACCTTAACTCCAAGTGCCTCACCACTCTGTTTGAATGGCCCGGTGCTTATCAGTGCTCAAGCTGATGGGAATGCCGTGGTGCCTAATAATTACAGTATTGCTTATGTCCTCACGACTGGAGTTAATTTAGTGATTCAGCAAACAAGCACGACACCCGAGTTTGTAGTGGCCCAGGCCGATGAATACCGCATTCACTCCTTAATCTATGATCCTCAAACACTCGATCTTAGCACCTTGGTGCTAGGGCAGAGTGAAGCTGCAGAGGTAAATGCGCTTTTAATTCAAGGTGGAGGGGCAATCTGTGGAGCCTTAGATTTGGTAGGAGCCATCATTCGCACGAGTGAAGCGACTGCAAGTATAGAAAGTATTAATGAAGCGGATTGTGATGCGGCTAATGGTTCGGTTACCTTGAGCCCCGCTAGCAATGATTATCAATGGAGCGATGGCGGTCAGGGAGCCCAACGTAATGATTTGGCCGCAGGGATTTACACCGTGATAGCAAGCAATGGCGATGCCTGTAGTACGACTTTAAGGGTAACGATACCAGAGGATTGCAGTTGTGTAGCACCCGAAGTGACGGATATCGTCACCAGTGGTTCGACTTGTGCTGCCGCTACGGGCTACGCCGTGATCAGCACGATAGCAGATCCTGCGAATTATGTATTTGAATGGCAACCCGATTTGGGAACACCCAATGCGACCAACAACCGACGAGATGGTTTGATCGCCGGAGTCTATGCCGTTCGAATTAGCGATCCTACCCAGTTGGATTGTAGCACAGAAGTAAGTTTGGTCATTGCCAATGTAGATGCCTCCATTGTGGAGTCAATTAATACAACTCCCGCCACCTGTGCTTTGGCCGATGGAAGTGCAATGCTTTTGCCTGATTTTTTCACGTACCGCTGGTCTATCGATGGGGTAGAAGGCAATAGCCGTGATGATTTGGCCGCTGGGACTTATGAAGTTTTGGTATTTGACCAAAGTGTACCGCCTTGTCCTAACGTAGTACTCGTTGATATCCCAGAAGAAAATTTATTACAAGTCAATATACAGGTCAATCGCACTCCGACTTGCCAGGATGCCAATGGTTCGGCTACCATTAATGTGCTTGGAGGCAGTGGAGACTATTCCTACAGCTGGGGCCCAGATGCCCGTCGCGATGATTTGCCTGCTGGCGTTTATGCCGTTACCGTTACCGACCTCATCCGAGGCTGCGAAAGTGACTTGACTTTTAGCCTGATTAATGCCGTAAGCGGAGCAACGATTGATGCGCCTTCGGAATTACAAGTAAGCTGTGCCGGAGCCACCGATGCCCAGCTCGATTATGAACTTAACTTCTCCGCTAATTTTGCCTTTCCCGCTGATACATTTATTATCAGTGCCACCGATACCTTAGCTCCTGATAGCCCTCTAGCTCCCGGAGCTTACTGTCTAATCATCCAAGATGGCAACGGCTGCTTGGCTGGTCAGCACTGTTTTAGTGTAAGCGAACCACTGCCCATTATAGTTGACGTCACCTTGGTGGACCAAGATTGTTTTCAGGCGGGAAGTATTCAGTTGGAGGTAAGTGGAGGCAATGGTAACTACGCGTTTAATTGGTCTGATATTACGGGCCCCGGCCAACCACAAAACCGTACTGGTTTGACGGCAGGCAGCTACCGGGTTACTATTCGAGATGGCAACGATTGTCGACGCGCCTTACCCGATCTGGTGATTGGAAATCAATGTCCTACTGGTTGTATCGAACCCGTTGTGGGGAATACTTTGATCGTAGAAGCGACTTGTGGAGAAGCGAACGGGAGTATTAGCCTAGAGATGCAGGGAAATCCTAATCAGTTTAATTACACCTGGACCCCTGATTTGGGGATTGGAACGGCAGAACGCAAAACCAATTTGCCTGCTGGATTATACGAAGTATTGATTACCAATGCCGTCGATCCTTCTTGTTCGATTAGCCGTAGTATTGTAGTGGAAAATGTAGATGGGCCTACGGTAAATATTATCAATATCAGCCCTGCCCTTTGTCTCAATAGCAATGGTGCCGCCGTGCTAAGTCCAATCACCTATGATTACCAATGGTGTAATGGCAATACCAATTTTAACCCCATTGACCTACCTGCGGGAACCTGCTACGTCACCGTTACCGATCCTAGCACAGCTTGTAGTAATGTAGTGGCCATTGAGATTCCACAACTCAACCTATTGGATGCTCAAGCCATCAGCCAAGAGCCGACCTGTGGTCAGACCGATGGCCGGGTTGATTTTCAGGTTTTGGGAGGCAGTGGCAATTATGATTTTAAATGGAATGATGGGGCGCAAGGCGCACCTCGCGAAGATATGGCCGCAGGTCAGTACTGCGTCACCGTTACGGATTTAGCGGTGGGAGGATGTAGCACTGAATTAGACTTGGTGCTTACCGATGCCCTGACCGTTGCTGCCAGTGTAAGCATCGCTGGTGGGGAACAACTCAGCCTGAATTGTGCTGGACAAAATGATGGCCGGATTGATTTTACAATCAATTATGATGCAGGTTTTGCTTTCCCTGCCGATACCATTATTAGCGATGGGAGTTCAGAATATGATAATGGAAATCTTGGTTTGGGCAACTACTGCCTGATCATTCGCGACGCCTCGGGATGCCTAGCAACAGAAGCTTGTTTTGAAGTGATCGAACCAGAGCCAATGGTGATCAATGCTACGGTGACCAATAAAACTTGTGCTGATGATGGTAGCATTACCATTGCGGTAGCTGGTGGTACGGGCAACTACTCCTATAACTGGAGTCACCTACCCAGCAATAATAACCCTAGCGATTTAAGTGCTCTAGCTGCTGGGGTATATCAATTGACCATAATCGATGAAAATAATTGTGAGGCCTATGCGCAGGATCTAATTGTAGTAGATGAATGTCTGACTTGCCCAAGCAATGAGACCATGATGCAGGTGATTCCCGTCAATACTTCTCAAACAGATTGTATTGTTTTGGAATCATGTTTTGATGCTAGTTTGACCAATATTTTGTTGAGCGATGCCGATCAGACGGGACAGTCACCACTAGGCACCTGGACACTGGGCGCTGGTGGTTGCTTAGAGTTTAATGCGAATAATATCCCAGGGAATGATACCATTTGTATCATAGCCCAGTTTGGAAATTTATTGGATACCACTTGCTTTATCTATTCCGTGTTTGAAATTCCAACGGTGCCTGCCATTACCGATACCTTATATCTCAGCACGCCAGAAATAACAGCCGTTGATAGCTGTTTGAGCTTGGCAGAATTAGGCGGAGTCTTTACCGATGCCTCCATTGTCGAGGCTCCTCGAAATATGACGGGAAGCCTTGATTTGACGGACAACTGTATCCGCTATCTCCCGAATCCAGGAAGCTTGGGTGACTTTATCGATACCATGCTAGTAGAGGTTTGCAATAATCAAATTCCGATGTGTGATACCACAGTGATTATTGTAAGCGTTACCGCAGGCCCGGCCTGTACCCCTGTTTTTGAGGGCCCAGATACGCTTAATCTTTTTGCAGACGATTGTGCTAGCCCGGCGCTTTATTGCCTCGATAGCATCACTCCTTTTTCCACTCAATTCTATACCATCGAACTCGATGATGTGGTGCTCAATGCTCCTTTTGATGGTTGTAATCTGGATACCTTATTTGAATACGACTTGGATCAGATTCTGAGTGTGGCGCCTTTTGGACCCTACGAATTGGTCCAGTGGGTGGTCAATGCCGATACTTTCCGTTTGGCTAGTTTTCAAACTTTTGAAGAATTGGTAGATTCCATGAATGTCTGGGACCCACTGGGTGATTGGGAACGTATTGGCGATGGAATTTTAGGAGGATCTGGTGCTAATCAGTATAGCGATCTGGATGTGGAAAGTTTACAAGCATCAATTATGGACCCAATTCCACTTGATCCACTTTTTACGGCTACGGGAACGCAAATTCCCATCGATACGGGCTTCCATCAGCTTGTCGTAACGCTAGATTCTACCGGATGCTCGGATACGCTGTGGTTCCAAGTCGACTGTGATCTTTGCCTTAGTTTATACAGTGGCCCAGATAGCCTAATGGCTGATAGTTGTCAGGGCACCGCGCTGCTATGCCTCGATATTGACCTAGCCGATTTACCCCAATACACCTTCGAAGACAATGGCGCTATCTTCGGTGGCGAATTCCGCCCTTGTGTGATCGACACCAGTTATCAGTACGTTGCTTTCCCCATCGGCAGTCCGGGGATCTACGAATTGTTGAGTTGGGAGGTTGACGGTATGAGTTTTAGTATTCCACTATTTACGACGGTCGCCCAATTAGCTGATTCGATGCAAGTTTGGGACCCGGCGGGCAATTGGCAATTATTTGGTTTTGTAATTGTGGGCGGAAATCCAAGTAGCGATTATGGAGATTTGGTGATTTCAAGCTCGGGTAATCCTTCCTTTACCGTAGCTCCTCAAATCATCAATGATGCCGTTGGTTTACTCTTGCCACCGGGACTACATGAATTAGTGGTAACGGATAATCGCAGCACTTGTGTGGATAGCATTACGGTAAATGTGCTTTGCGATACGATGATGACGCCTCCACCACCGCCACTAGATACCTTGCTAACTGTTTTTGAAAACGATACCGATACCCTGTGCTTTGATAATTTCCAAGTCATCACCTTTGTAGAAAACCTCTGCCCCGATGATAATGATGGAAATGTTTTCGTAGAGCCACTCTTTGGTACCAATTGTATTGCCTACTCCGGTTTGGAATTAGGACTCGATACCTTCTGTCTGGAAATTTGTGATGGGCCCATTTGCGATACCGCGATTTTAGTAATCGAAGTACTGCCCGTTATTGATACGATCCCACTTTTTGTCAATGTAAACCTGAGCGATACCTTCTGTATTGATACCACCGTTTTCCATCATCCGGTGGATACCTTCTATAATTTCTGTGAGGCGAGCTCTGGGGTTTTTGTAGATGTCACCCTAATTGATGATGGCTTTTGTGTCGAATATACCGGACTGACTCCGGGAATCGATACGGCTTGTTTGGTACTCTGTGATACTGCCGGATTTTGCGACACGACGATCCTGGTATTAAGCGCTAAGCAAACGACTCTTGAAGTTATCGACACCACCGTCCTACTTGGTGATTTTGATACGCTGTGTATCAATACTTCCGAGTTGATGGGAGAAATTGATACCTTCTTCAATGACTGTGCGCGAATATCCGGTGTGTTTGTCGACTTTACGCTGGATCAAGATAGTATTTGTGTGATCTATGATGGTCGACGAGTTGGAACGGATACGGCCTGCCTAGTCGTCTGCGATGAACTTGGAATATGTGATACCACAATTTTGATTGTCACCACCATCGAAGAAGACGATCTGCGCTTACCCATTGCCGTTCGAGACACCGCCATGACGACCAGTGCCACACCCATCGAAATCGAAATTTTAGCCAACGATACCATCAATGGCAATTTGATCAATATCCTCATCATCGATCAGCCGCTCAACGGAGTGGTATCGGGAATGGGCTTTAATTTGGTTTACCTACCTGATCCCGATTTTTGCGATCAACAGGATAGTTTTACCTACGCCATTCAAAACGAAGTCGGTTGGGACACCACCACCGTGGTCATAGAGGTACTCTGTACTGATTTGAAAGTCTATACGGGCTTCTCACCCAATGCCGATGGCACCAATGATACCTTCCTGATTCTAGGCATTGAACAGTTTCCGAACAACCGAGTTGCCGTTTACAATCGCTGGGGGAACCTGGTTTTTGAGCGCCGTGGCTACACCAATGATGATGGCTGGGATGGCTCTTGGAATGGCAATGAATTACCCGATGGAACCTATTTTTACCTCGTAGATGATGGGGAAGGAAGGGTACTAAATGGCTATGTTCAGCTCCATCGATAGCGAAAGGAGGCTGCTTTTACGCTAAGGCATGATTTTTGTTTCTTATATGCGAAGGTTGTCCCGAGAAATCTTTAAAATCCTTGCAACTAAAGGCTTTGAGGATTTCTCGGGAAGCCGATAAAAACAGAAATCGAACCACTTCATGAGAAAAACTATACTACTCGCACTCTGCCTGTGCGGTCTGTGGGGGACCAGTAATGGCCAACAGGACCCAATGTTTACCAAGTACATGTTTAATAGTCTGGTATTTAATCCCGGCTATGCGGGAAGCCACGAGTACCTATCGGCGCGGATGATTTACCGCGACCAATGGTTGGGAATTGATGGCGCACCGACTACGCAATCTCTTACCGTTCATACGCCAGTAGGGGAGCGGGTAGGAGTGGGCCTGAGTATTTATAATGATAAAATTGGCTCCTCGGGGTCGACTACCGTCAATTTTGCCTATGCTTACCGCGTGGCTTTTGGCCGTGGTAAATTGTCGATTGGTTTGCAGGCCGGAGTAGAAAACTGGCGAGCTGACTGGACGGACCTTAAGTTTAAAGATCCCCAGCAGTTGGATGCCGTATTCTCGACCGGATTGAACCGTTGGATTCCAAACTTTGGAGCAGGCGTCTTTTACTACGCCCCCAAATTCTATGTTGGATTTTCTGTGCCTCACCTCATCAACTTTGACTTACAAAGCGATGCCGAAGCGCTCGGCTTGGATGAATGGGCCAAATTATACCGTCACTACTTCCTCTCGGCAGGAGTGATTTTACCGATTGCCCCAGGGCTGCTTTTCAAACCATCGATTTTGTTTAAAAGCGTTGGCTTTTTGGGCGAATTTTCTTCTAGCCCTAATTCCTTTACCATTGGTGCTCCTACGGAGTTTGACATCGATCTCTCGGTGCTGTTCTACGAAGCATTGTGGGTCGGAGCATCCTTCCGCTCGGCAATAGAGGCCCGGGCCTTTGGAGGGCTGAGTAGTTTTGACTCGGCCGACATCTGGGCCGCCTATTACCTGCGAAGTGGCTTGCGTATCGGCGCAGCGTACGATTATACGCTATCCGATTTGCGGAGCTTTACGGATGGTTCCTTCGAAATATTATTGGGTTATGACTTTAATTTTAGCGGTAAAAAAATCAATACGCCACGATACTTTTAGAACGATTTAATCCTTCCTCTTTTTGAAATAAATATTATTGGCCCCTCCACTGGAGAGTCGCAAACCCCTGATGCTTCCCTTGCTGGTTCTGATAAATGCCAATTGTTTATACCATCTTTTATCAGACGTGAAAAGGTTAGGTTTAATGGGCTTTAGGGGCGTATCTTCTAGTCGGTAATGTTGGAGCACTAGCGTTTCGTCTTTGACAATGATTTGATAACTAGTCTGGAGTTCTTCGCTATAATAGGTGCCGGGATAATCGCTCACTGGAGTGTCGCTAAAGGCATAATAATCAATGATTCGGTCATCGTTGATGATCAGGCGCATTTGTTTTTCGCCTTTTTCGTTTTGGTCAAAAATTACGCTTACATCTTCTGTATCATTGAGCATTTTAAACTCTCTTGGTCCTACTGGAATTAGCTTAGTTTTACTATTCTCCGAACGATGGTAAATTAAGGTATCGTTTTCTACATAGATCTTTCGAACATAGAACTCCTCCGGTTCCCAATATTTTCCACTAAATTTTTCC